>Ga0315338_1001894_pt1 | contig 23294 bp, 25 predicted proteins | sample ASW8metaG_FD_204518 | JGI IMG/M metagenome (GOLD analysis project Ga0315338, IMG submission 204518) | Ammonia-oxidizing marine archaeal communities from Monterey Bay, California, United States - ASW #8 | ecosystem: Environmental > Aquatic > Marine > Coastal | place: USA: California | collected... | reverse complement strand
ATTTCTATCCAAACCAAAATAACATAATAGTATAAATCAAAGAAGCAAAATAAAAAAATATGAAAATTACAGTTTCAGTTATCAAAGCTGATGTTGGTGGTATAGGTGGACATACAAAACCAAGTGATGGCTTGATAGAAGCTGTAAGGCATACTGTAAAAAGCTCAAGCGATCTACTGTTAGATTACTACATTGGATATTGTGGTGATGATGTGCATATTGTGATGAGCCATACTAAAGGAACAGACAATGAAGAAATTCATAAACTGGCATGGAACGCATTTGAAGCAGGAACACAAGTTGCTAAAGAGGAAGGCCTCTATGGTGCTGGTCAAGACTTACTGAAAGATTCTTTTTCAGGAAATGTAAAGGGAATGGGACCTGGTGTTGCTGAATTAGAATTTGAAGAAAGACCAAATGAGGCATTTACAGTTTTTGCTGCAGATAAAACAGAACCTGGTTGCTTCAATTACCCAATGTATAGGCTATTCGTTGATGCATTAAGCAATACAGGATTAATTGTTAACAAATCACTTGCAGAAGGAGTACGTTTTACAATAATGGATGTTGAAGATGGTACAATTGCAGATCTTGAATTGTGGGAAGATAAACCAACACTTGAAGCTGCATTGATGTATCCTGGAAGATATGTTATTGCAGAAATTCATACAAAAGAAGGAGAGCCTATCTTAAGTGCATCCACAGACAGATTACACAACATAGCAGGAACATATGTTGGAAAAGATGATCCTGTTTGTTTAATCAGAACCCAAAAACTGTTTCCTGCTACAGAAGAAGCTGGAAGTGTATTCAATAATCCACACTATGTCGCAGGTAATACAAGAGGAAGTCACAATATGCCACTTATGCCAGTAAAACTAAATTCAGCAGCAACAATCAATTTTTGTATTCCAATCGTTGAATCACTTGTATTCAGTATGCATAATGGGAAATTTACCGGTCCATTTGACGGATTCTCAACACCCGACTGGGATTACATACGAGAACAAGCAACAAAAAAAGCATTAGCCATACGTAGTCAAGGTTTCATACATCCAGCAACACTTGTTCCAGATGAATTAGAATACGCTGAAGGATACAAAGCCAGAATGAGTAAACTAAAAGAAAAAATGAAGCCAATGGATTCAGAAACAGTTACTGATGATCGAAAGGAAAATTACGAAGACCCAGACTAGACTTAAAGATCATAAGTTAAAAAAGATTAAAACCAAGTATAAGATATTCTCAGTATGATTTCTAAGTATGAATTTCAATTTTCATTAGGTTTTCATGCTGTTACTAAATTGGCTATTACTGCTGCAGCAGTATTAACATTCTCACATTATGTAGTACAATTATTTGGTCAGACAGTGCCAGGTCTTTTCTGGCCATATTTTCGAGAAATAGGATTTGCGTTTATAATTCTAGGTGCATTTGTATTTGCAGTATCATGGTTTGTAAAAGCAAGACCACATAACAAACCAAAAAACTATTCAGTTATTTGCTTTGACGTTTTTGGGAATGAGAATGAAATTGATGGTATACGAACTGAGTTTAAGAATCATGATGTAGCATGGAGTTTTATGAAACAATACAAACAGGCATATCCCTTAAACAATTTTGCGCTTGTTTCAGAGTTAAACAAAGACCAAAAAAAAGTCATTTTTAGATATATTTAGAATAAAACTTATTCAAAATGTAAATTAACTGAGGTATACAAAATGAAATTTTCTGTGTTATCAGATTCATTGGAAAAGATGGAACTGACAACAAAACGTTTAGAACTAACAGACATTTTGGTTGATCTCCTAAAAAAAACACCCACCGAAACTATTTCCAAAGTAATTTATCTTCTACAAGGAAAAATTAGACCAAACTTTGAAGGAGTTGAATTAGGAATTGCTGAAAAACTTGTAATCCGTGCAATTTCAAAATCATCAGGCATGACAATAAAAAAAATAGAGGATGATTATAATGATGATGGAGACCTAGGAAAAGCTGGTTCAAATATTCTTAAACAGAAAACACAAACAACATTTGCAGCTGAAACAATAACTTTAGAGAGAGTCTATGATACATTATTAAAAATTTCAAAACTAGAAGGTAAAGGTTCTCAAGATATGAAAATGAAATATATCTCAAGTCTATTAAATGATGCAACACAAATAGAATCAAAATTTATTTTGAAAATATTACTTGGTACATTACGACTAGGAATAGCAGAAAATACTGTTATGGATGCATTAGCAATTGCATTTACAGGTAAAAAAGAAAATCGTAAACTCGTTGAAAATGCATATAATGTATCCAGTGACTTGGGAAAAGTTTCAGAAGTGTTATCTACTGAAGGGATGAATGGAATTCTGAAATTTAACACTTCATTATTTAGTCCAATTAGACCTATGTTAGCAGATCGTGTAAAGAGTGAACAAGAAGCATTTAAAAAAATAGAAAATGAATTTGCAGCTGAATACAAACTTGATGGTGAACGTGCTCAAATTCATAAAAAGAACGGAAAGATAATATTATTTTCAAGAAGTTTAGAAAATATTACAGAATATTATCCTGATGTTGTAGAAAAAATTTCAAAATCTATAAATGCCAACGAAGGAATTTTTGAAGCTGAAATAGTTGCTATTAATGAAAACTCGGGAAATTTTTTGCCATTTCAAGAATTAATGCATAGGAGAAGAAAGCATAAATTAGAGAAAGCAGTATCGGACTATCCAATCACAGTAAATTTTTTTGATTTGCTTTTTTATAACGGAGTTGATTTTTTAGAGAAACCATATAATGAAAGACGAAAAACTTTAGAAAATATTATCAAAGAGAATGATTTTGCTAAATTAATTCCAATGTCAATTGTCAAGAATGATGGTGATATATCTGAAATTCTAGAAAACTCGATAAATTCTGGCTGTGAAGGGCTTATGTTAAAAGTACTAAATTCACCATATCGTGCAGGGTCACGTGGAAATAACTGGTTAAAACTAAAACGCGAGTATCAAAATGAATTAGGAGATAGTTTAGACTTGGTTGTAGTTGGTGCATTTTTTGGAAGGGGCAGAAGAACTGGTAAATATGGAACATTATTGTTATCGTCTTATGATCCAGAATCTGATACTTTTCCAACTATTTGTAAAGTTGGAACAGGGTTCACTGATGAGAATTTGGATCAATTATATCAAATCCTATCAAATAAAGTGATTCTGAAAAAAAATCCAAAGGTTGAAAGCTCCATGGAAGCAGATATCTGGTTTGACCCAGAATTAATTTTAGAAATTGTTGCATCAGAAATTACACTAAGTCCAATACACAAAACAGGTTTTAATATGGTACGAAAAAACACAGGATTTGCATTAAGATTTCCTAAATTTACTGGAAAAATAAGGACTGAAAAATCCGCAGAAGATGCATCAGTAGATGAGGAGGTATTAGCCCTATACAAAAACCAGAAAAAAACTGAGATGGGCTAGACGAATATAAATGTCAAAAAACAAGAAGCATTAAATTATCCTCTTCTTGAGTAGTAATTCGTTATGTACAGTGGGGAACTTGAAGTACAAGCAAAAAGAAAGGCAATTGCAGTACTTCAAGATGAAATAAATCGAATTCTTAATGCGTCAAGAAGTTTGTCATCACTACCAGATCTAATTATGGCAAAAGATAAAACTGGAATTAAAGATGCATTAGAACAAATTGCGTCATTAGAAGAGGAGGTTGAAGGCCTTCGTAGAAAAATTACACGTGACGTTGCAGATGTAGGTGGTCTAATCATGAATCGTGAAAATCTTTTGAATACAGCATATACAATGGATGAAATTGCTGGTTACATTACAGGTATAGCATTCAAATTATCAAATATTAAACCAGCAACTCTTAAGACTTCAAAATTAGACAAAGATCTTACAGAATTAATTGGTCTAGTAGTTGATGAGGTATACAAACTTAATGAAATTATACGAAGTCTAAACTCAGACTCTGCAAAATCAATTGAGCTTGCCCAAGATACTCAAAAAATTGAACGTGAGATTGATATCAAATATAGAAAAATGGTTATGAAGTCATTAGAAATATCTACTACAAAGGAACTGTTACTACTAAAAGATATCATTGAGGGTATAGAAGAAATGGCTGATAAATGTCAAGAAGTTTCAGATTCATTCATTCTTTTAGCATTGAGTCTTTAATTGAAATCCGAATTAGTAGAAAATAGAATTATAGTTTGGAATATATCAGATTCAAAGAAATTATTTTCCAATGGGTATTTTGGAAAGCCTATAGGAATATCAAAACCAAAGCCGGATGAAATTGATACTCCATTGATTCTAGATTTAATCGAAGGACATTACCTACAATTAAAATCCAAGATTCAAATTTATAAAAATAAAAAAAAGATTTCAAAAGATTCCATGCTAGACATATGTAGAAATGAATATCATAATTTTGATAAAAAATTTCAAGTATACAAAAATTTTCGTGATAAAGGATACATTGTTAATCCAGGAATAAAATTTGGCTGTGATTTTGCAGTGTATCAAAAAGGACCAGGAATTGATCATGCACCATTTTTAGTTCAAGTATACAATAGAAATGAAAACATGTCATCAACAGATGTGGTCTTAGCTGGGAGACTAGCTACGAGTGTTAAGAAACAATTCATTCTGGCAATTCCATATGGAAAAGAGAGAGTTGATTATCTTGCACTAGATTGGTGGAAAGCTTAGATGCTTTTTATGTGTCCGGCAATTTTATTATAAATTTCAAAAAGTTCTTTTGAAACACCAAATTCAAACCCATTTTTCCATTTACCATAAATCCTGACTCCTTGATTTGTTGGTTCTACTGATATTACTGCATCATCAGGTGTTTGATTTACTATCATTTCTTTTAATGAGGTATCAGAATTCAATGCCTCAGAAATCTTTCCACCTTGCCATTTAACATCAGTCACTTTCTTTGATCCAAAATGACCTGTGGTAGATAATGTTGTTCTAGTTGTATAGTCTAATACATTTACAATGTTATTTTTTCTAACAATATAATGTGCTTGAAATCTATCTTGTGTTCCCCATGGAGTAGGATTTGGATCTTGCATTTCTATCCCTTCTGAAGAATTTGAATTACATCAATATTCTTGTCTTTAATCTCTAAGCAGCCTTTGTTAGTAACCATTCTTGTTGTCTGGGCAAAAACACGGCTATAGTAATCATCAGATTCCACATCATCAGTGGCAATTTCCTTTGGAGTAGATGCGATATCAATTTCTTTTAATTTATCAGAAAATTTTTCTGGTTCTGTTTTTATTACAAATGTTTCAGATTCAGAATCATGCATGAAAATTCTCACATTCTACCCACAAATAAAGATAATTCTTAGTGGTAACCAATTAATATCACAAACGATCAAAAACTCTGTTAATGTTAAAATTTCAAAATAAAATTGCCCTGATCACAGGAAGTGGTACTGGCATAGGAATGACAGTTGCCAAAAAATTTGTTGAAAATGGTGCAAGTGTAATCATTCTTGGTAGAAGAAAAGAGCCATTAGAAGATACATCTAAGATGTTAAATCAAATCATTAATGAAAAGCAGACTAATGGATTTGTAAAAATTTTCTCAGGTGTAGATGTTAGCGATGAAAAAGCAATCACTGAAATGTTTAACACACTACAAAATGAAAATATCAATGTCGATGTTGTTGTAAACAACGCAGGTGTCTCTGGTCCTGTTACATGTTTTGCACATGCACCATTAGATGATTTTAGAAGTACTATAGACATTCACCTAACTGGTACATTTTGGACATCTGTCCAAGCATTAAAAGTTATGAAGGAAGGTGGAAAAATTATTACAATTTCTACATTCTTTGCTGAAGAAAGACCACTTGAACAAAGACCATACAGATTCAGAGGTCCATACACAGCATCGCAGGGGGCAAAAAATAGACTTGTTGAGGCAATGTCATGGGAGCTTACAGAAAAGGGAATTGTTTCGATTGGTACTAACCCTGGTCCTGTACATTCAGATAGAATTTACAAGACAGTTTATCCAAAAGCTGCATCTGAGTTTCTACGTGTGAGCGGATTTGAGGATCTTTCACCAAGTGAAGTTGAAGCAGCAAATAAAGAAATTGTAGGCTTGTTAGGTGAAGATGACCAAACTATCAAAGATGGAATAAAATCTGCAGCAGAAAAATTAGGTAAACCAGAAACTGCACTTACTAATTTACTAAATAAGGTTCAAAGCATTGCTGAAAAAATACAAAAAAATACTTCTACCATGATACCAGATCAACAATTTTTATCACAAGATCAAGTTGCAACTACAGTACTAACTCTTGTTGGTGATGAACAATCAAAAATTCTTAATGGAAAAATAATACCAGGAGACAGAGTATTCTATCCTGTCAAGTCACATATTAGAGCATCTGTTCCTAAAACTAAGAAAAATAATTTTGAGGGAATTACATGTGTAATCACAAATGATGATTCTGATGATGCAGCACAAAAAGCAACTAATCTAAAATCAATGTTAGAAAAGCGAGGAGCAAAAGTTGTTGATAATGGAAATGAATCTAATACACTGTTTATTCATATAACAGGAGATGTTCCTGAATTTTCCAAATTAACTGAATTAACTAGAAATGAATGGGATGGTTTAGTTAACAAATTCATCAATATCCCAGCTAAAGTAGCTCAAAATGCAATGGAAACTCTTGTTCCTGGTGGTTCTGATGACCCAAGATTATTCAAAGAATCATATGGAAGAATTATAATTGTTGGACCAGCCCTTCCTGCTGGAAAAAAAGTTGGTGGCCACGCAAGAGCAAAAGCCGAAGTTTTCAGAGGTGCATTAAGACCATTTGCAACCACAGTTAATCAAGAACTAAGCGATGTCCTAAAATCAAATGTTAGGATGTTTGTAGTTTTACCTGGTACTGTAGATGGAAAAGAACCAACTGATGAAAATCTCATAGATACAATAAACTACTTAGTGACAGAAGAAGCAAATTCAAGTTCTGAAGTAATATTTTGTCCTGACGAATCAAGATAAAAATGGAAAAATTTTCCTCACTTAATGTTGGTGATCAATTCCAATCAACAACTACAATATCATCTAATGAGCTAGATGAGTATCTAGGATTTTCCCGGATACGAAATGCAATGTTTGAAATTGATACTGGTAAAAAAGAGCCTAAAATTGTCTCTGGTAGAGCAATGATTTCACGTATGGAAGGTGAATTTACAAGATTAAGACAAATCTATGGAAATCTAATCATACTTTATGGAATTGATGGTGATAGTGAATGGGAGAATAGGCAAACAAGATTCCTAAAACCATTGTACACAGATCAAGTTCTTAAAATCAAATTTACAGTGTCTGAGAAAAAAGATCTTGATGAAGAGTTTGGTTTGATTGGTGTAGATTTTGAAGGAATAAATGAAGACGGAGAAGTTATTGTGACATCTAAGAAGAACCTTTACAGGATTAAAAAGGAACCCCCATCGAATCTATAACTAATTTTATTGCAGCAGCCATCAATACAACAGTAACAATAATTTTCAATTTTATTTCCTTAATATCTAATGATAGTCGTGCACCCAGTAAACCACCTGCAAATGCTCCAATTGATAACAATAAAGCCTGTGTGAAATCAGGATGGCCTAGTAAAGAATGAACAATTAAGCCACTTAATGATGCAAATATTAAAACAAGCTGTGATGTTGGTGCAGCCTTTCTCATTGAGATTCCAATTCCAATTACCATTAATGGGACAAAAACTACGCCTCCTCCAATTCCAAACAAGCTTGAAATTACACCTGCAAAGAAACTTGCGGCTGCTGCAAAAACCATCATTGAGTTTTTTAAATTATATGGCTTTTCTGAAATCTTTCTTTTGATAAAAATATACACGGCCGACGTAACTAAAATTAGTGCAAAAAGAATTTGAAACACAACAGGTGTCATTATATCAGAAACAAATGCACCAAGAATAGTTCCTGGAATACACATAAGCCCTAATCTTATACCAATTCCATACTCGATTCTTTTTTGCCTTGCATATGTTGCAGTAGAAGCTACTGCGTTACTAAATGCAGCAAACAAACTATTACTTGCAGCTAATGTTGGTGGAAATCCTGCAAAAGTCATGACAGGGACAGCAATAATTCCACCACCAAGGCCTATTATTGAACCTAGAACACCAGCAGCAAACCCAAGAGGAATTAACCAAAGAAAATCAATCATTGTAACCAGATCACAATTGTTTTACTCTTGAGATATGTAAAAAACAACACTAACATCAGTTTTAATTTCTTCATCGCCTGACATTATTGGTGCAGATTTCATAGATTCGGCAAATCCGTCAAATGATGCACGCATCGGACTGTCATAATATGGCATCATGTCATTATGTATAAACACAGATTTTACTCCAACAATTTTTTGTTTCAATGGAACAAGTGCTTTTTCTGCCTTTTGTTTTGCATCATTAATTGCATCAGCAATCAGACCATCAGAAATTTTTTCCAGCTTATCATCTGACAAATGAAAGGAGACGTTATCAACACGATTTGCCCCAGAAGAAACTGCAGCATCAATTATATCTCCAGCAGAATTAATTTTATCAGTTTGAATTGATAAAATATTAGATACTCGATATCCTATTAGAATTTGCTGATAGTTTCCATTCGAGTCCTTTATGCTATCATATAACGGATAAATTCTAAAATTTGATGTTTCGATGTCATCTTTAGAAACTCCAGAACTGGTTAATGAAGAAATAACAGAATTCAGTGACTTGGAATTTTTAGATAAAGATTCATTTGCGGTTTTATCTTCAGATTCAACTCCAAGAACAACAACCAATGTATCAGGATTTGTTGAATCTGTTGCACTTCCAGTAACAGAGATTGTTTGCTCTGATGGGTCATACTTTTCAAGCCAGTGTGTAATTAACTCATCTGTAATAATTTCTGAATCTTGAGAAACTGCTTGGTTTTCTGTTTGTGTTAATGTAACAGCAAATGCAAGAACTAGTATTACACCTATTACCACTGCAAAATTGATTCTGTTATCCATCGCTCTGTGAATATTTGTGGACTATAAAAACCACAAAAAATTAAAAATTTTTAATAAAAAGTAAGCGTCAAAATTAGTATGAGACTATATTATTCACAAAAAACCGATAACATTCTACATAAATTTGAATTATTAGAATGGCGAAATAGGGTTAAGGAATCACTAGATGAAAAACACCAAAATCTTTCAGATAATTGGCTATCATGTGCATTAGGAGAAAGAATGAAACTTGAAGGCAGATTTCTTAAAAATATAAAAGATCTAAGTCCAGAAGCCATAAAATTGGGATATGACTTTTCTATAGCAATGCAAGAAAGAGATAATGTTTCTGCCCTACGAATAATTAATGAAATTGAATCACTTCCTACTATCTGGAGAAACGAAAGTTAATGGTAGGTCTAATTGAGCAAGAACCAATTCTACGTTTAAAAAAACTATTTGACAAAAAAGAATTCGATGAGATAATTTCTTTTTGCCAAGAATTATTAAAAAATGATGATAAAAATATGATTGCATTACAAAATATTAGTACTGCGTATATAATGGTAGGCGCTAATGATGATGCAATTAAATACTGTGAAAAAATTTTAGAAATTGATTCCAACGATGAGCATGCATTAAAAAATAAAATGTATGCATTTGAAAAACTTGAAAAACATGATTCTGTACTTAATTGCTGTGATACCATCCTAACAAAATATCCAAACGATATGGATGCACTAGTAACAAAAGGAATTGCCCTAAATAAAACTGCAAAACATGATGATGCAATTGAAATCTATAAAACAGTTCTAAAAAAGGACCCAAGTAATATTGATGCACTAATGAATATGGCAGTGACCCTGAAATTTTTAAAAAAATTTGATGACGCTATTCAATATTATGATAAAATTCAGATTTTGTATCCAAATGTTAAACGTGCATCAATTGAAAAATATGAGGTATTTACAGAATTAGGTTCTACTGATGATGCGTTTCTGGCTGCACAGGGAATTACAACTGAAGAAGCAAAAGAAATCAAAGATCAAGCAAATGAAAATGATTATTCAGTTCAACATGCATATTCACTTAGAAGATTTTACAAATTGCAGAAAAATTGAAATTCAATATACAAATGTAAGAGAATTCATTACTATGACTAATGGCATGTTATCGTACGTGTATTTTTTAGGATGTGTTTTACATTCATAAATTACCTGTAAATATTAATATCTAAAAGTTGATTTTAATATCTAAAAATCTATTTTTTGCTATTAAAAAGGCTATTTTTACTGTTCATTTTACATTTTACCCGGTGAATCTATTCCAAGCAGCGATAAAGCATTTGAAAGTGTTTTTTGAAAAGAGGTAACCAGACAAAGACGTGAATTCTTTAGTTCATCTGATTCAGCATTTAGGACCATTACATGTTCATAAAAAGATGAGAATGTAACTGACAGATCATAACAATATCTAGCAATTACTTTTGGTGATAAATTTTTTGCTGCATCGCTAATTTGTATATCATACATTGCAATTTTTTTGATAAGATTAATTTCAAATTGATTTGTAAGATTTGATAGACCATCGTTAAAATCTGGAGACATGACGGATTTTTCTAGAATTCTTGTTGCTCTTGCATATGAATATTGAATATAGCTACAAGTGTCACCCTCAATCTTCAATGATGTTTCCAAATCAAATGTTATAATTTTGTCTAAATCAGGCTTAATCATTTCATATCGTATTGTTCCTACAGACACAGATTTTGCAATAGAATTTAATTCGGATTCACTTAAACTATCATTGCGTTTTTTTGATTCATTGTAAATCTTAGTATGTAGATTTTCTAAAATTAGATCAGCATCAACATAAAATCCTTTCCTGCCTGACATTTGAACCGATTTCTCACTTGTTTTTAGACCAAGGTTAGATGCTGTGCTAGCACTAAGTGTAACAGATTCATAACCTAGATGAACATACGAATCATTTCCTGTAAAATGTTTCATCAGATCAGTTACAATTTTCTGCAGACGTATTTGCCTATTATCAATAACAGTAATAACTTTATCTCCTGAAAAAACTGGCTTATCATCATCATGTTCATGTGATTCATCTAAGGTAGTTTCATACAGTGTTTGACTATTTTCTTGTGTAGCATAAATTTCATAATTAAAAGGATCATCAATAATTCCTAGTTTCCATCCAGCATACGGAATGTCCTTTGCAATGTAAGTAGCAACACCATTACTTCTAACTAATATTTTATCTTCTTCATTTGGACTAGAGATTACCCAGCAACCTTGATTTTTTCCAGTTTTCTCTAAACGTACTAAATTCTGTGATTTTAATTTTGAAAATATTTTTTCCCATAACTTTGAGTGAATTATCTGTGATTCGAAATTCAGACAATCATACGTAACCCCCAGTTCCCATACGGTTTTCAGTTGTGCTGCTAAAACACTTCTCGTTATTTTTTGTGCGAATTTCGATACATCACTATTTACATCTTCAATTGATTTTAGAATCTCATGTCGTTTTGATTCTAAGTCTTTATCATCATTATATTTTTTAGTAGTTCCAACGTACACAGTATCACCACAATAATGATCAAATTTTTCATTATTTGGTGGGTCTTGTGAAAACCCACAGTGTTTAAACCCAATAATTAGGTCTGCAACCTGAAGACCAGAATCATCTATATAATTTAGAACTTTCACGTCATAGTTTACTTTTTTAAGAATCCGTGAAATAGTATCGCCAATTACAATATTTCTGATATGGCCAATGTGTAATGCTTTGTTTGGATTGACTGATGTATGCTCAACAATTATTTTGCTGGAGTTTCCTATATCAATATCGGCATAAGTAGGTTTGATAGATTCTAACAAAACAAATTTGTTAAAACGTGTATAATCTATTTCAAAATTAATATGGCCTGCTGGATGTGCTATAACCTGTTTAATTTCTTCACTAGTTTTTTCTGAACAAAACGAAACAATTTCTTTGGATATGTCTTGAGGGGATTTATGTAATTCCTTGGATAAAAGGAACGCAACGTTACATGTAATATCGCCAAATCCTGGCTTTGATGGCTCAACTGTAAAATTGGTCATGCCAAGATTATTCTCAGAAAGATAACTTTGGACAGTTTGTCTTATACTTTCTAAAATTTCTAAGAAAGCCATTTACACATCAATTTCAGATTTGATCATATCTAAGCCTTCTAGGACTCCTTCTCCTGACTTTTTTGTTGTAACAATTCTAGCTATTTTTTTTAATTCATCTATTGAATTTTCTACTGCAATACTATTCTTGACTACATTAAACATAGGAACGTCAGTTTCACTGTCACCAATTGCAATAGTATCTTCTAAATCAACATTTAAGATCTCAAGTGCTTTCAATAAACCAGTACCCTTGTCGATTCCCTTAGTATTCACATGGTAGGCATAACCACTGTCAAACAAATTAACATTGAATCCTTCTTCATCTAGTAATTTTTGTGCCCTAGGAATGTCAAATGTACGCTCCAAGACAACTTCAGTCATTCTTGGAAACACCAATTTTTCTTTAATTTCTTCATTGAAGTGATTTTTCATAAAATCATATGCACGAAGGCAATCACCCTTATTTCCAAGCATTTTGTGATGCATTGTATCCCCTGAAGTAATGCAACCACCGTTCTCACCAACTGCCAGATGTGTTAATCCACCAAAAATTGATAATAGCCACGCTTCAACAGATGACCTACCTGTAACTATCACTACATGATTCCCAGCATCCTTGATCGAACGTAATTTTGCTAATGCATCTAGATGAATAGATCCCCATCCATTGAGTGTAATCGTTCCATCAATATCAACAGCTAAAACCTTTTTTCTCAATATTTTTAGAGGTAAATTGCCAATAATAACTGAAACGAATTATAACAAAAGCAACATTTCATAACAAGGTAATTTATCAAAAATTAAGGTAGAAACAATGGGAATTCCAGAAAAAATTAAAGCCATCCAAGATGAAATGGCCAGAACACAGATTAACAAAGCTACTGAGCATCATATTGGACTATTAAAGGCTAAAATTGCTAAATTAAAGAAGGAGCAAGAAACAAACCAAGTAAAAAAAAGTTCTAAAAAATCTGATGGGTTTGATGTAAAAAGAACAGGAGATGCAACGGTAGTTTTTATTGGACTGCCAAGTGTTGGAAAGTCTACATTATTGAATAAACTTACAAGTTCAAAATCAGCTGTAGGTGCATTTCAATTTACTACATTGACTGTCGTGCCGGGAGTTCTGGAGCATAGAGGTGCAAAAATTCAGATGTTGGATTTACCAGGAATCATCAAGGGTGCTTCAACTGGAAAAGGGCTAGGACGAAGAATTTTATCAGTTGCTAGAAGTGCAGACATAGTACTTCTAGTATTAGATGTTTTTCAGCCCTATCACGAAGATGTACTAATAAAAGAATTAGCAAATATAGGAATCAGACTAAATCAGAACCCACCCAACATAGTTATTGAAAAATCAACTACTGGTGGCATTGCAGTAGCACAACAAGTAAAATTAAAGAGGATGTCAGAGAAACTACTAAAAGAAATTTTAAATGTATATGGATACACCAGTGCTAGAGTTGTTATTCGTGAGGATATTGATTCAGAGCAGCTAATAGATTTTGTAACAGGAAATAAAACATATGCAAAAGCAATAACAATACTAAATAAAATTGACTTGGTCGATGAAAAGTTTCTAAAAAAAGCCGAAAAGAAGATAAAGTCTGATGTAATTCCAGTTTCAGCAGATTCAGATGTTAACATTGACAAATTAAGAGATAGAATTTATGATGAATTACAATTTATTAGAATATACATGCGTCCTAAAGGCGGAGAAACTGATTTTAAAGAACCACTGATTATACGAGAAAATAGTTCTGTGCTTGATGTTTGTAACAAATTACATAGAAAAATGAAGAAAGACTTTAGATTTGGACTGGTATGGGGGAAAAGTGTAAAATTTGGTGGTCAACGTGTGGGATTTACACACATACTTCAAGATGAAGATGTGCTCACAATAATAAAACGAAAATAAATTGTTATGATGAGGTAAATGGTACTACACAGAGATTTTTTTCAGCGTGACACTGTTTTAGTTGCTAAAGATCTTCTTGGTAAGAAATTGATTAGAAAAATTAACAACAAAAAATGTACTGGGGTCATAATAGAGACAGAAGCATATCGCGCATCAGATGATCCTGCTAGCCATGCAAGAATTAGGAAAACAAAAAGGAATAAAATAATGTTTGAAGAAGTTGGACATGCATATGTATATTTTACATATGGAATGTACCATTGTCTTAATGTTGTTGCAAGAAATAAAAAATTTAATGCTGGTGCTGTTTTAATAAGAGGAGTATATCCACAACTTGGAATTGATATAATGAGTAAATTAAGAAACAATACAAAAATTCAGAATTTAACAAATGGTCCAGGAAAATTAACTCAAGCATTAGACATTACACTACAAGAGAATAGTCACGATCTAACAAAATATTCATCACTTTACATTGCAAATGGAATAAAAATAAAGAAAATTCATAAAAAATCAAGAATCGGAATATCTCGTGGAATTGATAAAAAATGGAATTTTAGTATAGAGCCATCTGATTATTTTTGATCATCATCTTCTAATGTCCATGGCATAAACCTTCCAAGTATTTTTGACCAATCTAGACGAAGTAATAGTATGACCACAAGAGTCATAGATACTCCAAAAACTATGATTCCAATCAAAATGGGCCAAGGACTTGCAAGGTCATCAGTAGAGGTGATTCCAAAACTAGCAAAAATAGGATCTACTATAGAATCACTCAGATAATGTGATGACAACACAAGGATGTAACATAAGAGAAGTTTTCCTAAAAGTGTTGAAATGAAAAATCTACGTGGGTTATATTTTGCAAGACCTAATGGGACATAAACTAAATCATCAGGTATTGGTGTTGCAGCAGCAACAAATGCTGCGGCTGCACCATATTTTTTAACCAATCTTTGGAATGGTAACATTCTCTTTTTTGTCTTTTCAGAAATTATTCTTCTTCCACCATAACTAGCATAGAAAATAATTTGTTTGGCAAGTGTTGCAGTTACTGCAGCTAGTATTGCTAAAATATGAATGTCAAACTGATCACCCACTGACATAGTAACTAGAAGAATAAAGGATGGAATTGGAACAAAGGGAATTAATGAGCCAAAAAAACTTACTAATCCTAAACCCAGATATCCAACCTCAGGTGAAAAAAATGGAAAGAAATCCCAAATGTCCAATGGTAAACAAGTTTTTTTTTCAGTATTAAAAGATACTAATCTTCTAATCACTAAAATATTCCAAAGACGAATTGATACTGAGTTGACAGAAAATGACAATCATGAGATATGTGATCTAATTTCAAAAATCAGTCCATACATACGATTTATTGGAATAATTAGTAAAACAGGTGAATTATTATCCCATTTTAGAAGGGATGGTATAGAACCACTTTTAGATCAGAAAAAATCATTATATCAATTTGCACAAATTGCAATAAAAAATGAGTTAGAAGAGCAATTCGATGAACAGCTTGGTGAGACCGAATTTGTTTGGGAGGAGAGAAGAAAAATACAGACAATTGCATTTTCAGTTTTAGACAAAAAAATATGGATTACAATAGACAAGAATGTTGTTAGAACTGAAATTATTCGAATAATAGATGGCTGTCTTCCAATAGTTAAACGCTATTCATAAAGCCAGCATAGAACATAGCCACTCTTTGTCTTAATTTTTGGAGGATCATTTTTGCATTTGTCCATTGCATCTGGACATCTGTCATAAAATTTGCAACCTTCTGCTGGATTTATCAAATTAGGTGGGGTACCTGGAATATATTTTGGTTTTTCATCTTTTGATAATACAGGAATTGATTCTAGTAATCCCTTTGTGTATGGATGTTTTGGTTCAAGAAAGATTTCAGATGAATTACCAAATTCAACCATTCGTCCTCCATACATTACACCAATTTTTTCTACAACTTCAGATAATACTGCCAAATCATGAGAAATTATCATAAATGATTGACCATTTTTTTTTAATTTTTTGAAAAGATTGATAATTTGTGCTTGAATTAATACGTCAAGTGCAGTTGTAGGCTCGTCTGCAATTACAAATTTGGGTTTTAAGATTAGTGCCATTGCAATTACAACACGTTGCTTCATTCCTCCACTAAGTTCATGTGGAAATTTCTTTAAAATGGACTCATCAAGATTGACAGAAGTTAGAGAATCAAGAATAATTTTTTTCATGTCACCTTCAAAATTATGTTGTTTTAGAACTTCTTCGAACTGCTGTTGGATAGAAAATACTGGATCAAGTGAATTCATTGCACCTTGAAAAACCATGGAAATTTCTTTCCATCTAACAATATTATCAAAATCAGCACTAGGCATATCTAACAATGATTTCCCATCAAATTGGATTTTTCCAGAATAAATTTTGCCGTTTGAAATCATTCGAATAATAGATAAACCAAGTGTACTCTTACCACATGCACTTTCACCTGCAATTCCAATCGATTCCCCTTTCTCAATTGCAAAGCTGACATCTTCTAGGGCATATACCAATCCTTTTGAGACATTATATCTCGTGGTCAAATTTTCAACCGAAATAAAAGTCATATTCACATTTAGAACAGGTTAGATTAAGTTTTTACTTGTGTGTATTTTCATCATTACATGGATATTTCACGAACACATCTTATTGAAGATCTAAATTCATCCATGGAAGGAAAGGATGTTCTCTTTGGGGGTTGGATAGTAGATCTTCGAAAACTTGGCAAAATGGCATTTTTGACAGTGAGAGATGTCACTGGAATGTGTCAGGTAATTGTAAAAGGAGATTCCATGAATCTGCTAGAAGGTCTAAACAGACAAAGTGTTGTAAGGATTACAGGTAAGATACAAGCAAGTAAGGCAAAAGATTTTGATTTTGAAGTTGCTGCAATAGAAATTCAGATACTTGCAAAAGCAGAATATCCACTTCCTATAGACCCAATAGGACGGTTGGAAAGTGATATTGATAATAGACTAAATTCGCGTGCGTTAGATATGCGTAATCAAAAAACTGCGTCAATCTTCAAATTAAGACATCATGTATTATCATCAATCAGAGAAACATTATCAGAAAAAAAATTTATTGAAATCACAACGCCAAAAATTATAGGAAGTGCTAGTGAAGGAGGAGCAAATCTATTTGGACTGGATTATTTTGGGAATCAAGCATATCTGGCACAAAGTCCTCAGTTATACAAAGAACAAATGACAATTGGTTTAGAAAGAGTATTTGAAATATCAGGATTTTATAGAGCTGAAAAGTCACATACGGGAAGACATCTTAGTGAATTTACAAGTGTAGACATTGAAGCGGCATTTATGGATTATACAGATGTGATGGATGTTTTAGAATCACTGATAATTGATGTTTTTAGGAAAACTTCTGAAAAATGTAATAACGAACAGGAAAATATTGGGCATACAATTCAAGTTCCAGATTCACCATTTGAAAAAGTTACATATTCTCAGGCACTTGATGAATTAAAAAATAATGATCTAAAATTAGAATTTGGTGATGACCTTATGGACTCTCATTTGAGAAAACTTGGTGATATACACCCTGGGTTTTATTTTCTAACAGACTGGCCCATGAAACTCAAACCATTCTATATTCATGAAAAGGATGACGACCCAACATTATCACGTTCGTTTGATTTACAGTATGGTTATCTAGAATTATCATCGGGTGGAAGAAGATTACATGATCCAGAACAGCTTAAAGCAAGATTAAAAGAACAAGAATTAGATCCTGCAAATTTTGCTGATCATTTAGAATCATTTGGTTGGGGAATGCCACCACACTCGGGATGGGGTCTAGGTTTGGATAGATTAATGACGGTTCTAATAGGAATTGATAATGTAAGAGAAGTGGTTCTCTATCCACGTGATCCTGATAGGCTTAAACCATAAGATTAATAATTTTTTTATCTAATGAAGACACATTTATGATATGAAACAATGCCAATTTTGTGGTTCATCATTTGGTGAAAGAAAATGCTACTTTTGTGAACAAATATGTTGCACTTCATGCATGACTGATGATCACTCTAGATGTAAACAATGTTTCATTCAAAAAAGAAAACTTAGATTCTCACAGATTTTAAAGAAAAACAAGATTTTATTAGGATTTATAGGATTTTTATGGTTTTATACTGTATATCCAGGACCATTCATTCCTGGATTTGACCCTATGTTTTACTGGATATCTCTAGTCGCAGCAATCTTAATTATGATACCAATTTGCTTAATGCTTTTCTTTTGGTCACTTAATCCACCAGCAGTAGACATTAAAAAAACAAAAGATTAAGAGGCTTTGTAACTGCAAAAAAATAAATCAAAAAAACAATCATTGATGACTAGATCTTTTAATGATCACAAAAAACCTTGATTCTATATGAGCATGAATTACGAAACACGTAGCAGAGCTGCAAAAATAGGTTGGATTGGACGTGACTTAGCATCACTAAAAAGAAGCTATGCGTCTGTCAAGGGCTGGAATACACGAAGAAGAAATAATTAATTATTGACTAATCTGTCTGTAATTTCTTTAGTGAATTCCTTAGTTGACATATTTCCACCAACGTCTTTGGTTGCTATTCCAGATTCTATTACTTGTAGTACTGTTTTTTCTAATGTTTGTGATGCAGAAATTGAATTTTGATCATTGTTTTTGTTACCTAACCATTCAAACATCATCTTAATTGATAAGATAAATGACGTTGGATTTGCAATTTGTTGTCCAGCTATATCAAATGCTGCACCATGTACTGGCTCAAATAACCCAAAATTGTCCCCTAAATTTGCAGCTGGTGCCATTCCTAATCCACCAACAACTTGAGATGATTCATCGGATAAAATATCTCCAAATAAATTAGTGGTTACTATCACGTCAAATTCCTGTGGCTGTCTAATTAAATTCATAGCACATGCATCCACATACATCTGATCAAATTTTATATCAGGAAATTCCTTTGCGATAGTTTCACAACTTTTGGCAAATAGACCATCTGTCTTTTTCATCACATTTGACTTGTGAACACATGTAACACGTTTTTTCTGATTCCTCTGAATAGCAGTATTAAACGCATGCCTAGCAATTCTTTTTGAAGCCTTTTCACTAATTACTCTCAATGCAACTGCAGAATCATCAAATGTAAATTCCTGACCAGTATAAAGATCCTCAGTATTTTCCCTAACAATGACTAAATCTACATCATCACGTAATGATGGTGTATTTGGATACGATTTTGCAGGACGAATATTTGCATAAAGATCAAGTTTTTGTCTAAGAACTACAATCACATCTGCTGCACTCTCTCCAACTGGTGCCTTTAAACATGCATCTGACGACTTGATTGATTGAAAAGTTTCATCCGGTAATGCATTCATATATTTTTCTAATGCCGCATCACCAGCTTCCAATGAATTAATTTTTGTCTTTACATCTAATTTGTCATGTATAGTTTCAAGTATAGAAATAGCAGACTCTGATAATTCAGGTCCTATTCCGTCACCAGTGATTAATGATATGTTATACATTTTGATACTCCTTGATAATTTCTAGCGCTTAAACTTTCTTTTCTTTTAGTAAACTCTTTAACATTATTCTGTTAATCCCATCAACCATTGCTTGAACACTAGTTGTAACAATATCCTCACCTACTGACTTTGATGAAATAATGTTTCCCCGTGCATCCTCAACTTTTACTGTAACTTCACATAATGCATTAGCCCCACCAGATATGGAATCTAATCTGTATTCTTTTAATCTAACCTCATCAGTTATTTGACCAGTAATTTTTTGAATTGCATTTAATGATGCATCAACAGGTCCCACTCCATAATCAGTAGCAACCATTTCTTTTCCATCAATATTTAATTTCACAAATGCATATGGCATTGTTCCTACACCAGTAGAAACAGAAAATCCTGTAAGTTGTACAATTCTCTTTAACTTGTTTTCCCCAATCACTTCATTTGCTAATGAAAGTAATTCAACTTCAGTTACCTGTTTACCTTGATCACCTATATTTTTGACCTTCTCAAGAATTTTTTTTGTTTGTTCTTCATTAGGTATAATGCCATATTCTTTTAGCATTGCATTCATGCCATGAATACCTGCATGTTTTCCTACTTGTAGCCAACGAGTTCTTCCAACTATTTCAGGGCTTATAGGCTCATAGGTTAAAGGATTGTTTAACACACCGTGCGTATGAATGCCAGATTCATGACCAAATGCATTTTCACCTACTATGGCCTTGTTTGGTTGAACAGTAATTCCAACAATTTTTGAGACATATCTGGACGTTTCATATAGCAATTCTTTGTTAATATTAGTCTCCCATTTTTGGTCGAATTGTAAGCTGTTTAATGCCATTACAAATTCCTCTAATGATGCATTTCCTGCACGCTCACCAATTCCATTAATTGTAACATGTGCACATTCTGCACCAGCCTGTATTCCAGAAATTGCATTTGCTACAGCTAACCCAAAATCGTTATGACAATGTACACTGATTGGTAATTTTGTTGCATCGATTGCATCTTTAGTAATTTCCGCAATATATTGTGGAGTCGAATATCCTACAGTGTCAGGAATATCAATTCGATCTGCACCAGCTTTGGCCACTTCACCAAAAACATGTTTTAAGAATTCTCTATCTGTTCTAGTTGCATCTTCTGCAGAAAATTCAACTTGTAAACCCCGTGACTTTCCATATTCCACTGCATCAATTGCCTTTTCTAATGCTTGCTCACGTGTCATTTTTAATTTATATTCTAAATGAATATCAGATGTTGCAATGAAAGTATGAATATAGTTTAAGCCACAATCTACTGCAGCATCAATATCTTTTTTGTTTGTTCTTGCTAAACCACATAATTCTGATTGAAAACTTTCACTTGTAATCATCTTTACTGCATTACGTTCGCCATCAGAAATGATAGGGAATCCTGTTTCTATAGCATCAATGCCTAATGCATCTAATTTTTTTGCTATGTTCAATTTTTTTTCAGGAGATAATGAAACACCTGGAGTTTGCTCCCCATCTCTTAATGTGGTATCAAATATTCTAACTTTCAATGCTTACTCCTTTGTAATGCTGTGATTCCAGTACGTGCTATTTCTAAAATACCGAATTTTTTTGCTAATTCTTCAAATGCTGCAATCTGATGTGGTGTTGATGTTATTTCTACCATAATTGATTCTTTTTTTGCATCATGTATTTTAGCGTCATATGCACTGGCTAATTTATTAATCTCCATACTATCTTCTGGTTTACTCACTTTTATCTTGAACATGACTAATTCTCTATACACCGTATTATTTTCATCTAACCTATGAACTTCTATTGTATCAATCATCTTATCAAGTTGTTTTACTATTTGTGCAATTTGTTTTTCATCACCGATAGTGGTTATAGTCATTCTAGAAAATTTTGGATCTTGTGTTACGCCTACCGATATACTGTCTATATTGAAATTTCTAGAGCGAAATAGATGAGTGACCTTGAATAAGATTCCAGGTTTATTTTCAACTTTAATTGATAATATTGCCCACATTCTGATCACTATGAAGGTAAAATCATTTCCTTTAATGATGTTCCAGGTGCCACAAATGGTAAGACATCTTCCTCAGGATCTATTGGAATGTCAATAACAGTTGCAACGTCGCTATTTAATCCAGATTTTATTGCTTTCTCTAACTCTTCCATTGACTGTGCACGTATTCCTTGTGCACCATATGATTCTGCCAATTTAACATAGTCTGGACATTTCTTTAAATCAATACCAATCATTCGCCTATCATAGAATGTTCTTTGCCATTGAGCAACCATTCCTAATGAATAATTATTAATTAAGAAAACAATAACTGGCAAATCTTCCAAGACTGATGTAGCAAGTGAATGCTCCGTCATGTTAAAACTACCATCACCAGCAATGTCAACAACTGGAACATCAGGACGTGCTGTCTTTGCACCTATTGCTGCAGGAAATCCCCATCCCATTGTACCTAAACCTGTAGAACTAAAGAACGTTCCAGGTTGTATAACATCATAAAATAGTGAGGCCCACATCTGATGCTGTCCTACTTCAGTTGTTACAATAGATTCTTTTGGCAATACTTCTCTTAGTTTCCTTAAGATCTTTGCAGCACCCATTTCACCTGGATGTAATTTCAAATTTTCACGCCAATAATCTTTGACTTCATTTACATGCTTTGACCATGGATTATCATCAGATTTTTTCATTGCCTTTTTGATAAGCATTTTTACCATTATTCGTAATGATGCCTGAACATCACCAACTACAGCAACTGAAGTTGTTTGATTTTTTCCAATTTCTGCAGGATCAACATCCATATGAATAATCTTTAGATTCCTTTCAAACTCTTCAAACGTTCCTACTGAACGGTCTGAAAACCTTGTTCCAATAGCTAACACACAATCTGCTTCTGTCATAAGTTTATTTGCTTCGGCATGTCCATGCATTCCAATTGGACCTAATGATAATGGATGATTCTCAGGAAATGCACCTTTGCCTTTGAAAGTGGTAACAACTGGAATCATAAGCATTTCAGCAATAGATTGTAATTCAGCAAATGCAGATGAAATAATCACACCGCCGCCTGCTAATATTATTGGTTTTTCAGATGTCAAGAGTAATTGTATTGCCTTTTCGATACTTGGTATGTCAGGATCTGTCCATGGATGATATCCAGGAATTCTAACTTCATCAGGGAATGTAAACTTGCCTTCGTTTTGCTGAACATCCTTTGGAATATCAAGTAAAACAGGACCAGGTCTACCCGTTTCAGCAATGTAAAATCCTTGTTTTACAATTTCTGGAATTTCTTCTGGTGTACGAGGTTGATAGGAATATTTTACTGCTGGATTTGCCATTCCAATAATATCACTTTCTTGAAAAGCGTCCTTACCAATCATTGCAACTGGAACTTGACCAGTTACTGCAACCATTGGTGCAGAATCAGCTTGTGCTGTAGCTATACCTGTTAACAAATTTGTTGCTCCAGGACCAGAAGTGGCAAAACATACTCCCGGCTTTCTACTTACTCTGCCGAAGCCATCTGCCA
>Ga0315338_1001893_pt1 | contig 23296 bp, 16 predicted proteins | sample ASW8metaG_FD_204518 | JGI IMG/M metagenome (GOLD analysis project Ga0315338, IMG submission 204518) | Ammonia-oxidizing marine archaeal communities from Monterey Bay, California, United States - ASW #8 | ecosystem: Environmental > Aquatic > Marine > Coastal | place: USA: California | collected... | reverse complement strand
CAGGATCTTGCGCCGCCGGGACCGCCGCGGCGGACCGACCGGACATAGGCCCTTCCGCGCGCGCGGCCTCGCTCGCGCACGCCAGAAGCAGCGCGAGGAGCAGGGCGCATCCTGCTTGGCGCCGAAAGGACTCGATCGTCCCAGGGATCGCTCTTGCCGCGCGAAGATTGCCGAGAGCCCTCATCAAGCCTCACCCCGCTTCGTCACGATCTCGATTTCCATCGAACGCAAGAACTCGGTGGGCAGGATTCCGCCGGCGCAAATGATGACGGCGTCGTTGTCGAGGACGATGGACCCGTCGGGTGTATCCAGTTCGACCTGTTCTTCGCCGATTCCAATCACCTTGGAGCCGAGCAAGAGGCGAAGTCGCCCGTCGGCATGAGCGCGATCTACGGAGGCACGATTCTTGGGCTTGGCGCGTCCGAAGGCCTCCTTCCGATAGGAGAGCGTGACCTCCGTTCCGTCGACGTCGGCCAGGGACCAGGCTGCTTCGAGGGCGCTGTCTCCGCCGCCGACGACGAGGACGTGTTGCCGGGCGTATTGCTCGGGGTCGACGAGCCGATAGACGACCTTCGTCTGTTCCTCTCCCGAGACGCCCAGCTTTCGAGGCGTCCCGCGCCGCCCGATGGCGAGGAGGATTGCGCGTGTGCGAAGGCGCCGCGTGGTCGCATGGACCTCGAAGGTTCCGTCCTCGAATCGCCGGACGCGTTCGACGCGCGTGCCGTAGCGGATGACGACACCGGTTTCGGCGATCACGCGTTGCCAGAGTTCGAGCAGCTCCTCCTTTGTCGTCTCGGCGAGTTCGACCCGACCGTAGAGGGGGAGGTCGGCCGGCGCGGTCATGACGATCTTGCCCCGCGGATAGTGCGCGACAGTCCCGCCGAGTGATTCTTGTTCGAGCGTCTCGAACGTGAGCGCGTTCTCTCGGGCTGCGAGCGAAGCAGACAGGCCGGCCGGCCCCGCGCCGATGATCACGACGTCGAGAACGTCGCTCGCGTTCTGCTTGTCACGTTCCGGCTTCACGCGCGCGGCGATGGCCTCGAGTGCCTGGCGGCCCTGTTCGATGCCGTTTCGGATCAGACCCATTCCGCCGAGCTCGCCCGCAACGAAGATCCCCGGGACGTTCGTCTCGAACTCCGGCGACACGAAGGGAATGTCGACCCCACGTTCTTCGGTTCCGAGGACCAGCGTGATCGCGTCGAAGGGGCATGCGGTCTTGCACGCGCCGTGGCCGATGCAGTTGGCGGGCGTCGTCAAGACCGCCTTGCCTTCGATCAGGCCGAGCACGTTCTTCTCGGGACAAGCGGTGACACATACTGCGCAGCCGAGACATTTTCCGGGATCGACCAGGGGATGGAGCGAGGCGGGTTGCATCAGGCCCGATTCTCGCGACTCGTCGAGGAAGGACGAGGCCGTTCGACTCGACCTCCTTCGCATTCGTCCGTAGATCACCCAGATCGCGAGGAGGATGGGAGCGTAGATGAGAACGGCTTCAGTCCAGGACATGTGGTGCGCCCATCACTTCGAGCTTTCGGCCCAGGCTCATCCCGGTTCGAGAATCTAGAACTCCCATCGAATCCCGACCTCGATGAAATAGCTCGTTTCCCGCTCGATCGTGCTCCCCGACACGGGCTCGAGCCACTGCACGCCGCCATTCGCATTGAACAGGAACGCGCGAATTCGCCAGTCGAGTTCGAGACTCGGTGTCAGCGCCGACTGCGTCCCCTGTAGATCGGAATCCCGGAGATCCCACCGGAGCCTCGGAATCATGCGCACGTCCCCGGGGAGAAGGAAGCGGGAGAATCCGGCGACTCCGAAGGTGCGGGACGCGTCGCCTTCGAAGTAGCGGAGCGCGACACTGCCGACGCCGTTTTCGATCAGCCAATCGTTTACCTGAAACTGTGTCGACGCGCCGAAGTTCGGACCGGAGGCGTCGACGCCTGGAACCAGGCCATCGGCGGAATCATTCGTATCGGAGCTATAGCTGACGTTGAAATCGAGGGAGATCTGGTATCGATCGTTGGGCCGATGCGTCGCGCCAGCCGTACCGGTCCAGAACGTCAGCACACGATCCAGCGCGAGGTCACGGATCTCGCTGGACGAGAACGTCTCATTCAGTTCGTCCAGATCGTTCTGGGTGCGCCCCTGTAGCGCCGATTCGAGGGTGACGATCGGACTGTTCCGTCGCTCGACGAGGATGCGAAGGTCTGTCGTCGGCGTCCAGTAGTAGGTGCTCGACGCGATCACCGTGTTCAGGGAATCGAAGAGCGCGTCGTAATCGATGTAGACGAATGAGTACGCCCGCGAGCTCGCGTACCGAAGCTCACCGCCGATCGCGGTCCGGTCCTGCATGGATTCCGTGTTCTGCCCGATCACGAAGAGCTGCGCGTGGAGCCCCTGGAGCCAGAGGTCATCTACGTCGATGGCTCCGCCCGCAATGATCGAATCCGTGTTCGGGCTGCTATCGGAGAAGCTCTGTACCGGCATGCCGACCAGCGCCGAGATCGAGTAGTGCGTGCCGAGCCGATAGGAACCGTACACGCCGTCGAAGCGGCCGAGCACTCCGCTATCGCTTCGGCCCTGGCGGCCGACGATGATCTCGATGCCGCGGTTGCGCTCTTCGAACTCGACGCTCATCTGACTGACGCGGAGATCGTCCGAGCGTCCTTCGTCGGCCATGTCGGCGTCGTAGGTCCCTATGAAGTCCGAGCGAACGACCCAGTCGTCGCCGTCCACTCGGCCGGCCAGGTCGATGTCCGTGAGAACGTTGCTCGCGAGGAAGTTTCCTCCGGTCTGGTCGAGGAACGTGTCGCCCCGAAAGTAGGTGACGGCGAGACTGCCGAAGACGTCGGCTTCGATTCGCCTTCCCATGTCCGCCTCGCCGTCTGATGGGCGTGGTTTCGACGATGCGCGGAGGGCATCTCTCGGCGCCGAGCCGGCGGTCAGGAGAGCATCGAGTCGCTGGCGCACACGGTCGGCTTCCGGCCCGTCTGGATAAGCTGCCAGATACGCTTCGTACTCCGCGCGAGCGTGCGCTGTCTGTCCGCGGCGTTCATGCGTGAGACCCAGTAGCTCTTGTGCCTGCTGTCGCGTCGATTCCCTGGTCTTGGACGGATCCGTTTCGAGGATCTTCGTGAGCAGCGAGATCGCGAGGTCGGGTTCTCCGTCGCGAATCGCATGCTTTGCGCGGGTGAGGAGGAGATCCGACTTGCCGCCGTCGACGGTCGTCGCGGGGGTCGGAGGGGTTGTGGCCTCCGGCGTCGATGCTCGGCGATCGACTTCGATGCGGAGGCTCCGGAGATCGCCTCCCTGTTCTACGCGGAACGAGAACCTGCGCGAGAACTGTAGTTCGATGACGTTGCCTTCACTCGCCGAGCGACTGTACGAGACCTCGACGAGGGGAATTTTGCGATTGCCTGGAAGGGCAAGGACTTCTCGGATCAATCCCGCGCCAAGGTCCAGCGCTCCGATGCCAAGGGGATCGACTCGGATTCGGAGAGAGTCGCCCAAACCCGTTGGCGTATGACGCAGGTAGCGAACTGCGACGTCGAGCTGTAGCTCGAGGTTCCATCCGTTCGGCGTCTCGTCGATTACGAGGTTCCGGAGCGTTCTCGGGCCGCGGCCCTGCGCGCGAACCGGCGTGGTCGAAAGGGGAAGCAGTAGAACGATCGCGATCGATGCGCACAAGGCGAGATGAGCTTCGCTTCTCAACTTCCGTTCGTGCATCGAGTCTCATTCAATCTTGTACGCAGCGCGTCGGCAATGCTTCAATCGCCTCCATGCGACAATTCGACTTGTTCGTTTGCATGTGTTCGCCGTCGCTGAAGTACTCGCGAAGACCGTCATAGGAAAGTCGTCGAATCGATGTGTCGATGATGTGATTGCTCTCACGATCGATTGGATGCGTGTGTTCGAAATGAAAATGCATGTCGTTTTCTAAACCCACATGAACGTGTGAGATTCGTCGGCACGACTTGGATTCTTCCGGCCGATACATTCACTCCGACTTCGGTCGGGTACTCTTCGAGAATCGACGAAGCGAATGGTCTCAGTGAGCCGCGAACAATTCAGGACGAATGAACCGAGTGGCGCCCGTGCGGTGGGCGAGGGCGGAGGCCTGGGGCTGAGAAGTCCTCATGCCATCGTCGGTCTGTTGTGTGCCGCGCTCATCATCTACGGCTTGCTGCCGGGAACGGACCTCGATCTCAGCGCCGGCGATGGCTTCGGCTATGCGCTCGGTGTCTTCGGTCTTGCCGCAATGACACTCCTGCTGGGGTACTCGATCCGAAAGCGGAGCCGTGCGCTTCGGAACGCCGGGCCGCTGCGCAGCTGGTTCGAGATCCATCTCGTGCTGGGCTTGATCGGACCGACCGCGATCCTCTACCACTCGGGTTTTCAGCTCGGATCTGCGAATTCCACGGTGTCTCTCGCCTGCGTGCTCGCCGTCTCGGGAAGCGGTGTGGGTGGCCGATTCCTGTATGGCCGAATGCATCGGAGCCTGGCGGGTCCGCGTCGAACCACGACTGCCTATCGGGCGGCCGCGGTGAAAGAGCTCACGAGAATCGCGGACGTCCTCACGCGTTCGCCCGAGGCGCGCAAGAGACTCGAGGCGTTCGACGCCTTCACGCGCCAGGACATCGCGCTTCCATTGCTTCCGATTCGCTTCCTGGGCCTGCGGCTACACGCCCTCCGAACAAAGCGGGCGACCCTGCGCGAGATCTCGAGATCGATGGGGTCCGGGTCCGTCCCGAGAGGCGTCCGTGATTCGGTCTCCGATTACTTCGCGGATCTCTGCAAGGGATTCGAGCTTCGCATCTTCGAGAATCTGTTCGCGCTATGGCACGCGATCCACATCCCGCTCACGATCATTCTCTTCCTTTCGGCGGTCCTCCATGTCGTCGCGGTCCATCTCTTCTGATGAAGTCGGAGGACCCTGCTGGGGGCGGCTCGTATGCATTCCATTCTCCATCGGTCGCGAAAGCGGTTCATGCAGGCGCGGACCGAGGAGGAGCCCTGCCGCTGATCATCGCGTTCCTCGCGCTCTTCGTCCTCGCGTCTCTTCCCGGGCGGGCGCTCGCGATCGACTGGGAGAAGCTCGTGATGCCGGGTCCGCTGGCGCATGACCACGCCAAGTACGAGAACGACTGCGCGGTCTGTCACAAGGCGTTCGACGTCGAGGCCCAGCGCGGACTATGTCTCGCATGCCACGAAGACGTGGCAAAGGACCTCGCGAGCAAGGGTCCGGACGACATGGGCTTTCACGGACGCAGCCCGCTTGCTTCGAGTGGCGCCTGCCGATCCTGCCATCCCGATCATCTTGGTCGAGAGGCCGATATCCGAGGGGCGAGCGCGGCGACCTTCGATCACGACGAGACCGACTATCCGCTCCTCGGCGCGCATCGCAGCACGGACTGCGCCCGTTGTCATCCAGCCGACACGCCTCGCCGCGACGCGCCCTCTGCATGCATCGATTGCCATCGTGAGGACGACGCTCACGACAACGCGCTCTCCTCGGATTGTTCGGAATGCCATGGCGAGACCGAGTGGCGGACGACGCACTTCGACCACGACAAGACCCGACATCCGCTCGGCGGCGCGCACCAGCAGGCGAGCTGTCTCGGATGTCATGTCGGCGGTCGATACAAGGACACACCGACCGACTGCATCGTGTGTCACGCGATCGATGACTCCCACGCTGGGCGATTCGGCCGACAGTGTGCGGACTGTCATACGCCCGAGTCCTGGAAGAAGGAGGAAGGGTTCGATCACGAGAAGAAGAGCGGCTTTGCGCTAGTCGGGGCGCACGGTCGCGCGACCTGTGGGACCTGCCATCGGCAGCCGCCGGGGAAGCGCAAGCTGCCGGAGACTTGTAAGGGATGTCATGCGAGCGAGGACGTCCATGCGGGGCGTTTCGGCGATGGATGTGGCGACTGTCACCGACCCGAGCAGTGGAGCCGGGTTCTCTTCGATCACGGCAGGAAGACCGAGTTCGCGCTTCGGGGAGCCCACGAGAAGGCGCCCTGTTCGTCCTGTCACGCCGGGCGACTGAAGCCGGATGAGAAGATGGATCGGAGCTGCATCAGCTGTCATCGGAGAGACGACGTGCATAGGCAGAAACTGGGACAAGACTGTGCGGAATGTCATACCGAAAAGTCTTTCACCGACCGAATCGCATTCGACCACGATCTGACGCGGCTACCGCTCTTGGGGCTCCATGCGATGGTGGCCTGTGAGTCGTGTCATGCGAGTGCAACGTTTCAGCAGGACGACATCTCTTGTGTCTCATGTCATGCCGAGGACGACGTGCATCAGAATCGGCTGGGCGCGCGCTGTGAACAATGCCACAACCCCAATGGCTGGCCGGTCTGGCGCTTCGATCATGTGCAGCAGACGGGCTTCGCGCTCGATGGTGCGCACGAGAACCTGGAATGCGCGGCCTGTCATCGTCAGCCGATGACGCGGGCCTTCCGCATGCCGAAGGCGTGTTCGGGATGTCATGCGCAGGACGATGTCCATCGGGGCGGATTCGGCCGTAACTGCGGAAGCTGCCATCGTTCCAAGGCATGGAAACCAGCGTCTCTTGGGCGCTCAGGGGGAACAAGGCGATGAGTGAAAGCTCGGCATCCATCCGTCTTCTCGTCGGTCTGGTTGCGGTCGTCGCATTCAGCGCGAACACGCTGCCCGCCGCCGCGCAGGTCTCGCGCCCGAATTTCGATCACGACATGACACGGTTCCCGCTCACGGGTCAGCACGAGTACACGAACTGCGAGAGTTGTCATCGCGGCGGTCGCTTCGAGGGGACGTCGACGCTCTGCAACAACTGTCACGGAGGGGGGAGCGATCTCGCCGAAACCACCGCATCGCCGCGCCACATTCCGATCCAGACCGCGTGCAGTGATTGCCATACCACGCGCTTCTGGGAACCTGCACGCATGGATCACGCCAGCGTCGGCGACAACTGCGGTGCCTGTCATCTGAGCGGCATGGCGACTGCCAAGTCGGCCAGCCACATCGCCAGTTCGAATCGATGCGGCGACTGTCACGGGACGATGCGCTGGCGGGGTGCCCGATTCGATCACGGGTCGATCGTGGGGACCTGCTTCACATGCCACAATGGATCGACGGCCACCGGCAAGCATGGCTCACATATACCCTCGTCGAACGACTGCGAGCTCTGCCACTCGACCCAGCGATGGCGTCCTGCAACCGCGTTCGACCACTCGGGCGTCACGTCGAACTGCTTCAGCTGTCACAACGGGTCTACGGCGACCGGAAAGAACGCGGGCCACGTCCCGTCGAGCAACGACTGCGAAGTCTGTCACACGACCCAGAGATGGATCCCCGCGACGGCCTTCGACCACTCGACCGTCGTGCCCGGAACCTGCAACACCTGCCACAACGGCATGACGGCGACCGGGCCGCCGACCGGACATTTCAGTACGACGCTGTCCTGCGACGCCTGTCATACGACCCAGAACTGGACGAATGTCGACTTCGACCATGGCGGTACGGCGTACCCGGGCGATCACCGCAGGAATCTAGGCTGCACCGAATGCCACGGCGGCAATAGTCAGATGGTCACATGGGATTTTCCCGCCTACCAACCGACCTGCGCGGGGTGCCATGCCAATGACTACGATCCGGGACCGGATCGCCATCGTCCTGGCGGCGTATCCGCCAACCAGGACTGCGGCGGATCCGGGTGTCACAACGTGCGCGACTCGGACTTCGACTGAGGGAATTTTCGGACGTCGACTCGCTGACGCCCGCGAAGCGCGACGAGGGTCATGACGACGAAGAGCGCCGTGACCGTCTGCGCGAACGCGCCCGGCTCCGGAATCCGGAAGACCTCGCCGCCCTGATCCATCACGTAGAGGTTTCCCGCGGCGTCCTCGCCGAAGGACGAGATGAGGTCGATGGATCCCTCGTCGGGATCGAAGTCCGGATCGAGAGAATGATCCGTGAGGTCGTCGTAGTTCGTCCCGTCGTGCAGCGAGGGGTCCGTTCCGTCCCAGCGGAGGGACCAGAGACGCGCCGTGAAATAGTCCGCGAGGAAATAGCGACCCCGAAGTGACGCGATGGGGCCGCGATAGACGTAGCCGCCGGTGATCGCGAAGCCGCTGTAGCCTGACGGAACTTCGGAGCACGTGGCGCCCGGGTGCGGATAGTCGAAGAGCGGATCGATCGCACCGAGGGGTTTTGCGCCGCCGACTCCAGGCGTCGCGATCACGCCCTCGCGAAGTCGCCATCCGTAGTTCTCGCCGCCCATGCTTGAACCGAGTTGGAGGCTCACCTCTTCGCATTGCTGTTGACCGACATCGGCGATGTAGAGATCGCCCGTCAGGCGATCGAAGCTCGGGCGCCACGGATTGCGGAGGCCGTAGACCCAGATCTCGTCCGCGCCCGTGATGCCGACGAAGGGGTTCGAAGCGGGAATGGCATAGTTCCTCGCGGCTTCGGCGGGAAAGTCGTCGCCGTCGACGTCGATGCGTAGGATCTTCCCGAGCAGGTTCGTCGTGTCCTGCGCGTTCCCGATCCCGGGTGTATGTCCGGGCCCCGAGTCGTTGCCGTTGCCCCCGTCCCCAACCGCCACATAGAGGAAATCGTCGGGACCGAAACCGATCCAGCCGCCGTTGTGATTCGGCTGGGGCTGCGTGATCTCGAGGATCGGCGTCCCGCTCAATGGATCGGCTACGTCCGGGTCCCCCGCCGAAACCTGAAAGCGCACGATACGCGTGTTGGGGTCCGTGAAGCTGATGTAGAAGAAACCGTTCGTCGCGTAGTCCGGATGGAAGGCCAGGCCGAGTAGTCCCTGCTCGCCGGTGGTCGGAATGCCCGACACCGTCAGGAAGGGTGTCGGCGCAATCTCGTTCGTCGTGAGATCGAGAACGAGGATCAAGCCGTTCTGCTGGACGATGAAGGCGCGATCGAAGTCGTCGGGTGGGGCCGTGAGATAGAGGGACTGCGTCAAGCCCGAGGCGACGCGCTCGACGGAGACCGATTGCGCGCCGGCGGCTGCTGCGCACAGGGTGACGAAGGCGAGGATGGCGAGTCGAAGGAGGAAGCGATGAATGACAGAGCCCCTTTCGCTTTCCCGATCGCTACGGCTCGAGCCCTCTGCCCGGTCGCATCGACCACGGTCGGCGCCTTGATGCACCCACCTCCCATGATTCCGGATGATATGACGCCCGCCGTGGCTGTCATCACGCGTTTCCGAAGTGAAACGACATTGCGTCGCAGTTGCCTATGAATCGGGTGTGGGGTCGGCCCGAGGCTCGGATCGAAGCCGTCGATTCCCGGAGCCGTCGTCAAGGCTCAGAGATCGCGCAGCATCGGGCTCCAGATCCGCTTTGCCCAGGCCGGCGCCCACCAGTTGTAGTCGCCGAGCAGCTTCATCGTGGAAGGCACGAGCACGCAGCGCACGATCGTCGCGTCCAGGAAGATCGCGACCGCGAGACCCACGCCGATCTCCTTCACGAAGATGAAGTCGCCGAACGCGAACGCGCCGACGACCGCGATCAGGAGGAGGGCGGCGCGAGTGATGATGCTGCTCGTGTGCTCGAGTCCGATCGCGACGCTCGCCGTGTTGTCGCCGCTCTTGTCGAACTCCTCTTTGATGCGACTCAGCATGAAGATCTCATAGTCCATCGAGAAACCGAAGACGACGGCGAGCAGAACGACGGGGACCGTGATCTCGATTCCGCCCTGGGCTTCGAAGTTCAGGAATCCGGCGAGGTGTCCGTCCTGGAAGATCCAGACCAGCGCCCCGAAGCTCGCCGCGACGGAGACGATGTTCATTGCGATCGCCTTGAAGGGCAGCACGAAGGATCCGAAGGCGAGGTAGAGCACGACGATATTCGTTGCGACGATGACCCAGAAGACGGTCGGCAGATAGTCGAAGAGCGTGCGACGTCCATCGACGTTCTCGGCCGTCGGGCCGCCGACGCGGATCTCGAAGCCGGGGTTCGGGACTTCACGCAGGCGTTCGACGACGTCGCCCGCTTCGTTCGATCTCCACCCGGCGTCCGGATAGACGTAGACGAGGGCGAGGTCGTCGCGCAGCGTGTCCTCGAGGAAGTCCTGCTCCGCAGTCGAGAGGCTCGATGGATCGGCGACGAGACCCGGTGCCTGATCGGCGTCCGAGAGATCTCCGCTCGCGAAGGGACTCTCGACGCGGTTCACGCCCTCTACAGCCTCGAGCGCGTCGACGTAGTCGACCAGCTTCACGAGTTCTTCGGGCGACGAGAAGTCCGGATCGGCACGCACGGCCACCATGATGGGTGTGAGCGGCTGGCGGCCGAATCCGTTCTCCTTGGATTCCAGGATTTCGTCGACGACGCGCACTTCCGATCCCGGCTTGAAGATCTTCGAATCCGGCATGGCACTCTTCATGCGCAGCGCCGGCGAACCCAGTGCCAGCAGGAAGAGCATCGTCGCCGCCGTGAGAACGACGGGCCAGCGCATCACCCACTGTGCGAAGACGCGGAGTTGGCGCGCCATGGGTGTCGTGAGATGCGCTTCGTTGGCGACGAGGTTCTCCCCGAAACGCACGAGCAGCGCGGGCAACAGGGCGAGCGCGCCCAACATCGCGAAACCCACGACCATGATGCCCGAGATCGCGATACTCCGGAGCACGAGCAACGGGAAGACGAGCAGCCCCACGAGCGAGACCGCGACGGTGAAGCCCGAAACGAGGATCGCGACGCCGGCGGTCCTCAACGTTCGATCGAGCGCTTCGTCTACGCGATGGCCGCGCATCATCTCCTCGCGAAAGCGCGTGACGATGAGGAGCGAGTAGTCGACCGCCAGCCCGATGCCGATGATGCTCGCCACGTTCAGAGCGAAGACCGAGACGTCGAGGACGTGGGTCAGGGCGCGCAGACCAGCCAGGGTCATCGGGATCGCGAAGGCCGCCACGGCAACGGGGAGAAGCGTCGCGGTCACGCCGCGAAAGAAGTAGAAGAGCAACAGAATGATGATCGGCGCTGCGATCAGCTCGCCTCGGACGAGATCGCTGAAGGCCGTCTCCTGCGCGAAGACCTCGGCGGGGAGCAGGCCGCCGAGCTTCACTTCGAGCGAAGAGGCGGAGAGGGTCTCGCGAATCTTCGGGAGGGCGCGGGCCTTCGCGCTGTCGTCTCCTTCCAGGGCGATGAAGACGACCGCCTGCATCTCGTCCCGGGAGATCATCGTGACGAGCGCCGAGTCGAAGTAGGAGGTGACGGACGTGACCGACGGATCCTCGTCGAGCGCATCGAGAAGCGGCTCCACATCTTCGTAGAACTCGTCGTCGAAGACCGAGAATTCGTCGGAGGACAGGATTGCGACGATGTCCGGTGCGGCGACGCCGAGGCCCTGGCGAAGCCACTGCTTGGCGTCGGCGGAGTCGCTGTAGAGGGCGATGATTCCGCCGGCCTTGAGCAGGGGTTGGACGCCCGCGCCATAGAGGGAGGCCGCGAGGGTCAGCCCGAGGAAGAACGCGATCGCCCAGGTCGCTCGCCGGGTATATCGAGCGCGTCCTGTGGTCGGTTCCGAAGACGTCGGTTGGGATTGCAATGCCCGGCTTCCCCTACGCTTCTCCGCGAGCCGTCACCTTCGATATGCCTTCGATGATCTGCGGCCAGGCCGGTTTCGGCAGGTCGTGGCCCATGCCCTCGATCACCATCAGTTCGCTGGTCGAGATGCTGGCGTGCGTATCGAGCCCGCCTTCCAGGGGCACGAGGGGGTCGCTGTCTCCGTGAATGACGAGCGTTGGCACGCCGACCGCCTGGAGCGACTCGTGCCGCGGTTGCGAGGCGGCGATCGCGGCCGCCTGACGAGCGGCGCCCGGCGGGTGGAAGCAGCGATCGAATGCGCGAGTCAGCCGCTCCCGCGCGGCGGCTTCGTCGAAGTCGAAGCCCGGGCTTCCGATCACCCGCTGCGTCTCGAGACCATGTTGGATGACGGCTTCCCGCTCCACGGGCGGTGGCGTCATCAAGCGCAACATCGCTTCGGGCTTGGCCGGGGGCAGGTCGGGACGGCCCGTCGTGGACATGATCGAGGTCAGCGACCGAATACGTCCGGGCGCTTGCAAGGCCATGCACTGAACGATCATGCCTCCCATCGAAGCCCCGACCACGTGCGCAGATTCGAGATCGAGGGCGTCGAGCAGGCCGAGTGCGTCGTCGGCCATGTCAGAAACGACGTACGGTACGTCGACCGATTCGCCGGACATGATGCGCGGAACCAATTCGACGAGCGAGGGCGGCGGGTGTTGGTCGAGCTTCGTGCTCAGCCCGATGTCACGATTGTCGAAGCGGATGACGTGATGTCCGCGATCGGCGAGTGCACCGCAGAAGGCCTCGTCCCAGGCGATCATCTGCGTTCCCAGGCCCATCACCAGCAGGAGAGGGCGGGAGGAGGCTTCTCCAAAGGTGTCGTATTCCAGTTCGAGACCGTTCGAATGTAGTTTCGGCATGGGTCGAAGTCTCTCCTCCCGATCCGCGTGCGTCAAGTCGCGGGACGAGACCGCGAACCGGCGGATCGAGGGTGACCGGCGCTATCTTCGAGGTCCGATGGTTCCGAATTGCCATACCTGGAATGCCGGGAGCGCGGGGAGGTCGATCGATGGTGCTGACGGGAGGCTGTTATTGCGGATCCCTCGCCTACGAGGTCACGCCCCCGCTCGGTCCCGTCGTGAATTGTCACTGTGCCTTCTGTCGGCGCATCCATGGTGCGGCGTTCACGACGGCCGCGGTGATGCCCGCCGAGGCATTCGTCTGGACGCCATCGTCCGCTTGCCCCTCGACCTTCGAGACGCCGCTCGGCAACGTCCGTCATTTCTGCGCCGCTTGTGCGTCGCCGATCTGGAACTACGCCCCGTACATCGAGACCGGCGTCCTCATCGTTGGTAGTCTCGCGCAGGAATTCCAGCCGGCACCCTGGCTGCACGTGAACACCGAGTCGATGTCGCCGTCGTTCGCGATCGCCGACGCTCTGCCCCGATTTTCACAATGGCCCGACGAGGCGACGCTGCGTGCGCTATGTGACCAGCATCCGGGGGCGTGGGTTCCGGAGCCGCTGTTCCAGAGATCTGGCTGACGACGTCTGCGCGGGAATCGGTGTGGTCACGGCTGGATGAAGCCTCGGAGGCGCGACGCGCGACGAGGCCCGCGCATCCTGTCCAGCGCCTTCCTCTCGACCTGACGCGCGCGTTCGCGCGAAACATCGAATGCCTCGCCGATCTCGCGGAGCGTCCTCTCGTGGTCGATGCCGATGCCGAAGCGCATGCGCAGGGTTCGCTCCTCCCGCTCTGGGAGCGTTCCCAGGACTCTTCGAGTCTCGTCGACCAGGCTCGCGCAGGTCGCTGCGGCGAGCGGATCGATCCCGTCCGGGTCGCCGATGACATCGCCGAGGATTCGATCCTCCGAGCCCGGTTGAGGCGTCTCGAGGCTCGACGGCTCGTCGAGCACCGACTGCAGCAAGTCCACCTTCGCGAGGGGAAGGTCGAGGGCGTCGGCGAGGTCCTCGGGCGACGGGGCTCTTCCGAGTGTCTGGACGAGCCTGGTCTGTGTACGGCGCAGCCGAGACAGATCGTCGTGGATGTTCATGGGGAGTCGGATCGTACGTGCCTGGTCGCCGATCGCACGTGTCACGGCCTGACGAATCCACCACGTGGCGTAGGTCGAGAATCTGTAGCCGAGGCGCCAGTCGTAGCGATCGACGGCTCGCATCAATCCGATGTTGCCCTCCTGAATGAGATCCGGGAGCGGGAGGCCGCTCGAAGTGAACTTCTTGGCGATGGACACCACCAATCGCAAATTCGCTTCTACGAGTTCATTCTTGACCTCGCGAGCGCGCTCGTTCGTTTCGTCGAGGCGCTCGAGCGTCTTCCGGAGCGCGTCGCGACCGATTCGAGATGATGCTTCGAGTCTCGTTTGGATGTCCTCGATCCGCTCGAGGTCCGCGTTGGCGACATCGGTTGCCGCGGCGTCTTCGCCGAGGCGATGAAGGGCCGCGATCGCCCCCGCGCTCTTCGTTTTCGACTCGCGGACCAGGGCACGAAACTCCGGGGCGCTCAGATCGAAGGGAAGGGTAACGCTCTCGGCACGTCGATCGAGTCGCTCGTGGTCTTCCGCCAGCTCGCGGAGCGACGCCTCGAGTTCGGCGTATCCCCTCCGATTGAAACGCTGCGCACGCAGAACTCGGCTGGCCCCTGCGAAGAGCGCTTCGAGTCTGGCCTCTGCGGCGAGGCGTTCGAGATCGTCGAGTGTCCCCGACGCGATCTCTTCGGATCGTCGTCCGATCACCATTTCGATCCGCGCGAGTCGCTTCATGGCGGCGAGGAAGTTCTGGTGGATCTCGCTGGTCTCAGTGGCGGATGAGTCGTCGATGCCATCGATGACGGATTTCAATGTCCTTGCGCCCGTCTTCACCGAATCGCCGAGTTCGATCACGCGACGTAGCGAGTGCGAATTTCCGGTGACCGCACGGTGATGAGCCGCGACGGCGTTCTCGACTCGTTGCGCGATCTCGACCGTGCGTTCGTGGTCGAGCCTCGGAAGACGGCTGATGTCTGAGAGATAGAGCGGGACCGAGTCGGACGCTGCATCGTCGGCTCTGTCCGAAGGCCCACGAACCGGCTTTGCCCCGAGGCGTTCGGGCGTGGTGCGGGCGAGCGTGATCTCGTTCTCGATCAGGATCGTCAGGACCTCGCCGAGATCGGATGCCTCGAGTCTTCCCTCGGCAAAGCAGGTGCGAAGGTCGTGTCGATCGACCTCGCCGTTCTTGCGGCCTCGTTCGACCAGCTGGCGAACCGCCGCGTTGTCGCGCAGGGCCATGTCGGCATGTGGGCGCGCTTCACCCAGGGTGGCTGCCGGCTTCGTGATCGATTCAGATCGCATCGATTTCCCTCCCGGTTGCGTGGCGTGAGGCCCCGGAATCGAAGGTCCGCAGGGTCGTCCGTCACTACGAGGGAAGGCTATTCGCCAAGGAAGTCCGGGCCTTGATCGCGTCGGCCAAACGATTGACCGCGGGCGCCATTCGACGCAGATTCCCTGTCTCGCGACTCTGTGGGAGGCCGTGTGAGCTCGACGAGAGGCGCGACCGGCTAGGCCGGTGCGTGCTCGATCCATCCAGTCAGAAACGCTCGTCGGGATGCGCCCGACCGGAAGCTCGGGCCCGCCGAGTGGTAGTCTTGGCCTTCTGGACACGAGCCGAGGAGGACAGCCATGCGCGACACCGGGTCGACGACCGACACACTCCCCCATTTTTCACCCCCGTACGATTGGGCGGCGGTCGACGCCGCAACGCGGGGCGCCGGTGGGGCAATCCTGAAAGGCCTTCTCGGGGAAGATCTGCTCAGCAGGCTGAACGCAGAGATGGACGCCTACTACGCCGCGAACCCGGACTTTGGGCTGCCAAACACGGGCAGTGAGATCTACGACCAGTTCCATGGCCTTCGCACCATCCGCATGCATGGCTTGACCGAGAAGCTGAGCAGCGGTGCCGAGCTGATCGAGCTCGATCCCGTCGTTCGCTGGGCCGAGCGACTAATGGAGCCCGTGTCCGGAGCCATCCGCTTGAGCGCGGCGGAATCGATCGACATCGGCCCCGACGAACCGGACCAGTATCTCCATCGCGATAGCGATTCGTGGCCCGTGGTGCCGATCATGGATGCGCCCGTGATCGTGAACGCGATCTACGCACTCGACGATTTCACGCTGGAGAACGGTGCGACGAACGTTCTCCCTGGGAGCTGGGAATGGGAGAAAGAGCGCCATGCGGAGAAGCACGAGATCGTGCGCGCGGTGATGAAGGCCGGTGATGCGCTCTGCTTTCGTGGCGATCTCCTGCATGGTGGCGGCGCGAACGAGAGCGGCGCAAACCGGCGCGCGATCTCGGTTTCCTATTGCGCCGGATGGCTTCGGCCCGTGGAAGAGAGCCTATTGAACGTGCCGCCGCATCTGGCCAAGCGGCATTCACGCCGATTGCAGGAATTGCTCGGCTACACGTCCCACGACGCAACTCGGTTCAACGGGGGCGTGGTCGGGCTCTACGACAACCAGGATCCGAGAAAGGCAATCGAAGACGCCGAACGCGAATGACGGCCTGCCGTACTTCGCGTCTCGCGATCAGCTGAGGAGCGCGCTCGCGAACCGCGAGATGCAGCGCGACTACAGCATGACTACAGCATGACTACAGCATGACTACAGCGTAGTCGCGATCAACGACGCCGCTGCCCGAGCACCTTCCTCCGGAACGCCCGAATCACGGGGATCTGGTCGAGCCAGGGCGATGCGTCCGCCTTGTTCGGATCGGCCGGACAGGGGCGACCTGCATAGCCGTCCGGAATCTGGCTGTAGATCTCCGGCGGGTCGAGCTCGGTGTCGAGGTAGTGGTACTCCCAGCCCGAGACGAAGAGATCGTCGTCCGCGACGACGTCGATCGTGCGGACGCCGTAGCTCGAGAGTTCGGTGGTCGTCGCCTGCGGCGGGATGATCCAGACCTGTTCAGGGCCCGCGATGAACACGAACTGGATGAGGCGGTTGCGCGACAGGATGCGAAAGCGCCGAAGCTTCCCTCCGTAGAGTCTGCTCCGCGCGGCCTTGACCTCGAGGATGCCGCGCGTGAAGTCGGGTTCGAAGCCGTCGACGAATTCATGGGACGTCGGATCGGTCTTGCGACGGAATCGTGCGATCGAACGGCCGCCGTTGATCCGATTGCGAGGACTAGCGGCGGCGATTCTGCGAGGCCGCGCGAAGTCGTCGTACGGTGCGATTCGATCGGCGGGCGACCGACGCAGCACGAGTTCGAGGACGCTCCCGTCCGGCGGTACGCGACGCAGGGCCTTCAGCCGATCCTCGAGCGCGTCCTGGATCTCGAAGGGGAGATCGGTGGTCGACTCGACCGATTCGACGATCTCGTAGCCGTTCTGGAGCACGCGTCGCACGTCGCCCTTGCCGATCCAGAGCGATCCATCGTGGTCATAAGCCATGTGCGATGCGGTGCGCCAGACGAGCGAGAGATCCTTGTAGAAGATGCGCGCGTAGATGTCGGTTCTGGCTCTTGCGCTGCGCGGCGGCAGCACGTAGGCGACGTAAAAACGCAGTTCCGGGTTCTGGCGGACGTTGCTCAGGTAGATGCGTGTGCCGAAGAGGTCGAGTCGATGCTTCGGCGAATAGCCGGCTGCCAGGAGTCGGCGCGGGTTTCGTCGGGCGCGCCCCGCAGCATGAAAACGAGCGCCGGACTCGAGGAGAGCGTGAAATTCCCGGGCGATCTGGGAGGAGCTCCGGGAAACGCAGGGAACGCTCGGGATGATCTGCGTTGGAATCGGCGTCTGGATCGAGGACGACTTCATTCAGGCTTCACCCCGTCCATAAGATGGCTTCTTGCCTCGCATCCCGCACCTGGTTTTCGGATCTCGATCTAGCCAGGATCACTTCTGTCCGGGAGCCGCTCCGCCCCGACTCGTGTGGCCGTTCGCCGCAGCTGGGCCGACCCGAGCGGAGACCGCACGAAACACCTGCTCCGCAATCACGACACCCCGCTCCCAGAGCGCCCACAGAACGACACCCCCGACGAGCGCGACGACCAGGTCGATCATGAAGGAGTCCGTTCCGAGGATTCGATGGGCGTACTGCTGGAAGTTGTGGTGCGACAGATAGATGAACAGGGATGCGCCGCCAATCGAGCCGGCGAGGCGGTTGATCGGCCAGACGAGCCAGAGATGTTGTGTCCAGATCAGGACCAATCCGCCGGCGAGAACGAACCAGGTGAAGTGGCTCATGACGAGAACGAGGAAGATCGCGAGGACGGCGCTATGCAGGAGCTTCTGCCAGGTCTGCTGACCGAACTCGATGCAGATGCCGAGGGCGAAAGCGTAGAGAAGCATGTGGGGTACGCGTGTGTAGAGATGCTCGGTGTCCCAGACGAAGGGGCCCGCGAGCGAGGCGAACGTCGCGAGGGCGAGGGTGCCGAGCGCGACGCCGTAGGGCGACCTCTTGGCGATCTCGCGAAAGGCGGGGATCGCGAAGGGGATCGCGAGGAGCAGCAGGATCTGCAGCAGGAGGTAGATGAACCAGGGTTCGATGCCGTGGTTCACGTTGGGGCCGATGAAGTTGCTGTACATCAGGATCGTCGACAAGACGAACTTGCCACTGACGAGTTCGACGGCCAGCAGGAAGAGCACGGTCGGGAGAGCGACACGAGCGACCGAGAGCAGGATCGGCGCCGGCCCCATATCGACCGCTCGGGGCCATTGGAATCGGGCAAAGTTGAAACCGGCGATCACCAGAAGAACGATCGCGGCACCACGCGGGTACGCAAAGCCCGTTCTCTGGAAGAGTTGTGCGTCGAAGAGTCCGAAGTGATTGCAGACGATCACGACGATCGCCGCGGCCCGCAGCAGGATCGACGTCTCGATCTGGCGCCAGGCCCCTGTTCGTCGGGGCAGGGCTTCGAGTCTGGCGACCGTCTGGCGTTCCCATCCGGCGGGCACGTACCCGAGGAGGGATTCGAGCTCGAGGGACACGCGAATATACGAGAGCGAATCGCCACCGAGATTGACGAAGGTGCTCTCATCGCGAATCTCGAGGGCGTGGGTGCCGTCCGCGATGATTCTGCGGATGTCGCGACCTCGCGCGGAAGGCGCTTCGGTCGCGGGGCGCGCGGCGTCGCGGATCGCGGAGTAGTCGATCTTGCCCGATGGAAGCAGAGGGTAGTCGTCGAAGGCGCGGACGGAGACGACCGCGATCGGCAGCTGGCAGGCGTTCGCGACACTGCCCCGGATGCGCTCCTCGGCATCTGTCTCGAGGGTCGCGACGACGAGGGATTCGTCGACTCCGGTGGCGACGGCTCGGATGCCTTGGGCGGTCAACCGCCGCTCGACTTCGTCGAGGCTGATGCGAAGGCCGAAGACCTTGATGAATCGGCTGGTGCGCCCGACGATTCGATAGAGCCCATCGGGCGTTTGCTCGGCCAGGTCTCCGGTGTGGAGTTCCTGTAGCTCTTGTCCGCGAGCGAGGTCGGCGCGCTCTTCGGCGTATCCCATCATCACGTTCGCGCCGCGGTAGACGAGCTCGCCTGGCTGGTCCGGCGTCTCGATGACGCTTCCAGACTCGTCGACGAGATGGAACGTGCCGCCGGGCACCGGGACGCCGATCGCGTCGGGATGGTCTTCGAGCCGGTCGGGCGGGACGTAGGCCATGCGGGGGCTGGCTTCGGTTTGCCCGTACATGACGAAGAGCTGCCAGCCTGCGCGCCGACCCATTTCGGCGTAGCGCTTCACCTGTTCGACGGGAAGGCGCCCCCCGGCCTGGGTGATGTAGCGCAGGCTCGGGAGCGGGCGTCGTTCGAAGTCGATGCGATCGAGGAGCTCGAACGTATAGGGCACTCCGGCAAAGGAGCTGACTTGATGCGCGCTGCAGGCCTCCCAGAACTCGGGATCGACGACCGACGCGTCGGTCAGCATTAGCGTCGCGCCAGCCAGGAGATGGGTGTTCAGGACCGAGAAGCCATAGCTGTAGTGGAAGGGCAGAGTGGTCGCGGCGCAGTCGGTCGGCTCGATTCCGAGGTATTCGATGATCGATTGCGCGTTGGACTCGATGTTCTCGTGTGACAGGCGGACGAACTTGGCGGCGCCGGTCGATCCGGACGTGCAGAGCAGGACCGCGAGTTCGGGATGCGGGGCGTCGCGGTCGTCGACCCTACGCGTCGGGCCTTGCTCGGAGTCCGGGCTCTTGATGCCGTCCGTGATCTCGCCCGCATCCGCCGAGCGAGACTCGAGTGCCCATTCCGTTCCGGTCTTCGCAAAGATCCATTCGGGTGCGTATCGATCGATGACCGATTGGCGCAGGTCGTCTCGACCCGCTGGTATGAGCATCACAGGGTTGCGCGATTTCAGTCCGGCCAGATAGGCGATGATCGGATCGAGCTCGTTCTCGGCTTCGATGACCAGAAGTCGTCCGCCTCGGCCGAGTCGATCGCAGAACTCCGAGACCCGTCCCGCCAGGTCAGCATAGGAGAGCCGCAGTCCGTCCCCGCGTATGATTGCCGGGGTGGTGCCATGCGCTTCGAGTCGATCTGCGATGGCGGACATACGACGTGGTCTCCATGAGAGTCCGGAGAGTCTCCCGCAGACGGGGTCCCCGATCCAGAACTTCTCCTCATCGGAGCATCGAGAGCCCGACGATACTCGAACGATGCTCAGGCGAGCGTCGGAGCCGGATCGAGACCGGAGAGCCTCGATATGCAGCCGAATGGCCTCTGATGCGCAGCCCGTGTGCATGGGACTCATGCTAGGCATCCGGTGTCACGATGGGGGTAGATCTGCTTGCCCGTCATCGGAGGTGCCATGCAATTCGTCCTGGGGTTTCACCTGATCGCGACCGCGATCTTCGTACTCGGTTCCGCCGTGGTCGGTCTTCGGTTGCTCGGCCTCGCACGGCGCTCGCGCCAGGCTCCGGAACTGCTGCTCGGGTGTGCGATTCTGCTGACGGCGGTGCTGGGATACGGCTTGCTCATCGTGGGTACGATCTTCCGCTCATCGATCGATGCCGACGCGATCCCCTTCTGGCTGGTATCGCTCACGGCGCTGGCGAAGATCTCGCACGACCTGGGAGTCGCGCTCTTCATCCTGTTCGTCGCTCGGGTCTTTCGCCCGGGAGAACGGTGGGCACATGCTCTCGCGTGTGGCGCGATGCTGATGATGGGAGCCGGGCTCGCATGGGGTGCGGCAGAGGGTAGTTTTCGCGTAGAGACACCGATGTCGCCCGCCTGGTGGCTCGAGTACTCGATCATCTGGACCTACTCCCTCTGGCTCGTCGTCGAGTCGCTTCGGTACTGGCGATTGATGCGTCGTCGCGCCGCCTTGGGAATGGCCGACCCGATGGTCACGAATCGATTCCTGCTCTGGGGGATCGGTTCGCTCTTCACATTTCTTGCCACCGCGACAGCGAGTATTCCGTTCTTCCTGATCGAGAGGCAGGAGACGATGCTGGCCGCCGCCCCCGCCATCTATGTGGGAACGGCGATCGCCGGTGTGTGCAGCATCAGCTGCTCCTACCTGGCATTCCTGCCTCCGAACTGGTTCGCGGCGCATGTACGCGCCCGCGCGACCGGGTCGCCGGCGTAATGGCAGAGAAGGCCCTCTTCGATTCTCTTTGTGAAGCGCTCGAGGAGCTGACTTCGCTCGATCGCCTCGAGGCTCGAGGGACGGTCCGTCTGTCGCTGAAGCAAGCCGGCCTCGAGCCGCGCGGGGTGACGGCTTCGCAGATGGCGGTCATGGCGCAGAAGGTCCTGCCCACGGAACTCGCAAGCCGAGGAATCGAGCATGCAGACCGCGTCTGCGAGCAGCTGGTCGAGGGGCTCGGGAAGGTCGAGACTGCACCCGCGGTCGAGTCGCCAGAGTCCGTCTTCGAGCGTCTCGGGAGCTGAGGTCCGGGGCGTCAGACCTCCTCGCGCAGACCCGAGAGATGGTCCGGGAGTTGGCGCGCATCCATGATGGTTCGCCATCCGGTCGCGCCGGCATCGCGAAGCGCCCGCTCCCAGCGGTCGAGTCGCGCTCGAAAGCCGTCGGGATTGGCGTTGTCTCCCGAAAGCCGCTTTACGTTCATCGCGACGACATCGATTCCCGCGAACTCGCCTGCGTCGATCGTGCGCCGGGTGCCTACGGGCAGATCCTGCTCGAGGTCGCTGAACACGAGCATCACCCGGCTGCCCGACGGGAGCTCTTCGAGGTAGTCGGTGCCGAGCATCATCGCGCCCTCGATGTCGGTATGCCCCGCGACGGCCGTCTTGGACGCGAACGCGTCCAGCTTACGCGCGAGGGCCAGCTTCTGGGCGTTGGCCTGGGAAGGGCGTGCATCGAAGGTGACGAGCGCCTCGAGGTTGTCCTTCTCATAGCTCTGGCTGTCGATGCGGATCACCATCAGGGTGTCGCCGGGTAACATCGAGGGGAGCACGTCGCGCTTCAAGATCGAAGCGACCTCGCGCTTCTCTTCGGCGTAGGTTCCCGAGACGTCCACGAGCACGCAGATCGCCTGGTTGTAGTCGTGCCCATCCTGGCAGCCCGTCGTTGCGAGCGTCGCCAGGGCGGCGAGTGCTGCGGCGAACAAGCGCCCCTTCGATCCGGTCTTCATCGGAACCGCCCTCCGGCGGACACTCCAGTGTGTTTCGCGGGTCGGACTGCTCATGCGAGGCTCTCCCCGGGGACGGGGGTGTGTCCCGATCGTGGCCGCTGCGTCGTATCGCCTTCGCGAGCGCGCATCCGCGCTTCGATGCGAAGCGGCACTGCTATGTACACGTCGTAGAGCGACGCGAACAACCCGACCGCTTGTCCGATCACTCGCCCGGTCACGCGTGAGGCATGTCCGACGATGGTCAACAGAAGGACGCCCACGTTGGCCAACACATGACGTCCGCTGTCCAGCAGCATCTCGAGTGGGATCGCGACCATGGCGAGGACCCAGGGCAGTACGAAGCCGAGCACGGCCTGGCCGATCACCGGGATTCGAGATTGGCTGGCGGCGGTGATCGCGGCCGATTCGCCGGCGAGGGCGATCTTCAGCGCGGCGTCCGCTTCGACGATCTGCTCGCGAAGGATCGCGAGCGAACTCTCGACCGAGGCCAGGAAGAAGAGGGCCAGCAGTCCGAGGCCGAGGATCAGTCGGCGACGAGCGGAGGGGATGCCTGACAGCTTCGGGAAGAGCTCGGTGATGCCGAGCATGTCCATCACGAAGATGCCGACGGCGGCTTCCATGAGGACGATGACCAGCGCCGAGATTGTCGCGACCGGCACGCCCCCGATGCGGGCGCCGGCAGGCACCAGCTCGGACATGGGCAACGCGATCAGCTGGAAGTTGATGAACGCGCCGCCCACGGCAATGCCGAGCACGAGCACCGACACGACGAAGAGCTTCACCGCCGAGTAGCTGAGGATGCGAGCGGCCTTCTCCTCGTCTTCACGGATCATCTGATATTCGCCCACATAGCCATCGATGCGATGGGTGCTCTCCATGGCGACCGAGACGGCCTCCTGCATCTTCGCGAGCAGGCCGCGCACCTCTTTCCAGCTCGAAGTCATTCGGCCGAGCAGGGAGTGACGCTTGCCGGTCGTGTCGCGATAGGCGGCGAGCGCCTTCTTCTCCGCGTCTTGCGAGGACTTGCGAATACCCTCGAGCACCTTGTGGACGTTCGGGTCGCTGGGGTTGGGGATCTGGGCGATCGCCTGTGCGGCGGCGCTCCAGCCGGGGACCTCGGGCGGTGAGTCTCCGCAGTGTTTGTAGTCGTCGTCCAGCTTCTGTAGGAGCTCGTCGAGCCG
>Ga0315338_1001892_pt1 | contig 23317 bp, 21 predicted proteins | sample ASW8metaG_FD_204518 | JGI IMG/M metagenome (GOLD analysis project Ga0315338, IMG submission 204518) | Ammonia-oxidizing marine archaeal communities from Monterey Bay, California, United States - ASW #8 | ecosystem: Environmental > Aquatic > Marine > Coastal | place: USA: California | collected... | reverse complement strand
GGCCCGCCGCCGCGAGAGGAGCCGGACAGGCGATGGCCCGCAACAGGGTACCCATCATCATCCCATGCCATCGCGTGATCGGGAGCGACGGGGGTCTCCACGGATTCGCCGGCCCGGGGTTGCCCATGAAGGCGCGGCTCTTGCAGCACGAAGCCCGCTAGGCGACCGGGATAGGGGCCTCTAGCGTTACGGCGTCTCCGCGTCCCAGCATCTCGGCCAACTGCGCGGATAGCTCATCGCAGTAGCTTGTGGTGATGATCGGCATCTCCAACCGCCACTTCTTGCCCTCGCTCGATATCAACAGATCCACGCGGTCCTTGCCGGGATAATTCAGCAGCATCTGGAGCACCGACCGCAGCATGAACGCATCCTCGTCCGGCTCGTCGGTCTCCGTGAGGTTGATCAGCAGGCGCCGCTCCGCCGGGTGTGGCTCAGCGAACGTGAATGTGTCGGCGGGGGGAATCGGGCGCTCCGGAGCGCGACCGCCGGAGGCCGACGGGCGGATGCCAAGGGGCTTGCCCGGCTCCCGTACGGGTCCGCTGCTTCCGAACTCATCCTGTGTGACGCCCGAGGCCGTCGCAGAGGCAACTGGCTCCTTCCACTCTTCCATCCGAGGTCCGGGAATCTCTTCCGCCGCCTCTGGAGCCTCCGTTGGAGGAAGATAGGGAACTGCTTCGTCGCAGTGGACCGACACTTCGTCGTTGCGCCGGCGGGCGGGGCCCTTGATCTCTACCAGCGCCCCTTCCTGCCACAGCTCCTTCGTCGTTTCGTAGGCGCGGCTCCACACGGCGACGTCCACGGACGAGCCGTCGAATATCTCCAGCGTGACGAACGCGATCCGGCGCTCCTGCTTGTCGTACTGGAGTCGAGTGTTTAGCACCTGTCCTGCCAGTAACACCTTGCTGTTTTCCGGAACGGCCTCAAGGTCCTCTCGCGAGAGGATCGCGCCGGGCGGCGCAAGCTTCGGGTCCAGCACCTTCGTGCTGAGGGCCACGCCCAGCAGCTCTCGCTCCCACAGCGCCATGTCACGGGCGGTCGGCTCCACCGCGTAGAGCAGCTCGACCGATGCCATCGGCGTCGGCATCGACTGGCCGAACAGGTCGAACATCGTCGACTGACCGGAATCCTTGAGCTGCGCTTCGCGCTGAATCACGTGCACCAACGAGTCGACGCTGGCCAGCATCTGGCCGCGAGGACCGATCGAATCGAGCGCCCCAACCTTGGCCAGAGCCTCCAGCACGCGGCGGTTCGCCACTTCGGATCCCCCGCGACGCACGAAATCGTCTAGCGACGCGAACGCGCCGTTCTGCATCCGCTCCCCTACTAACGCTTCTACCGCCGCACCGCCGACATTCTTGATCGAAGCCAGCCCGTAGCGGATGGACCGCTTGTCCTCGTTCCCATCATCGATGGAGAAGGCCACGCGACTCCGGCTGATGTCGGGGGGCAGCACGGGGATATCGAGCCGCGCGCACTCGGCGATCACGCCGGCAGCCTTCTCGGCGTTGCCCTCATAGGCGTTCAGCACGCATGTCATGAACTCGACCGGGTAGTTGGCCTTGAAGTATGCCGTCCAGTAGGCCACCACCGCGTAGCTCACGCTGTGAGCCTTGTTGAAGGCGTAGCCGGCGAACGGCTCGATCAGGTCGAAGATCTGCGCTGCCATTGCGTTGTCGTAGCCAAGCCTGCCGGCCCCCGCGATGAATTTCTCTCGCTCCTGCTGCATCAGCGAAGCGATCTTCTTGCCCATCGCCTTGCGAACGATGTCCGCCTCGCCGAGCGTGTACCCCGCGAACGTGCGGAGGATATGCAGTACTTGATCCTGGTAGACGATGATCCCGTACGTTTCCTCCAGGATCTCCTGCAACGCGGGGTGCGGATACTCGATCGGCACGCGCCCGAACTTCGAATCGATGTACGTGCCGATGTGCTCCATCGGACCGGGCCGGTAGAGCGCGACCATGGCCGCAAGCTCTGCTAGGCTGCCGGGCCGCAGGTCCTTCACGTACCGACGCATTCCGGGGCTTTCTAGCTGGAAGATGGCCGTCGTTTCGCCCGAGGCCAGCAGGTCGTAGGTCGGCTGGTCGTCGAACGTGATGTCCCGCAAAAGGAGGTCGATACCGTGGGATTCCTTGATCAGACGCTGTGCGTTGCTCAGGATCGAGTAGTTGATCAAGCCCAGGAAGTCCATCTTGAGCAGACCGAGCTTGGCTACGGGCTCCATGGCGTACTGAGTCATGGCCACGCTGTGCTCGTCGCCCTTCGCGGGGCGCTGCAGCGGGACGTGGTCGGTCAGCGGATCCTGCGAGATCACGACCCCGGCGGCATGGGTCGAGGCGTGGCGCACCACGCCCTCGAGTCCCCGCGCCGTGTCGATCAGGCGCTGGAAGCTGGCGTCCCCGTCGTAGGCCTCACGTATCTCGGGGACGAGCTCCATCGCCGTGTCCAGCGTTATGCCTAGTCGGGTCGGCACCAGCCGCGCGATGCGGTCCACGTCGGCGAGCGACATGCCCAATGCACGGCCCGAGTCACGGATGGACGCCTTGGCTCCCAGCGTTCCGAACGTGATGATCTGCGCCACGTGGTCCGTGCCATATTTGTCCGTCACGTACTGGATCGCCTCGTCGCGCCGGTCGTCCTGGAAATCCATGTCGATGTCCGGCATCTCTTTGCGCTCGATGTTCAGGAAGCGCTCGAACACCAACCGGTACTCCATCGGGTCGATTTCGGTCACACCAAGGCAATACAGCGCTAGTGAGGAGGCCGCGCTGCCACGCACCCCGAATACGATCTCAGACCTGCGGGCAAAGTCCGCGATGTCCCACACGACCAGGAAGTAGTTGGGGTATTGCGTCTCCGTAATGACGTCGAGCTCATACTCGAGCCGTTTGGTCGCCTCGCCCGTGCCTCCTTCCGGGTAACGCTCCTGGAACCCCTGCCAGCACAGCCTGCGCAGGTAGCCGTCCGCCGTTTCTTCTGTGGGGACGCTGTATTGCGGGAGGTGGAGGGTCGAGAAGTCCAGCGTCGTTTCGCTCTCCGCTGCGATCCGCTCGGTGTTGGCGATGGCCTCCGGGAGGTCCGCGAACAGCTCCGCCATCTCCTCGGGACCCTTGAGGTAGTACGAGTCGTCTGACATCTTCAAGCGTGACTCGTCGTTGATCGTCGTGTTGGTCTGGATGCACACCATTACATCTTGGAGTGGCGCGTCCTCTTGCCGCACGTAGTGCAGGTCGTTGGTGGCAACCAGCGGCACGTCCAGCCGTTCAGCCAGGTTGATCAGGCCGGCGTTCAATCCGTCGAGGAATGGCAGATTCTCGTGCCGCTGGAGCTCGAGATAGAACGACGGGACCGAGCCCCGGAACCAGCGCACCAGCTCCTCGGCACCCGCCATATCGCCGTCCATGATCAGACGCGCAAGCTCCGCGCTCGGGCACCCCGACAGCACCGCCAGCCCTTCGGCATGCTCGGCAAGCAGATCCTTGTCGATGCGGGGCTTGTAGTAGAACCCCTCCAGGTTCGCCTTCGACACCAGCTTCAGCAGATTGCGGTATCCCGCATTCGACTGCGCCACCACTGTCAGGTGGTAGGGGTTCTTGTCGGCGGCACGCTTGTCGAACCGGCTCTCCGGCGCCACGTACAGCTCGCAGCCGATAATCGGCTTGATGCCTGCCGACTTGCAGGCTGAGTAGAAATCCACCACGCCGTACATGCCGCCGTGGTCGGTGATGCCGAGCGCGTCCATGCCCAGCCCCTTGGCCCGGTCCACCAGCGCGGTGATGCGGCTCAGGCCGTCCAACATGCTGTACTCGGTATGAACGTGGAGGTGGGTGAAAGACACGGTAGCTCGCGGTTGCCGAGAAGGTCGGCCCATTATAGCCAGGGGGTGAGACGGCACCAAGAGAAAATCCGCAAGATTTTGATCGCCCAGCGCTCTTGACTACACGATGCTGTAGCGATCGCCTATAACAACTGAGTGCGGATTGACCCCCTTCGCGTCGGGACATACGATGCGGGCCCCCTATCTTTTGCATCAGGCGTCCCGATGAATACGATCCTCCGCACGTTCTCCATCACAAGCGCCAAGCGCCTCGTGCTATGGCCGGCTGTCCTCGCTGCCTTGGTACTGGTCGCCGCGGCGTGCGGCAGCGATCTGGAGCCCATCGCCACGCCCACTGTACCCCCGGCCAGCGCGGACCCCGGCATGGGCTGATCACCACCGGCTGCGGCGGGTGCCACAGTATCGACGGCCTCGCCCAGACCTCGGGCCAGACCAGCCCCAACCTCTCCCACGTGGGCAGCAAAGGTGCGGACTACATCAGTGAGTCCATCTTGGATCTCAATACGGTGATCGCGCAGCCGTGTCCGTCGGGCGAGTGCGCTGAGAACGTCATGCCGCAAAGCTTCGGCGACGTGCTGTCCGTGGGAGAGCTCGATGACCTGGTCGCCTACGTGTCCGGCCTGCGGTAAGGCCCCGTTGGCTACCCGCCGAGCTCCGCCACCGCAGCGACGACCCGTTCAACGTCCTGCTCACTGTTGAACGCGGCCGTCGAGAACCGCACACCGGGAGGGAAGGGCACCGCTCGCGGCGCGATCCGGTGGCGATCCCAGAGCGTTTCGACGGCTGTCTGTGGCTCCACGCCGTCCACGCTGATCGCCGTGATGCCGCTGGCTGTCGGTCCGTTCGGCGGTCCGTTCAGCTGCACGCCGGGGATCTCCGCGAGGCTCGTCCGGAGCTCACCTGCGAGCCCGGTCACGTGGGATTCCACCGCATTCGACCCCAGCTCGAGATGCAATGCGACTGCCTCGGCGAACCCGGCATTGAGCGCCGCATTCTGCGATGTCAGCGTATGAGCGGCCAGCCCCGTACGCGAATCCAGGCCTGACCGTGTGAACAATGGCTGCAGCTCGCCCTGGCGCTCTCGCTTGATGAACAGCGTGCCCGTGGCCGCAGGCCCCATGAGCCACTTCTGGCCCGAGATAGTATAAAAATCGGCCCCGATCGCGGGCAGGTCCAGCGCGATATGCCCGCCGGTCTGCGCGCCGTCGAACAACACCAAGGCGCCGGCTGCATGCGCCGTTTCGACGATCTCTTCCGCCGGGAGCCTGAGCCCGCACGTGTAGATGATGTGGCTCAGCGCCACCAGCTTGGTTTTCGGACCAAGAGTGTTCGCAAGCGTGCTCAGTACCTCATCCGCGGACGCATCGGGCGCAAGGCTCATGCGGCGCACCGTCACGCCACGACGCTCCGAGAGCACCGTAGCGGGCGAGGTGAGCCCAGGATGCTCCATGTTCGTGGTCACGAGCTCATCCCCGGGCTGCCAATCCACGCCCCCCAGAACGATGTTGATGCCCTCGGTGGTGCCGTGGGTCAGAACCAACTCCTCAGTGGACACGGAGAGCATCGTAGCTGCTGCTGCACGTGCCTCGTCGGCGGTGCGCCGTGCCAGTGCGAGGCCTTCCGGTCCCGCGGGGCCCACGTCACTCTCCTCGCGCACGATCGCAGCGATCCGGTCCGTCACGCGCCGGGGCGACGGACCTGCCCAACCGGCGTTCACGTAGGTCATCGCTTCAAGGGCCGTGATGGAGCCACGCAGCTCGTTGAGATCCATATGGGGGAGTCTATCAGCCTGTTCGTGTGAGTGGCACGGTCAGGCCGCTCGAGCACCTACGCGGTCGTTGACCCGCTCTCCCGGCCTCTGCTACGCTCGTTTCGATGGTCATGCCCACGAACCCGTCTTTCCTTGACTCCCCGTCCACCTACGCCGATGCGCTCCATCGGCTGCTCAGCCTGGCTGATTTCGAGCGCACTGCAGGCGTCGCCGCACCCATGCCAAAAACCGACTTGAGCCGGATGCGCGAGCTGGCTCGCCTCATGGTCCACCCTGAGCGATGTGCCCCGGTGATTCACGTGGCCGGCACCAAAGGCAAGGGTAGCGTGTCGGCCATGATCTCCAGCATCCTGACCGCCGCCGGGCTCCGCGTCGGACTCTTCACTTCGCCTCACCTGCACACCTTTCGCGAGCGGATCAGGATCGATGGCGACCCGATTGGCGAGGAGCTGTTCGCTTGCGCGGTGAACTCCGTGTGGCCTCATGTCGAAGAGATGGCCGCGACGGGCCCCGACCAGCGCCCGACCACCTTCGAAGTGCTCACGGCCATGGCCCTCTCCGTCTTTCGGGCCGAAGCGGTCGACGTGCAGGTCATCGAGGTTGGCCTAGGCGGACGGCTCGACTCCACCAACGTCGTGGACTCCGCGGTGGCCGTCGTCACATCGCTCAGCCTCGACCACACGGCCATCTTGGGGAATACGCTCGCCGAGGTGGCTGCCGAGAAGGCGGGGATTGTGAAACGTGCTGGCCCGGTGGTGCTCGCGCCGCAACTGTCCGAGGCGAAGGCGGTGCTCGAAGCAACCGCTGCGCTCGTCGGTGCCTCGCTCATCCGAGTGGGCACCGACGTCACGTATGAGGCCTCGGGTGGCGACCTTCTCGGCCAGAATCTGCGCGTAGTCACGGCGGCGCGGGCCTATGACGTGCGGCTGCCCCTGCTGGGGGCGCATCAACGCGAGAACGCTGCCGTTGCCATCGCCGCCGTCGAGGCCGCGGGTTTCGACCTACCAGCGGGCTCGGTTGAGCGCGGCCTCGGAAGCGTGCGCTGGGATGGCCGTTTCCAGGTGCTCACGCCGGGATCTCGCGGGGATGGCACCGAGGGGCCCGCCGTCATCGTGGACGGCGCCCACAACCCCTACTCGGCGGCATGTCTGGCCGGGACCGTTCGCGAGTGCGTGGCCCCCACGGACACCATCCTGGTTTTCGGTTGCTCCGGCGACAAGGAGCTTGACGGCATGGTGAGCGAGTTGGCGCCCCTGGTGGGCCTTGCCATCGTTTGCACCTCGCGCCATCCGCGTGCGCTCCCGCCCTCGCGGGTCGCGGCAGCCTTCGAGACGGCGGGTGTGAACGTCACCGTCGCGCCGTCCGTTGCGTCGGCCCTGGAGCAAGCGCGCCACGAGGCATCGCCCAGCGGCCTGGTGCTCGCGACCGGGTCGTTGTTCGTGGCGGCCGAGGCGCTTCAGGCCTGGTACGGGATCCAGGGCGAGGAATACCCGGAATTCGCGCCGTACGAGACGGCTCCGGGCGGAGGCAGGCCGTGACCTCCGATTCGCGTTCGTACGGGCCACGTCTGGATCGGAAACGCGTCGTCATCACTGGCATGGGCGCCATGACGCCCCTCGGCGAATCCGTGGACGCGTTCTGGGATGGACTCGTCACTGGCAGGTCTGGTGTGGGGCCCATGCGGCAGGCCGATTCGGCCGACTACCCCTGCCAGATCTCCGGCGAGGTCAGCGATTTCGATCCGGAGCGCTATATCGATAAGCGTGAGTCTCGCAGGATGGCCCGCTTCTCGCAGCTTGCCGTGGCTGCCGCCGGGCAAGCTATGGAGGACGCGGGACTCACCCCAGATTCGCTGAACGGGGAACGTACCGGCGTGGTCCTGGGCAACGGCAACGGTGGCTTTCCCACCATCGATGCAAGCATGCGAGTCCTCGTCGACCGGGGTGGCATGCGCATGTCCCCCTTCTTCTTTCCGATGGTGCTGCCGAACATGGCCTCCGGGAACGTGAGCCGATTGTTCGGCGCGCTGGGCCCCAGCAGCACTATCGTCACGGCCTGCGCAGCCTCGACGCAATCCATCGGAGAGGCGACCGAAATGATCAGGCGCGGCTCTGCTGACGTCATGATCACGGGCGGCAGCGAGGCCGGCATCAGCCAGCTTGGGCTCGCCGGGTTCGCCGTCATGCGCGCGCTCACGAGCCGCAACGACAGCCCGGAGCTTGCGAGCCGCCCCTTCGATGCCGACCGCGACGGGTTCGTGCCGTCTGAGGGCGCGGGCATCCTGATCGTGGAGTCGTTGGAGCATGCCCAGGGCAGAGGCGCAATGATCCACGCGGAGATCGTCGGCTACGGCACATCGTCGGATGGTCACCACCAGTTCCAGCCCGACGACGACGGTGCGGGTGCAGCGCGCGCCATCCGATGGGCACTGGCGGATGCCGGCCTCGGCCCCCATCAGGTCGACTACATCAACGCGCACGGCACGTCGACCCCGCTGAACGACTCCTCCGAGACCATGGCGATCAAGCGGGCCTTCGGCGACTTCGCCTACACCGTTCCAATCAGTGCTACCAAGTCCATGATCGGACACGCGCTTGGTGGCGCGGGGGCCATGGAGGCAATCGCTTGCGTGCGAACGATCCGTGACTGCATCCTGCATCCGACCATCAACTACACCACGCCGGATTCTGCATGCGACCTCGACTACGTGCCCAACGACGCGCGCAAGAAGGACGTTCGCGTCGTGCTCTCCAACAGCTTCGGCTTCGGTGGGCAGAACGCTTGCCTCGTCTTCGCCCGCTACGACGGATAGCCCGCTTTGCGCCTCCGGCGCGGCTCCTGCTATCATGGACGCGATGACTACGTCGGCGCCCACGCTCATCGTCTACACGCGTCCCGACTGCTCCTACTCCGACGCGCTGCTCCACGACTTGGACAAGGACGGCGTCGAGTACAAGCAGATCGACCTGGAAGACCACCCCGAGTTCATCGCAGAGGTCGAGCGTGTCACCGGCGGTGAGCGCATCACCCCGGTGCAGGTCGAGGGCGAGCTGGTCATCGTGGGTTACCACGGCATAGGCTGAGCGTTCTAGCATCGGCGGGCCGGGCGCCCGCCAACCACCGCGGCCCGGTGGTGTAGTCTGGTTTAACACGCCGCCCTGTCAAGGCGGAGATCACGAGTTCAAATCTCGTCCGGGTCGCCAGTTCTCCTCAATAGCAAAGAGGCCCCACGTGGGGCCTCTTCCCTTTTGACTTCTCAGGGCCAACACTCTCAAACCGCCGCCATCACCTCGCGCGAGAACGTGACCACCAGGTCCCGGCGGCCTGCCGGATCGGGCGTGTGCGGGATGATGGCAATCTGGTGGAGCCCCGTGTCCTCTAGCGCGCGCACCTGCTCCTGGCAATCGGCAACGGTGCCCGCGATTGCGAACTTGCTCACGATGCGCTCCGGCACGATCTCGCTGTGCCCGGCCCCGACCACCATGTGCTGGTAGTACTCGTAACGCCGGTACACTTCGTCGACCACCGCCTGGTCCTCCGCGTTCAGTGCGAAGGGCAGCGGGCGCTTCAGCACGCGCGCCACGTGCGACTTCACGAAATCACGTGCCGCCGTGCCGTCCTCGCTGATCGAGCAAGGTGCCCACAGCACGAACTTGAAGCCGTCCGCGTCTAAGTCGCGCCCGACCCCCTTCGCCGCCTCGCGGATGCAGGTGATCGCCGCCCGCACTTGCTCCGGCGCCGTGCCCACCAGGATGATCGCGCCGTCCGCGATCTCGCCCGCGAGCCCGAGAATCCGCGGGCCGCTGCCCGCAATGAACAGTGGGATGCGCAGAGGCCCAGCCCAATCCAGCCTGGCTTCGCCCGTGCCAACGTCCACGCGCTCGCCCGCCAGCAGACCGCGTATCGTGCCCACCGCATCGCGGAGGTGGGATAGCCGCGCCGGACGCTCGCCGAAGGTTTCTACCGAGCTGTCCCCCGCGCCGATCCCCAGCGCGACACGCCCGCCCGTGAGCTCTGACAGCGTTGCGAGCGCGCTCGCGGTCACCGTCGCGTGGCGCGTTACGGGGTTCGTCACCCCCTGCGCCAGTGTGATGTGGCGCGTGGCCAGGCCTGCGGCGCCCAGGTTCACGTACGCTTCCCGCCAGATGAGCTGGGAGTCTCCGATCCACGCGTGGGTGTAACCCAGCTCCTCGGCGAGCTGCACGGTCTCGACGATCCGGCGCGGCGGCTCCGTCGGGAACAGGCCAAGGCCCATCTCCAGCGCGCTCATAACGCGCCTCCCTTCAGCACCACCGCCTGTGTCTCCGGTGGCGGCGTCTGCTCGCTGCGGGTGGGGATCAGCAGCCTTCCCCCCACCACCACCGACGAGATGCCCGGTATGTCGCCGACGCTCAGGCAATCGAGCGCATCGGATCCCACCGAGCCGCGGATCCGCCCCATGAGCACCAGGTCTGCAGGCTTACCCTCCGCGATGAATCCGCCGTCGAGCCGGTGCGCCTTGGCCGCGTTGCCCGTGGCCATGCACAGCGCCTGCTCCGGGCTGAGGCCGCTCATGGAGGCCAGTAGCGCGACGTTGCGCAGCATCGCGCGGGGCGTGACGCCGGTGCCCGATGGGGTGTCCGTGCCGAGGATCACACGATTCTCCGCATGCTCCTCGCGCACCGTCTCCGCCAGCTCCACCGCGCGGCGGAAGCTACCGCCCGTCGCTATCTCGAGGTAGGCGTCCGAATCGCGGACGATTTTCGTCATCTCGTCTGGTGGCATGGGGATGGGTCCGCCCGCGATGTGCCCGACCACGTCCGGCTTGAGTTGACGCATCACCTCGAGGCCCGCTGGCCGGCTGACCCCAGAGCGGGAGACCCCGCCTGAATGGATCTTGACCACGATCTCCCGCTCCTTGCACCACCGCACATAGTTTTCAGCTTCCTGGTCGTCGTCGCCATAGGGGTAGAAGATAAATTTGGCGCAGCCAATGCCCTCCGCAGCGGCCTCGTCGAAGTCTCCCTCCTCCAGTCCCGGCACCAGAAGCAGCGCGCCTGCGTACAGGCGCGGAAGCTCCCCAGTGAGATTGTCGCCGCAGCGCTTGGCCAGCACCGCCAGATACTTAAACAGCTTCGCGTCGGGTGCTTCAAGCGGCAGGCCCGGCACGTGGAGCTCTCCCGCGGAGACCAGGCTCGTGACGCCACCGTGGAGGTACGCCCGCATCCAGCCGATCGAGTTCTGCGTGGGGGTGAAGTCCCCGAAGGTTGGATGCACGTGCGTGTCGATCAGCCCCGGCGTCACCAGCAATCCCCGTGCATCGACGATCGTGTCTGCGTCCGACCGGCGCGAGTCTAGCTCTGCGACCAGGCCATCCTCCACGTAGATGGAGCCCACGCCGCGAAGGGGGGTGTCGAGATCGCCGGTCACGATACCGCCGGTGTTGACGATTAGCAGTGATGTCACGAGCGTCCTCTGAGCGTTCAGGGTAGTGCCGTTCGAGGCCGTGGCTATTGTTGGCTGGCTCCGCCGCCAATGCAAGCTCCGCGTGCCGCAAGGCCGCGCTCTGGTACCATCGCCGCCCATGGCTGTTTCACCAGATCACCTGGCACCGGGCGGGAGCGCACAGCTCCGCGCCACCTTGGTGCTCTACGCCCAGACCGTCCTCTTCAGCCTCACACTGGGCATGATCATGATGCTCACGCCGCTCTACGTATTGGAGCTTGGCTACAGCGTCGCCTGGCTCGGCATCATCATCTCAGCGCAGGGTGTGTTCCAGCTTGGCCTGCGCCTCTTTGGTGGCGTGTTGTCAGACCGGGTGGGGGAGCGATGGGTGATCGCTGCCAACTTCCTTGCGCTGCTCAGCGCCGCCTTGATCCTGGCGCTGTTCGAAGCCCTCTGGTTGCTGATCGTGGCCCAACTGCTCACTGGTGCGTCGCGGTCGGTCTACTGGACCGCGTCTCAGTCCTACGCGAGCCGTATCGACGAAGCCAGGACAAGCTCCATCATCGGCCGATTCTTCGGGATAGGCGCGGCTGGTGGGATCGTCGGCACGTTCGTGGGAGGCGTGCTCGCGGGCACAGTGGGCTACACCATCGGCTTCCTGCTGGCGACCGTCATGGGCGCGATATCGCTGCTCACTGTCGTGGTTCAGCCGTCGCTGCCTCGCAAGGTCGCCAAGTCGATCCGTGAGATACTCGCTCCAGTGCCCGCCATGTTCGTCAGGCGCACAACGCAGTTGCCGGCCATCATAGCGTTCGGTACCTCGCTCGTCGTCGCGCTGGTCGGCTCGCTCATGTCGGCCTACCTGGTGGACGTGGGATACTCGGAGACGGGCATCGGCTTCCTGCGCGCGGTGCATGGCGGAGGGGCCGTCGTCGCGGGATTCGCTTACGGCCTGCTCATCAGCAGGCTGGGCGCCCGCTGGCTGTATGTGTTCGTCATGCTGGGCAGCGGCGGTTTCCTGGCGCTGGCCGTGATCGCCAGTGGTGCCTTCTGGCCCATGCTGGTGCTCATGTTCGCCCTGGGAGTCGCTTTCAACGCGGGCCGGGTGCTCTACGCATCGATGACCGCCGAGCTGAGCGCGCCCGAGGACCGAGGTGTGGCCATGGCGGTGTTTGGACTCTACTGGGCCGCCGCGCAACTCATTGGCCCCGTGACGTTCGGGTTGCTAGCGAGCCTCATCGGCGTGGCACAATCGCTGCTGGTTGCAGGCGCGATCATCATGGTGCCGGGCATTCTCACACCGTGGATATTCTCATTCTTCACGGCGCCGCCCGCGAGCGCGGTGCCTAGCGACAGCCGCTGATGGGCGGCGAGAAGGCATGAAAAAGCGGCCCGGTGGGTCGCACCAGGGCCGCTTCCGCGCGCAGCTCCTCGTCACATGGGCGAGAGCCCATGACTATGCAGCGATCTGGGCGGGCTGCTCAGCCCGCTCGTCCGCGTCCCGCACCGGCGTGACCGGGTAGTGGGAGCTGATCGCCTTCGTCAGTGCCTCCCGCATCTCGGTGGGCTGGCCTTGATAGGCGTCGGCAATGCGCATGTAATAGAGCGCCTCGCCGGTGGACATAAACAGGGTCTTGAAAGCATCGAACATAGTTGATCCTCCAGGGATTCGTATTGACCACTTGACGGGACCCCGATGTGGGATCGAGGGGCGCATGGCGAATCAGCCACCTGTATGACGAATCATCGGTAATTACCAACGATTTCAGCAATCGGTGCTGCGCGCGGGGTTCGAGGCTCCGAAGACGGAGCGCAGACGGGTTATTCGAGTGGAGACGTCTGCGGCGTCGATTCAGGCGGGCCGGCTGCCTTGCGCCTTTCTACTCTCAGAGACCGGTACTGGGGCGGGTTCCGAGTCCTGTCAGCTGGGATGCTCGGTGCACCCGGCAGTGGTGGGGACTAGCGGGATCGCGTAGGACCTGCTGGTCTCGCCAAGAGGGTCTGCATAGATAATACCACGTAACGAAAATCGACGCAATATAGCGATTACCCTCAATCCTTTGCCAGGAATCCCTGGTGGATACCTCCACCGTTGGCTCGGGTCTCGGCATGGGAGAGACTAGATGGACACCCATTTCGCGAGATATGGACGAGGCGAGCATGAGCGACGAGATTCGGTGGGAGCTGCTGCGGGGAGGCGTGATCGGCATTACCACCACGGACAGGGGTACCTGGGAATCCCGGCGCATCGAGGTGCGGCCGCACGAGATCGACGGTCAGCTCTACCTGTCGGGCGAGCCCGGGAAGCGCAACTGATGAGCAAACCTGTTCGCGAAGCTCGAATTCCACGTGCACCTGAAGCGTGAGCTGGTCGCCGATCTTGACGCCCACGCCATGCCCGTCCTACAAGACACCGAATGCCGCCGCGTATTCTGCAAGATACTCGCCGCCGTGCGCGGGTCGGAGCAAGTTGAGGAGCGCATGAAGGGCAGCCCACGCGTGCATGTGTCCGTGGAATTACCCGCGTAGCAGGGTGCAACCCCGCACCAGGGTGCGATCCTGGACCCACTCCGCTGCCGCTCAGCGACAGGAAGGCAAGCCAGGCCGCCCCAGCGGCTTCAGTCCAGAGCCGTAACGAAGCAAAGGCGCACAGTTCGACCCGCTTGCCCCGCCTACTCAGTGACGGGCCTGCCCGCTGCCGGTACGCGCTTCTTCGCTGCGCGTTCGAGCTTGCGGCGTGGTGTGAGCAAGTAGTGGCCGCACGTGAGACAGCGTACGCCGATGTCTGCGCCGAGGCGCTCGACACGCCAAGAGGTGCCGCCACAGGGATGTTCCTTACGGAGCGTAAGCGTATCCCCGAGCTCGAAGGCTACGACCATGCGAACCCCATCTCGCTGCGCACCACGTTGATATCGTCGCGGAGCTTGGTGGCGGCGGTGCGTGCGGCCTCGGCGTAGTCGGCGCCCTTCGATGCGTAGATCACGCTTCGCGACGCGTTCACGATGGCACGCAGCCCGCGGGCGTCGGCGCCGTTGCGGATCGAAGATTCCAGAGTACCCCCCTGCGTCCCGATCCCTGGGATCAGGATCGGCATCTCGGGCGCGATCGCTCGCACGCGTGCCAACTCCTCGGGTGCCGTCGCCCCGACCACCAGCCCCGCGTTGCGGTGCGTGTTCATCTCCCGCACACGCTCCGTTACACGTTCGTAGAGAGGCTGCCCGTCCAGGACGAGCTCCTCGAAATCCCTCGCTCCGGGATTGGACGTGCGCGTCAGCACGAATACGCCGCGATCCTCGTAGGCGAGGAATGGCTCCAGCGTGTCGCCGCCCATGTACGGGTTCACCGTGACGGCATCCGCCCCCCACACCTCGAACGCCGCCTTGGCGTAGGCCTCCGCGGTCGAGCCGATGTCTCCGCGCTTTGCATCGAGGATCACGGGGATGCCATCGGGCACCGCCGCGATCGTCGCTTCCAAAGCACGCAGCCCGTCGAAGCCCTCCGCCTCGTAGAATCCCGAGTTGGGCTTGTAAGCGCAAACCAGGTCGTGCGTCGCCTCGATGATCGCCTTGTTGAACGCGGCGATGTCCGCGATCGGCATGGACGGGCGCCACGGATCCAGGCCCACGCACACCAGGCTCTTGTTCTTCTGGGCAATGGCATCAAGCCGGTCGATGAAAAGGCTCACGCCGCCAGTGTACCAGTGGCTCCCTGGCGTGACAGGCATGCTAGAACGCCATAAGGTTCGTTCTCGCGGACGAGGGCCTCGATGCCAAACGTTACGAACCTCGACCGAGGCAGGCCACATTGATGACAGCTCTGGAGAACAGTGCGACAGTCGAAGGCACGTTCGTCGCGCGCCGGAACCGATTCGCCGCCGACGTGCTAGTCAACGGACGCGAGGCCGTCGCCCATGTCGCGAACTCCGGCCGCATGACCGAGCTTCTCGTGCAGGGCGCTCCGGTGCTGCTGCGGCGCGCGCCCGCCGGGTCGGATCGCCGAACGGCCTACGACCTGCTCCTGATCCGCCATGTCGGACGTTGGGTCGGTCTCGACGCACGCATGCCTCCGCGAGCCGTGATCGATGCGTGGCGGGATGGGCTGCTCCCCTCCTTCGCTGCCTACGACCTCGTCACTGCGGAGGTGCGCTACGGGGCCAGCAGGATTGATCTGCTGTTCGAGGGTCCGCCCGGCAAGCTCTACGTCGAGGCCAAGTCCTGCAATCTCGTCGTCGACGGCACCGCGCTCTTCCCCGACGCCCCCACGGTACGCGGTGCGAAGCACATGGCGGAGCTCGCGTCTGCGGTTCGCCAGGGACATCGCGCGGCTGCGGTCTTCGTCGTGCAGCGCGATGACGCCCTGCGGCTCATGCCGTTTGCCGAGGCAGACCCGGTCTTCGCCGATGCGCTGCGTGGTGCGGCGGCCGGCGGCGTCGAGGCTCACGCCGTCGTATGCGAGGCGGGCCCGGCCGGTCTTCGCCCGCTGCGCACCGTGCCGGTGGTGCTGGAAGGGGCGATGGTTTGAGCGAGCCGACCCCGCTTCCCCAGCTCCTTCCCCAACTCCTGACGGAGGTCTACGACCGTCTACTCGCCGCCCACGGGCCACAGGGTTGGTGGCCGGGCGACGGACCCTTCGAGACGATCGTCGGTGCGATCCTCACCCAGAACACCGCGTGGGCCAACGTGGACAAGGCGATGGCCAATCTTCGCAAGGCCGGTGTGCTGTCCCCCCAGCGCATGCGCGAGCTGCCGGATGCCGAACTGGCGGCGCTGATCCGCCCCAGCGGCTACTTCAACGCGAAGGTCCTCAAGCTGAAGGCCATGCTGGCACATTTGGCGCGTTACGCAGACGACTTCGCCTCCTGGCGTACGCGGGAAGCCAAGGAGCTGCGTGCCGAGCTGTTGGCGGTCCACGGGATCGGGCCCGAGACCGCCGACGACATCGTCCTGTACGTGGCAGGTTTGCCGTCGTTCGTCATGGACTCCTACACACAACGGCTTGTGGACCGACTTGGCATCGCGCCCGAGCGCCGGCGCTACGACGACTATCAGGCGTTGTTCGAAGACAACCTTCCGCCTGATGCCTCGCTCTACAACGAGTACCATGCGCTTCTCGACGCGCATGCGAAGGCAGTGTGCCTCAAGCGAGCCCCCCGGTGTGACGCCTGCGTGCTGCGCGATCTCTGTCCTGCGATCGGCACCGGCAATGAAACGAGTTAGGTCTTGACCAAAGTAACTGGCGCTGTAGCTGCCCGGGCAAGGCCCGTGATCATGTGCGATGAGACGTACATATCCAATTCCGACAAGTGCTTCGCCATCTTCCGCCCCGCCTCGCGCGCCACGCCGTACAACTCGAAAGCCCCCTCCGCCAGGAGGGGGCTTTCTCTGCCTTGGTCTGAACGCGGGCGTCTAGGTGTTGCGCTCGCTCGTCACTGAGGCATCACCCGTGCAATACGGGATGAACGAGCCCATGTGGCACTCAGCACCGTTCTTTTTAAGCTCCGACTCGAACAGCTCGTGGATGTAGCGGTCCTCGTCCTCGTACTCGATCTGCATCCCGCCATCCTTGATGCTCACGTTCGACTCGCCCCATTGGGTGGGCTGGCCATCGTCGCCGCGGAGCGCCAGGTAGCGCGCGGGCTCGGGGCCCGTGTTGAAATGTTGGTGATAGGTGGCTTCGGCCGGGACAATTACCATGCCTCCCTTCTTCCAGGGGGCAATCTCGTAGTTCTTCTTGTCGTTGTCCCACCACAGTGCGGAGAAACCCACGCCACCCAGGATCACGAGGTGTGCGCCGGGACCGTGGCGATGGCCCTTCTTGTACGTGCCCACGGGGAACTCGGAGATGTGTGATTTGGTCACGTTGCCGGCCAGGTCGAAGTGCGTGTTGATACCCCCGGCGCCGCGGTCGCGGTAGGCCCAAAGTTTCATGACGTCGGCATTCGGAACGAAGTTCGTGCGCCAAATCGTACCGAACTTGGTGCCCTTGCGCTGAAGGAGCGTGCCCTGGCCGTTGAAGTAGTCCTCGTCGTCGCCGGCGAAGCGATCTTTGAAGTTGTACGTGTTGTTGAAGACGAAGTCGGTGCTCCGGAACATGCGCAGTACCGGAGGGGCGTTGGTCATCGAAACGTATCGTACCGGCTCCGTGCCGGATCCGTTGAAGTGCTGGTACGACGTGTTCAGCGGGATGGTCAGCAGGCTGCCCGCGGCCCATTCGAACGTCGACTTCTGGCCCTCTTCAAGCCAGCAGCTCGTTGCGCCGCGGCCCGAGACCACATACATCGTCTCCTCGTACATGTGGTGCTCGGGCTCCGACTTGCCACCAGGCTTGATTTCCACCAGATGTGCGTCATTAGGCAGAGCACCGTTCGGGATGTTGATAATGGCGCCCTTGCCGCCCTTGCGCTCCCAATCGCCAAGCTCAACGTCGTTGAGGTCCGGGAACTTATAGTCGACGATGCGCTTCACTCCTTCTGCCTCGATCCAATCCAGGTAAGGATCCCCGGCCTCCCACATATCCATCTTGTCGGGGATCGCTGCTTCTCTCAGCTCTGATGACATCGATATCTCCTTGTCGCTTGTTCGGCGGCTTGCCTTGGCTAGGCGTCCCGCTCCTTCGTGGGCCCCACCTCACCCGTGCAATACGGGATGAACGCCTTCATGCGGCAGGTGGCGCCGTTCTTCGCCAGTTCCGCCTCGAATATGTCGTGGATCTGCCTCGCCTCGTCCTCGTACTCCACTTGACGCCCACCGTCTTTCATGCTGACGTCTGCACCCGGCCGGATGCCGCCGTACGGAGGCGCCAGCCCGTGCTCGCCCTGCTTCAGCGCGAGGTATCGCGCGCGCTTGGTCCCGGAGTTGAAGTGCTGGTGATACGTCCCCTCGCCGGGAACGATCACCATCGACCCTTCTCTCCAATCCGCCTTACGCATGTCGGAGCGATCGTCCTCGTTCCACAGCAGCGAGAAGCCGGCGTCTCCGCTGAGCAGCAGCAGGTGGGCACCGGGCCCATGGCGATGGCCCTTTTTGTACGTGCCCACGGGGAATTCCGAGATGTGGGCGTTGATGGAGTTGTGAGCCATCTCCAGCGCCGCGTTGATGCCGCCTGCACCGCGGGATGCCCAGCCGTACAGGGGCATGGTCGCTGCGTTGGGGATGAAGTTCGATTCCCAGATCCGGCCGTTGTACAGCTTGCCGTTGCCGCTGAAGAAATCTTCCTGGCCGCTGTATCGGCCGCTGAACACGTAGGGCAGATTGAACATGAAATCGTCGTCGCGGAACAGGCGCATCATCGGCGGGGCGCTGGTCACGGCGACGTATCTGGCGGGCTCGGTCCCGCTCGCGTTGAAATGCTGATAGGAGGCGTTCAAGGGCACCGAGAAGAGGCTGCCCTTGTGCCATTCGAACGTTTTCTTCTTGTCCTCGTCGATCCAGATGCTGGTGGCACCCCGTCCGGAGAGCACGTAGAACATCGCCTCGTACATGTGGTGCACGGGCTCTGATTTCGCACCCGGCTTGATCTCCACGACCTGTGCATCGTTGGGAATCAAGCGATTTGGGATGTTGATGATGGCGCCGCTGCCGCCCTTGCGCTCCCACGGTGCCAGTTCGAGAGTGTTCAGGTCGTCGAAAGCGAAGTCGACGATCAGTGGCACACCCTCTCGCTCGATCCAGCGCAGGTAGGGGTCATTCACCACCATGTCGTCCAAGGGCTCATCCGGCGTCTTTGCCTGGATGATCTCTCGGTCATCGGTGCCGATCATCATGCACCAGCTCCTTTTGTCTGTGGTCCCGATTCGTTCCGACTTAGGTCTCGCGCTCGCTAGTGACGCCGGCGACGCCCGTGCAGTAAGGGATGAACGACTTCATGTTGCAGGTAACGCCTTTGGCCGCGAGCTCTTTCTCGAAGATGTCGTGGATCTCGCGGTCTTCGTCGGTGTATTCCACCTGGATGCCGCCATCCTTGATGCTCACGTCGGCGGTCGCCGGCGCGTTGGGTGCGTTGAAGCCACCGTCCCCGGTGCGCAGCGCCATGTAGCGCGCGCGCTTGGTGCCGGAGTTGAAGTGCTGGTGGAAGGTGTCGTCAGTCGGCACGACCACGAGCGACCCGACCTGCCAGTCACACTTGATCATGTCGGAGCGATCCTCTTTGTTCCAGAGCAGCGAGTAGCCTGAGTCGCCGCTGAGGAGGAACAAGTGGGCACCCGGCCCGTGCCGGTGAGCCTTCTTGTAGGTGCCGACAGGGAACTCGGAGATGTGGTTGCCCATGTTGTTCTTGGACATGTTGAGCATGGCGTTGATGCCGCCGGCGCCGCGCTCTTTCCATCCGTACAGCATCATGTCGGGCGCGTTGGGGATGAAGTTGGTCTCCCAGATGCGCTTGTTGTACAGCTTTCCGCTACCCGAGAAATAGTCTTCATCCGCGGAGTAGCGGGACTTGAACATGAAGTCGCAGTTGAAGACGAAGTCGTTGTCGCGCCAATAGCGCATGGTGGGCGGTGCGTTGGTCGTCGCCATGTAGCGGGCCGACTCGTCGCCGGAGCCGTTGAAATGCTGGTACCAAGCGTTGACCGGGATGGTGAAGAGGCTACCCTCTTTCCACTCGAAGGTTTGCTTGTTCTTCTCGTCCATCCAGACGCTGGTGGCGCCTCGGCCCCAGACCACGTAGATGTTGATCTCGTACATGTGGTGCTCGGGCTCCGACTTGCCACCTGGGTTGATCTCAACGACGTGGCAGTCGTTGGGCATGAAGCGGTTGTCGATGTGGATAACGGCGCCCTTGCCACCCTTGCGCTCCCAGTCGCCGACCGGGATCTCCTTGATGTTGGGGAAATAGAACTCCTTGTGGACTAGAACCTTCTCTTCCTCCAGCCAGTCCTCGTACGCATCGGGAACGCGGAAATCGGTCAACCCCTCCTTGGGGGTCTCCGCGATTTTCATGTCGGTGCCTTCCATTACCATAAGTGTCGCTCCTATGACTCAGATTTCTGCAGCGGAGACTATCGCACCCTGCCAAATCGCACAACGAGCCGAAAACATAGCGCGAAAGAAGAGGGCGAGGAAACCCCGCCCTCATTCTCGTTGCCTGCTGGCACGAATCCTTGGTTACGTCTCGCGCTCGCTAGTGGCGCCGGCGACGCCCGTGCAGTAGGGGATGAACGCCTTCATGTTACAGGTAACGTCCTTGGCCGAGAGCTCCTTCTCGAAGATGTCGTGGATCTCGCGGTCTTCGTCGGTGTATTCCACCTGCCAGCCACCGTCCTTGATGCTCACGTCGGCTTCCTGGCGCATGTTGGGTGCGTTGAAGCCACCGTCGCCCGAGCGCAGCGCCATGTAGCGCGCGCGCTTGGTGCCGGAGTTGAAGTGCTGGTGGAATGTCCCGTCGCTGGGCACGATCACGAGCGAGCCGACCTGCCAGTCGCACTTGATCATGTCGGAGCGGTCTTCCTTGGTCCAGATCAGCGAGTAGCCTGAGTCGCCACTGAGCAGCACAAGGTGCGCTCCGGGTCCGTGCCGGTGGGCCTTCTTGTAGGTGCCGATGGGGAACTCGGAGATGTGGTTGCCCATGTTGTTCTTGGACATGTTGAGCATGGCGTTGATCCCACCGGCGCCGCGGGTCGCCCAGCCGTACAGGGGCATATCGGGCGCGTTTGGGATGAAGTTGGTCTCCCAGATGCGCTGGTTGTACAGTTTCCCGTTACCCGAGAAATAGTCTTCGTCCTCGGAGTAGCGGGACTTGAACATGAAGTCGCAGTTGAAGACGAAGTCGTTGTCCCGCCAATAACGCATGGTGGGAGGTGCGTTGGTCGTTGCGATGTAGCGGACCGACTCGTCGCCAGAGCCATTGAAATGCTGGTACCAAGCATTGACCGGGACGGTGAAGAGGCTACCCTCTTTCCACTCGAAGGTTTGCTTGTTCTTCTCGTCCATCCAGACGCTGGTAGCGCCTCGGCCCCAGACCACGTAGATGTTGATCTCGTACATGTGGTGCTCGGGCTCGGACTTGCCACCAGGGTTGATCTCCACCACGTGCATGTCGTTAGGCATGTGGCGGTTGTCGATGTGGATAACGGCGCCCTTGCCACCCTTGCGCTCCCAGTCGCCGACCGGGATCTCCTTGATGGAGGGGAAGTAGAATTCCTTGTGGACCAGAACCTTCTCTGCCTCCAGCCAGTCTTCGTACGCATCGGGAACGCGGAAATCGGTCAATCCCTCCTTGGGGGTCTCCGCGATTTTCATGTCGGTGCCTTCCATTACCATGTCGTCTCTCCTTCCCAGTCAATAGTGTTCGTATCATCGAGTCTATCGTACGCTGCCCCGTCGGGCGATTCGCGGCTCAGCGCATTGCCAGTGCGCGCTCCAACGGCACCCGCATGCCCATCGCCTCGAACTCTGCGATGGCGGTAGGTGACATGCCGAGGAGGTCGAGGAATTCGTCGGGCCGACCCATGTAGCAAAGTGGCCGCATGGGCAGCTGTGTGCTCCGGACTGGTTCGATAACCGCGCTACCGAGACCCTTGGCGTGATCGCGAAAGTCGGCGGTAGCCCTCAGCGCCTTTTCGAGCTGCCCGTTGAGATTCGCTTGGACGGCGGTGACGCGGGCGCCTGAGGAGCACGTAGGTGTGGTACTCACGCGCCCAGCACGTGCGTGGCTCTAAGTCAAGGAAGCGTAATCGAGGATCAGCGCTGCGCGACGGCCTTGGGCTCCACCGGCTTCAGCACGCCGATGTAGGGTAGGTTGCGGTAGAGCCCGCCATAGTCGAGCCCGTAGCCGATCACGAAGTCGTCGGGCACTTCGAAACCCACGTAGTCCAGCGGTATGTTGGCCATGCGCCGGACGGGCTTGTCCAGGAGCGTGCACACTTTGATGCTGGCAGGCTTCTTGTCACGAAGGTGCTCCAGCAGGTAGCGAAGCGTCAGACCCGTGTCGACGATGTCCTCGATCAGCAGGACGTCTCGCCCACGCAGTTCCATCGATATGTCACGGATCACGTCGATGCTCTCCTCGCGCTCCGCGCCATAGTGTGTAATCTCCATAAACTCTATCTGCATCGGCAGCTCGGACATCGCCCGCATCAGATCGGCCATGAACACCACCACGCCTCGCAACACGCCGATCAGCACTGGCTCTTTCCCGGCATAGTCGCGCGTGAGCTGCGTGCCGATCTCCCGCACGCGGTCCTGCACCTGCTGCTCGGTGTAGAGCACCTGCTCCGTGCCGGCGACGTCCACGTTGGCCAGCGGCCCGAATCCGTACTTGCCCATCAGCCGCATCAGATCCCGGCGATACAAGAGCTGGATGTTGACCTCGGGGTACATCTCTTGGACGTGCCGCAGCTTGCGGTTTTTCTGCGTCACCAAGTTCTGTTTCATGGTGGTGAGCTCGAAGTACTGGTCATACTCCGGCAGATAGAAATCGGGTGTATGCATCTCCACGACGCGGTTGCCGTCCCAGCGCAACGGGAACGATCGAGGCTCGTAGAGGTACTTGATCTGGTAGTAGTCCAGGAGATTGGCGAACTCTCGCTCGCTGGGGTGCATGAACGATATGTCCGCGCTCACCGAGGGAGTGGAGTCGATATCGCTGAGCCCGCGAACACGGTGCGGGTGTCCGCGGCGGGAGCGACCTGGACGCTCCTGGGTCGTCGCCCGTGCAAGCTCAGGCGCAGGCACGGGCGGCTCCGCCTCCTGAACTGGGGGTATGCCCGCGACAGCCTGCTCGGCCGTCTGGCGTCGGCGCCCGGCACCTCCGCGGTGTCCGCGGCGCCTTCTTCGCGGCGCAGGCTCTGCGTCGGTTGCTTCGGCTGGCTGAGGCTCGGTCGGCTCCGGCTCGGCCCGCGCAGCCACCGCAGGCTCCGATTCCGCGCGCGTTGGTGTGTGCTCGGCAGTTGCCTCGGCCTCCGCCTCCGCCTCCCTGGTGGCGGAGGGCCTTCGCCTTCGCCTCCGTCGTGGCCTGGACGCTTCGTCTTCCGGCTCGCTCGCCGCCTCGACTCTGGCCTTTGGCTCGGCTGCCGCCTCCGGCTCCGGCGTGGACTCGCTTCCCGCAGGGGCCTGGGCGGCCGTGCGCCTGCGTCGCCTCCGAGGAGGTGTGGATTCGTCCGCGGGCGGAGCTTCAGTCTCCGGCGCCGGGGCGGCCGCGGCTCGCGTGTTGCGACGTCTCACCGTGGGCGTGGGGTGGTCCTGCTCTGGCGGTGGATCGGCGGTCGCGGAAGCGGCTGTCTCTGCCCCCGATGGGGCGCTCCTACCTCGGCGCCGGCGTACGGGCGCGCTGGGCTCGCTGGCCGCCGC
>Ga0315338_1001890_pt1 | contig 23334 bp, 24 predicted proteins | sample ASW8metaG_FD_204518 | JGI IMG/M metagenome (GOLD analysis project Ga0315338, IMG submission 204518) | Ammonia-oxidizing marine archaeal communities from Monterey Bay, California, United States - ASW #8 | ecosystem: Environmental > Aquatic > Marine > Coastal | place: USA: California | collected... | reverse complement strand
CTTCCGCAGTGGTTTCAATGAGTGTGATATTGCCATCTTCCAACTGGCCCATAGTGCCGATCACCTCAGGATGGCCGTGATGACCGATCAGGATAATTTCCAGATTATCACGCTCATGCCGCTCCGCTTCCCGATGGACTTTGCTAACCAACGGGCAAGTGGCGTCGATATAGAACATCTTGCGGCTTTCCGCTTCTTGCGGCACTGATTTTGCAACGCCATGGGCGGAGAAAATAACGGGGACATCCTTCGGCACGTCGGAAAGCTCATCGACAAATACCGCGCCCTTCTTCTCCAGATTTTCAACCACGAACCGATTATGAACGATCTCATGTCGGACATAGACAGGCGCGCCGTATTTCTCGAGCGCCCTCTCGACAATCTGGATGGCCCGGTCCACGCCCGCACAAAAGCCACGCGGTGCAGCCAGTACCAATCTGCGCTTTTCCTTCACCATTCTGCCCTCTACTCGCCGTGTTCTATTCCCAATTTGTTCGCGGCAATATTATCGTATTCAAACTAACCCGTCGCTTGCTAAATACGGCTGTCCATCTTAAGTTGGCGGAGTAGTACAACAGTTTCAATCGGAACGCCATAGGCTCAGGGGAAATGTCATGACGGACGCGAAAATTGCCCAAAAGGCGCCTTATAAAGTGGATGTCGTTGAGGGCAAGAAATACGCATGGTGCACCTGCGGTTTAAGCTCCAAGCAACCTTTCTGCGATGGAACGCATAAGGAGACGTCGCTCACTCCTATTGTTTTCACGGCAGAGGAGACGAAGGCAGTTTATTTATGTGGGTGCAAACAGACAGGTTCAGCGCCGATGTGTGACGGTACCCATAACAAGATTTAGGATATTATGAATTTGTATTGTTCCTTTCGCGGTCAAAGTCGGGCAGTCTTCCTTTTATTTTCTGCATTTCTTCTCGGCTCCTGTAGTGGGAGCGTAGATACGGATATTTTGAGCTTCCTTGACGAAAAGACGCCTTTGCCATGTCCGCGGGTTGAAGTCCTGCCGGGTGCCGATGCGATAACGATCTTTCGCGAAGGTGAAGGCCGCGATCTCGTGGATGTCCGATATGAGGGCGTGTTGGAACCCGCAGGTGGCACCTGTATTTATGAAGATGATGACGTCGCCGTTGTCGTTGATCTTAATGTGCGGATCGGTGCTGTTCGCGGACCGGCGGCAACAAGCCAGATTGAGGAATTTCCGTTTTTCGTAGCGATTGCCAAGAAAACCGGCGAGATCATTGCGAAAGAGATCTTTATCAGCCCGATCGAGATCCCGGAGGGTTTTCGCCGTGGTGTCATTCAGGAAGAAATGCAACAGCGTATCCCGCTTCCCGGTCTGAAGACCGGTGCGGATTATATCATTATTGTTGGTTTTCAACTGACGAAAGAGCAAATTGAACTCAATCGTTAGCGCCCGCCCAGCCTGAATAACGGGCTCCGTCTTTTGGCAGTCAATCATTACATATTTGACTCTTTGTATTTGATCTCTATTATCCGCTTTACATTCAGACGATCCCAGCGGGAGAGATGGCGAAAAGCCGTCGCCGAAGGAGCAACCACCCCGGAAACTCTCAGGCAACCGGACCGCAGGGGGATGAAACTCTGGAAAGCAAGTCGCGCAAGCGGTTTCACCGAAGGGGTAAGCGACAGGCCAACCGTTCACGGATGGCCTTGATTGCCAAATCTCTCAGGTTATAGGACAGAGGGGGTTACTTTCAGCACATGAAGTGCTGGCGGAAACTGACCTTTGACTTGAACTGAGATTGAAATATGGGCGACACATCTTCAATACAAAAGACTGTACTGCATGACCTGCATGTTGAGCTGGGCGCCAAGATGGTGCCGTTTGCGGGCTATAACATGCCGGTGCAATATCCTGATGGCATCATGAAGGAGCATCTCGCGACACGTGAGGCTGCCGGACTTTTCGATGTTTCCCATATGGGGCAGGTAGTGATCACCGGCGATGATCCGGCGAAAGCGATTGAAGCTCTCATTCCGGGCGATATTCAGGCGCTGGTACCCGGTGAAATGCGCTACAGCTTCCTGACCAATGACAAAGGCGGCATTCTGGATGACCTGATCGTCACCCGGCGCAACAATGATCTGTTTGTCGTCGTTAATGCGGCCTGTAAGGAGCAAGACATTAAGCTGCTTACTGATGGCCTTGCGGGCCAAGCGACGGTGACAGAGCTCCCGGATCGGGCACTGATCGCCTTGCAGGGACCAAAAGCCGCAGCTGTTCTGGCGCGCTTCGCCGCTGAAGCTGCCGAAATGTCTTTTATGAATTATCGGGAACTGGATATTGATGGTGTTCCTTGTTTTGTCACCCGCTCCGGCTATACAGGTGAAGACGGGTATGAAATTTCTATCCCGAATGCGGATGCTGTGGCACTAACCCGTAAATTACTGGCCGAAGAAGAAGTCTCACCCGTTGGGCTGGGCGCTCGTGATTCCCTGCGGCTTGAAGCTGGGCTGTGCCTCTATGGTCATGACCTGACAGAAGAAACGACGCCGATCGCAGGCGGATTGATCTGGGCCATCAGCAAGCGCCGTCGGGCCGAAGGTGGATTTCCAGGCGCAGAAATCATTCAGGCGGAAATTGCCAACAAACCGACGACCAAACGCGTGGGTATTCTGCCCGAAGGACGGGCGCCCGCGCGCGAACATACTGAAATCGCCGATGAAAATGGAAATGTTATTGGGGAGATCACCTCTGGTGGCTTCTCGCCGAGTCTGCAAGCGCCCATTGCCATGGGCTATGTTCCTTTGGCGTATTCAGCCGTTGGAACGGAAATAAATCTGCTGGTTCGCGGTAAAACACGACGTGCAAAAGTGGTCAAAATGCCGTTCGTCGAGCAGCGCTATTATCGAGGTTAATTTTTTAAGGGAGTGCAAAAAATGTCACTGAAATTTACGGAAGATCATGAATGGGTGTTGCTTGAAGGGGATGTCGCGACCATTGGTGTCAGCGCCTATGCGCAGGAACAGCTAGGTGATGTTGTCTTTGTTGAAGTGCCGGAAGTCGGTGCGGAAATCGCCAAAGGGGATGAACTCGCCGTTGTTGAAAGCGTAAAAGCCGCCTCTGAAGTCTATAACCCCATCGGTGGAGAAGTCGTCGCCGTGAATGAGGGTTTGGAAGGTGAGCCGACACTCGTGAATGCGGATCCCCATGGTGAGGGCTGGTTTGTCAAATTGAAGGTGAGTGATCCTTCCGAAATCGCTGAGCTGATGGATGAAGCGGCTTACAAGACATTTGTTGAAGGGCTCGACTAATGAGGTATATGCCCCATACCGCCGATGAACGGACGGAGATGCTGGGGAAAATTGGCGTTGGATCTGTAGATGATCTGTTCGTTGATATCCCGGAGGAAGCGAGGCTTACGTCATTATTGGACCTGCCACGCCATGCTAGCGAAATGGACGTGGAGAAAAATTTCCGCACATTGGCGGCGAAGAATGTCTCGCCCTATTCTGCCCCCTGTTTTTTGGGGGCGGGGGCTTATCAGCATCATGTGCCCTCGGTTGCGGATCATATTATCCAGCGCTCTGAATTCCTGACGGCTTACACACCTTACCAGCCGGAAATCAGTCAGGGCAGTTTGCAGGCGTTATTTGAATTTCAGACGCAGGTGGCTTTGATTACAGGGATGGAGGTCGCCAACGCCTCCATGTATGACGGGGCGACAGCTTGCGCGGAATCTGTACTGATGGCCTGCCGTGTGACCCGGCGCAAAAAAGCTATCCTTTCCGGCAACCTGCATCCACATTATCGTGATGCCACCCGCACCACCTTGCAGTTTACGCAATTTGAAGCAAACGAGCTGGCGCCGGTTGTCGAAGGCGCGGAAGACTTCGATGGCCTTATCGATAAGGATATTGCCTGCGTTGTGGTCCAGAACCCCGACTTCTTTGGACGTGTTCAGGACTTGAGTGCTTTGGCCGATGAATGCCATGAAGTAGGTGCGCTTCTGGTGATTATCGTCAACGAGGTAGTCTCTCTTGGAGCTATTAAATCACCGGGTGAGATGGGCGCGGATATCGTGGCCGGTGAAGGCCAATCCGTCGGCGTGCCGCTGTCTTTCGGCGGACCCTATGTGGGCTTGCTGGCGACCCGCCAGAAATATGTACGTCAGATGCCGGGCCGGCTGTGTGGAGAGACCGTGGATCAGGACGGCAAGCGCGGCTTTGTGCTGACATTATCGACGCGTGAGCAGCATATTCGCCGGGAAAAAGCGACCAGTAATATCTGCACCAATGCAGGCCTTTGCTCCTTAGCATTTACGGTTCATATGAGTCTCCTTGGCGAAACCGGGTTTACCAAGCTCGCTGCCCTCAATCATGGAGAAGCGGTGACGGCCGCTGATGCGCTTGAAGCCATCGATGGGGTTGAGGTTGTCAATGATAGCTTCTTCAATGAATTCACCTTGCGGCTTTCCAAAAATGCGGCGGACGTTGTCGAGCAGCTTGCGACAAAGGGCGTCCTTGGCGGCGTGCCTGTCTCACGGCTTATCCCGGACAAGCCGGAGTTTGAACACCTGATGCTGGTTGCCGTGACGGAAACCTGTTCGGCGAGCGATCTGGATGCTCTGGTTTCCGCCTTGAAGGAGGTGCTGTAATGCTGAATAATAAAGGAAGACCAACTCAGCCAACCGCCGTTTCGGGCGGGGCAGGGAGTGATCTCGATACATTTACTGGTAATAAGGCTCTCTCTCTTGAAACCCCGTTAATCTTTGAGCAAGGCGTGCCGGGGCGCGTAGGTGTTGATATGGCCGAACCCAAACAGGTGAAAAGCCGCCTTGGAGGTCTGGAGCGTTCCGGAGCCATTGGAATGCCGGACTTGTCTGAGCCGCAGGTGCTTCGGCATTACGTACGCTTGAGCCAGCAGAATTATTCCATTGATGCGGGCTTCTATCCGCTCGGGTCCTGCACCATGAAACATAACCCGCGCATCAACGAAAAGGTCGCGCGGCTTGCCGGGCTTGGCGATCTGCATCCGATGCAGCCTGTCAGTACGGTTCAGGGTGCGCTGGAGTTGATCGACAGCCTCGCTCATTGGCTGAAAACCATCACCGGAATGCCCGCTGTGGCCATGTCCCCAGCCGCTGGTGCCCATGGGGAGCTTTGCGGCGTGATGGCCATTCGGTCCGCCCATGAAGCCAACGGAGAGGGTGCACGGACACGTATTCTTGTTCCGGAATCAGCTCATGGCACCAACCCGGCGACGGCGGCGCTTTGTGGTTATAAAGTGGAATCTGTTCCTGCTCGCGCCGACGGCCGGATGGATATGGAGGCATTTGCCGCCAAGCTCGGGCCGGATGTGGCGGGAGTGATGCTGACCAATCCCAATACTTGCGGACTATTCGAAAACGACGTGAAGAAAATCGCTGATATGGTCCATGAGGCCGGTGCCTATTTTTATTGTGATGGCGCCAACCTTAATGCCATTTTGGGTCGGACGCGTCCAGGTGATCTTGGTGTGGATGCCATGCATATCAATCTGCATAAGACCTTTTCGACGCCTCATGGTGGCGGTGGGCCCGGTTCCGGTCCTGTGGTTTTGTCGGACGCACTTGCACCTTTCGCCCCAGTGCCTTTTGTCACCCACGGTGCTGACGGATTTGATCTGGTTGAGCATGTGGAAGGTGAAGCCGCCGAGAGCTTTGGCCGCATGAAAGGCTATCACGGTCAGATGGGCATGTTTATCCGTGCCCTTGCTTATATGCAGAGCCATGGATCAGATGGTCTGAGGCAGATTGCAGAAGATGCGGTCCTTAATGCCAACTATATCCGCGTCGGTCTCAATGACCTTCTGCATTCACCGTTCGACGGTATCTGCATGCATGAAGCATTGTTCGACGATAGCAGCCTTAAGGGAACGGGAGTGACCACCCTCGATCTCGCCAAGGCCATGATCGATGAGGGTTATCACCCCATGACCATGTATTTCCCGCTGGTGGTCCATGGTGCCATGCTGATTGAACCCACGGAAAGCGAATCCCATCAGACCCTCGATCAGTTTATCGGGGCTATGCGGCATTTGCTGACCAAAGCGCAATCGGGTGAAGCTGCGGATTTCTTCGCAGGCGCGCCTTATCATGCGCCGCGGAGACGACTGGATGAAACCGGAGCGGCCCGTAACCCGTTGCTTCGCTGGACCCCAGCAGAAGAGACCACAGCGCAAGAGTTGTCTGCAGCTTCCTAGCCTCCCTGGAAACGCTGCAAACTTGGAGCCCCGCCATGTATTTGGCGGGGCTTTTTTAGCTTCCAGCGCTGCCCATAAAAAAGGCCTCGTTCGAAAACGAGGCCCCTAATTCGGTGTTGAGAAAGCGGCTAGTTAAGCTGCGTGCCCAGATCTTTAATGGATTTTTCGACAAGGGCGTCAGACTGATTGTCTTTCAGGCCCTCTGTCATCAATTTGCCAGCGGCGGCAATGGCTACATCAACGGCAATATTCTGAACTTCGGCAACAGCCTTTTCCTCGGCTTGACGGATTTTGGCTTCGGCCATTTCCTGACGGCGGGTGAGGGAGGTTTCCAGCTCGGCGATGCTTTCCTTTTTCAGAATATCCGCATCTTCCTTGGCCCGGGCAACAATCTCGTCGGCGGTTTTCAGTGCGTCGCGTTGTTGGCGCTGATAATCAGCAAAGAGAGCCTGCGCATCTTCACGAAGCTTCTGAGCTTCGTCGAGCTGCGTCTTGATCATCGCAGCGCGTTCATCAAGTTTGCTTGCAATGAGTTGTGGCGCCTTGAAATAGGTGACAAGGGCCAGAAAACCAAAGAAGGCAACGGCAACCCAAAAGGCGGGATCTTCAAGCATTATGCGTCTCCCTTCATGCTGGCGTTCACAGCTGCATCTACATCGGCGTCGGAAACGTCGATGGGGACAAGCTTGGAGACGGCCGTTTTAGCAACGCCTGCAGCAATTTCACGAACATGTCCAAGGGCTGTTTCCTTGGCTTGGTTGATGCTGGCCTCGGCTTCCTTAGCCTTGGCCGCAAGTTTTCCGTCCAGTTCCGCCTTGCTGGTGTCCTGTTCCTTAGCCATTTCGGCTTTCAGTTCAGCGACAATGCCATGGCCTTTGGATCTGGCGTCGGCGAGAGAGGCTTCATATTCGGCTTTCGCCGTATCCGCCTCTTCGCTCAAGCGCCGGGCTTCTTCCAGATCGGAAGAAATCCGGTTCTGACGGGTTTCCAGCACATCGGAAATCCGCGGAATCGCCAGTTTCGCCATCAGGAAATACAAGATGACAAAGGTGATCGCCAGCCAGACAAGCTGCGGCGGGAAGTAGGTTATATCAAGTTGCGGCATGACCGGTCCTTAATCTTGAAGTTCGGAAAGGTGTCAGCGAGTGGCTGTCGATTAACCGAACAGGATCAAGAAGGCGATAACCAGCGCAAACAGAGCAACAGCTTCTGTCAGGGCAAAGCCAAGCAACACGTTACCGAAAACTTTCGGTGCAGCGGCAGGATTGCGGAGCGAACCTGCGACGTATGATCCGAAGATGTTACCAATTCCGACACCAACGCCAGCAAGGGCAATCGTCGCAAGGCCGGCACCAATCATTTTTGCGGCTTCTAATTCCATGATCTTCTTCCTTCTAAAACAAGAACAACTTTAATGTTAAAAGTAAACGTGAACTCAGTGATGCAAGTGAAGCGCATCATTAAGATAGAGACATGACAAAATGGCAAACACATACGCCTGCAAGAAGGCGACAAGGAATTCCAGACCTGTCAGGACAACGATAAACCCGAGCGGCAACCACCCAAGGTAAAGACCCAGTCCGATCACAAAGCTGCCAAATACTTTCAGCAGGGTATGACCCGCGAGCATATTGGCGAACAGCCGCACGGAGAGGCTGATGGGACGGACGAAATAGGAGATGACTTCAATGGGCACCAGAATGATCAACAGGACCACCGGTACGCCGCTTGGAACGAAGAATGTCAGGAACTTGAAACCATGTTTGGCGATTCCGATCACGGTCACGCCGACAAAGACCAGTGCTGCAAGGGCGAAGGTTACAATGATCTGGCTGGTCACTGTAAAGGTATAGGGGATCATGCCGAGAAGGTTACAGAACAGTACAAACATGAACAGGGTGAAGATGAAGGGGAAATACTTCCGCCCTTCGGATCCCACATTATCCTTGATCATATTGGCGATAAATTCATAGCTGAGTTCGGCCATGGACTGCATTCGCGTCGGCACCAGGGCCCTGCCGCGCATGCTCAATGTCAGGAACAGGGTAATGGCCGCAATGGCGACAACCATAAACAGCGAGGCGTTGGTAAAAGAGACATCGAGACCTGCAATATCCATTGGGATAAGTTTCTTGATCTCGAATTGCGCGAGGGGGCTATGATCTGCCGACACGTTGCTATTCCCGCCTTATAACTGTTTCAACAAAATCAGATATCGCTCAAAGGTGCCGATATCTATTCATCCAACTCACTGGCATTCATCTGTCTGGCGACCTTGATGGTGTTATACATGCCAACACCGGCGCCAAGTATCAAAAATACCAACAATAACCAAGGCTTCGTGTCCAACCATTTGTCGAGCAACCAGCCAAACCAGCCACACAAAAGAAGCGCTGCAATTACCTCTACCGATAATCTCCAGGCTCGACCATGTGCGCCGGACCGCTCCACTTTCAAGCCACCGCTGTCCCAGGAAGCTTCGTCCTGTTTTTGCTGTGCCTTTGCCAGTCGAGCCTTAAACTCGTCCTTCGAAGGAGGGTCTTTGTCGTTCATCCTCATCTCCCTTTAAAAGGTTGATCTGAAAAGGTCGAACTACTCCATTTCCCCCTAGAGAAAGCGCGGGAAACATACGGTCTGGCCCCACCCCTGTCAATACCCTAGAAGGTGCTTTTTCCACATAATAATGAATGTCGGATTTGAGGATGGATTAAGGGATGAATTTACCTTAAGCCGCGCTTTCCGTAATCTCCTTGGCGCTCTGTAGATCGACAGAGACAAGCTGCGAAATTCCCCGCTCCGCCATGGTTACACCGAACAGACGATCCATGCGCGCCATGGTGATCGGATGATGGGTGACGACCAGAAAACGGGTGTCGGAATTCTCGGCAATGCCTTCCAGCAGATGGCAAAGACGCTCCACATTGACATCATCCAGAGGCGCATCCACCTCATCAAGCACACAAATCGGCGCGGGATTCGTCAGGAAGACCGCAAAAAGCAGGGCAACGGCGGTTAGCGCCTGTTCTCCGCCAGATAGAAGAGACATCACCTGCAACTTCTTGCCGGGAGGGCTTGCCATGATTTCAAGGCCCGCCGACAGCGGATCATCGGATTCGGTCAGGGTCAGGTGGGCATTGCCGCCGCCAAAAACACGCTTGAACAATTCCTGAAAATGCTTGTCAACTTCGGTAAAAGCCGCAAGGAGCCGCTGACGACCTTCCTTGTTGAGGCCAGCAATGCCCTGACGGAGCCGGGCAATGGCACTTTCCAGGTCTTCGCGTTCCTTGATCAGGGTCGTGAGCTGCTCATCGACTTCTGCCGCTTCTATCTCTGCCCGAAGGTTCACCGGGCCCATGCCATCGCGTTCTTTCTTGAGTCGCTCAAGTTTGCGCTCACTTATCTCAACCGGGGGAATTTCCTCATTCTCGCCGATTTCTCCAGCGGCCAGAATTTGATCCGGCTTGCATTCGAGTTTTTCAAAGATTTGCTCGGTCAGTCCGGTCAGGATCTGGGCGGAATGCTCCATGTCCGACTGGTGGCGCACCCGCTCTTCACGGCAGGTCGCAAGAGCCTCCTGACATTTGCGGAGGGCGGCATCACATTGTGCCAAAACGGATTCAGCTTCCGCCAGCCGGTCCTTGGCGGCGCTGCGTCCGCCTTCAGCACGGGCAATTTCATCCATCAGGTTATTGCGTTTTGCTGCAATTTCCTCGGGCTTGCCGTCGATGTCCTGAAGTTCCTGGCGAGTATCCTTGAACCGCATTTCCAGCTGCACAAAATGCTCTGCCATATTCTTGTTGCGCTCGATCCAGCCAGTAATTTCCTTATCAATGGCGCCAAGACGGTCACGACGGGTAGCGGCTTCGCGTTGCTTCTGGTCCGATTCGCTCCGAAGTGTCGCAAGCGCCTCCCGTGAATCGCGAACGTTCTGACGCATCTCGTCCAGTTCTTCGCGGCTGGTCGTGATATCCGGCATTTCGGCGAGAAGGTTTTTCTTTGTCTTGAGATCAGTCTCAATGTTGGTGAGTTCCGACCGAAGTTCGTTCTCACTCTCATTGAGCGAAGTGAGGCGCGATTGCTTGGCGGCTGCAACCCGCGTTTCCTCAGCATGCAAGGATCGCATCTTGGAGACGGCTTGCTCCTGCTCGCGCTGTTGATGACGGAGGTCTTTCACAGAAACCACGGCTGTCTGCAGCGCCGTCGAAACGCTTTCCAGTCCAGCGCACACCTTGGCAACAATCTTCCGTTTTTCGGAGAGCTCTTTTTGTATCTCTTCAAGCCGGTTGCGTTGTTCAAGACGCGCGGCTGCGGCGGTTTTGGCGGCGGCTTTCTGGGTAAACCCATCCCAGCGCCAAAGGTCGCCTTCTTTGGAGACCAGCCTTTGTCCAGGCTTCAAGGTCTTTTGTAACCTCGAACCGTCACTCTCCGCTATCACTGCGATTTGTGACAAGCGCGGCATCAGGGCCTTCTGGCCGGTTACAAATTTATCAAGGGTCGGAATATCTTCAGCAAAGGTCTGGCTATCGGTCTTTGAGCCTTCCTCCGACCAAAAGACGGGCGCCGCATCATTCGTGGGCGCTTCCAGCTCATCGCCCAGGGCAGCACCGAGAGCGACCTCATATCCACCGCTCACTTTCAGTTTCTCAATAATGCCGGGCCAATCGCCATCATTGGCCGTTTCCAGTAGTCGCGTCAGTGCCTGCTCTTCTGCTTCTAACCGGGTGACGTCGGTTTCGGCGAGTTTGACTTTCTCGCGCTCTTGGCGCTCCTGCTCATCGGCTTTCAGCCGCTTCGCTTCGGCGTCATCATAGGCGGCTGTCAGCTTTTCAAGCTTGGCAATACCTTCTGTCAGTGATCTGTTTGATTGTGGGCCATCGCCAATGGCATTGAGGGCCGCGGTGAGCACCAGTTTTTCTTTCTCAAAATCCGCAAGCCGTTTCGCAAGGCGTTCAAGCTGATGCGCTGCCGTCTCGACTTGCTGGGTCAGACTGTTGCGTTCGGCGCTATCCGCTGCGACGGCTTCTGTTTTCTGATCGAAAATTGTCTGAAGCTCGCTCACCTTCGCGCCGAGTTTATTGACATCCGCCCGCAGCTTTTCGATGGCTGGGGCGTCTTCCTCGCTCGCGGCCGCTAGTTCGAGTTTCTCGGCTTCAAGATGGGTGACGGCCTCAGCGGCGTCTTTTTCCAGATTGCGTTCGCGAACCATATCGCTGGAAATCTGGTTTTTTCGGTCTTCCAATTGTTTCTTGGCCTGCCTTGCCCGTTCTTCCTCGGCGTCAAGATTTTCGCGGGCGAGGGTAAGGCGATGCGCGGCGGCCGCAGCGGCGGCTTCTTGCTCTCGCAAGGGTTTTAGCGCCTCGTTGGCTTTCAGACTTGCGGTCTCGGCAGTGGCAGCCTGCCGGGTCAATTCATTAACCGCGGTCACGGCTTCTTCGTATTTGGCCCGTGCTTCGATGGATTTCTCCATGGCCTGCTTGTATTTACGGTACAGCAGCATGGCTTCGGCTTTGCGGATATGGCCCGAGATGTTGCGATACCGGTTGGCCTGACGTGCCTGACGTTTCAGATTGCCAAGCTGCACTTCCAGCTGCTCGGCCACATCATCGACCCGTTCCAGATTGGTTTCGGCCGATCTTAAACGCAATTCCGCTTCATGCCGGCGAGAATGCAGTCCGGAAATCCCGGCTGCCTCCTCTAATAGATGTCGCCGGTCCTTGGGCTTGGCATTGATCAGGGCACCGACCCGGCCCTGACTGACGATGGCCGTTGAATGGGCACCAGTGGCTAGATCAGCAAACAACAATTGCACGTCACGGGCGCGGGCGATCTTGCCATTGATACGATAATCGGAGCCAGAGTCGCGGCGAATGCGCCGGGTAACATCAAGCTCAGTCTCGTCATTGTAACTGGCGGGCGCTGTGCGTGCCCGATTGTCGAGCCCTAAGGATACTTCCGCAGCGTTGCGTTGCGGGCGGGTGGCGGTGCCCGCGAAAATCACGTCATCCATTGCACCGCCGCGCATATTCTTGGCGGACGTTTCGCCCATAACCCAGGTCAGGGCTTCGACAAGGTTGGACTTGCCGCAGCCATTGGGGCCGACAATTCCGGTGAGGCCGTCTTTAATAAGAAGTTCTGTCGGTTCGACGAATGATTTAAAACCTGACAGTCTTAATTGCGTAAACTTCACGGCCTCTCCATTACTAACAAAGCTACATTAACGATTTTAGATGGGCGTCAAAAACCTCGAATTTACGATCCTGATCATACACTTCGCCTTCAACGAACAGGGTCGGAGTGGAATTCACACCATACTCTGTTGAGCCGACAAGGCGTTGAGATAGAATAGATTCGCCCAGTTGTTCATCAGCAAGGCAGGCTTCGAATTTTGCTTTGGGAATGCCAACCTGCTTACCGATTTGAGTAAGAGCTTCTGTCGGGTTCGACGCCCGTGCCCATTCGTCCTGCTTTTCGAACAGGATATCGGTTATACCAAAAAACCGTGTTGGACCGCCGCATTCTGCCAGAACAGCTGCCTGAAAGGCATAGCGATCAAATGGGAAATGGCGGAAGGCCAGTTTTGCCTTGCCCGTGTCCAGATATTCCCGTTTCAGATCCGCGAATGTCTCTTTATGAAAGCTAGCGCAATGCGGGCAGGTCATGGAGGCATATTCAATGATAGTGATTGGCGCATTGGGATCACCCAGGACATTATCCGTTTCAACCAGCTCCGGTCCGGCCGCATGGGCGGGAGAGGCAGTTAATAGTCCGACCGACGCCGCCACAACAGGGATGGCAGCACCAGAGGCTACAAAATGTCGGCGAGAAACAGCCAATTTACGATCTTTCCTACTATATATGGTATCAGTATAACTTTTCATAACGCATTCCTCAAACGATTCGTTTACTCATAAGCTAGATAATTATGTATTTTCTATTTTGTAGGGCTGGCCAGGTCGGTACCAGTATTTAACGAGTTTTCCCGATCACGGTTGCGTGAGCCCAGCATGGAAGTGGCGAGGGCGGTCAGCCGTTTTTTAAGATCATCATCCGTGACATCGGCCGTCGCCGTTTCGATCCAGTCTTGTTGTTCGGGGGTTAGTGGCTCTGGTGAATAGTTTTTCTTTTCTGGCGGGCGCTTGATCGGAGCCTGAATTAATTGCAGGCGGGAGACAGCGCGATAACCGAAGAAGCTGTTGATACGTTCGATAATCAGGGGCTCGAAATGCTGGAATTCCGGCGCCCATCCCGGCGCAACACGCACCCTGAGGCTTGCATCCTTGTTTTCATGGCGCGAGAAGTTGAGCTTTTCCGGGCTGGAACAACTGGCGAGATTAGGCCCGACTATGGTTGGCCATTTGGAGAGAATATCGGACTGCGCAAACCCGCGTTTGACCAATGCCGCCCGTGACGATTTCCCGACCAGACTGGCAATCGCCCGTGGGCCCGCCAATTTTCGTGCTTTTCTCAAATTCCAGGCTCTCCCATGTCGGCCTGCCACCGCTTCATCTTGATGTTGCCTCGCGGATCAAACTCCGCCATATATGTGTTCTTATTATGACTTATCAGCCGCCCTCACAACAGCAATATATCAAAGCCATATTCGCCTGGTATGATGCCCATGCGCGGGTGTTGCCATGGCGCAGTTTGCCGGGGGCACGGCCTGATCCGTATCATGTCTGGCTCAGCGAGATAATGCTGCAGCAGACGACGGTTGTGACTGTGGGTCCGTATTATGCAAAATTCCTGACACAATGGCCAACTGTGCGGCATATGGCTGCCGCGTCGCTCGATGACATTCTGATCGCCTGGGCAGGGCTTGGATATTACGCGCGGGCGAGGAATCTGCACAAATGCGCCGCAGCTGTCACTGCAGATTTCGATGGCGTCTTTCCAAATTCCAGAGAGGAACTTCTGACTTTGCCCGGGATCGGCCCCTATACAGCCGCCGCCATTTCCTCCATTGCCTTTGATAAGCCGGAAACGGTGGTTGATGGGAATATTGAGCGGATTATCGCCCGGCTTTATCGGATCAAGGAGGCGATGCCTATCGCTAAAAAACCGATTACAGAATATGCGGAGCGATTGACGCCTACTGATCGTCCGGGAGATTATGCGCAGGCGCTTATGGATATCGGCGCGACAATCTGCACGCCGCGAAAGCCCAATTGTGCTGCTTGTCCGGTCTCAAAACATTGTGCTGCTTTTGACGCGGGTGATATGGAGCGATATCCCGTAAAGGCGCCCAAAAAGATCAAGCCAACCCGCCGCGCCGTTATTTTCTGGCTGGAAGCGCCAGATGGTACCGTTTTGCTTCGGCGACGGGCCGAGAAAGGCCTGCTTGGCGGCATGATGGAATTCCCCTCAACGCTTTGGCAGGAGGAAGATGTGAGCCTTGAGATCGCTGTTGATCAGTTCCATCAGGAAAACGGCATTTCTCTCGTAGGCCAAATGAAAGAGGCTGCGTTGGTCCGCCATACCTTCACCCATTTTCATCTGGAACTCCGGCCAATCATTGTCCGTGAATTTCCAGAAGACACGGTTGCTGTCGAGGTGGGGCGCTGGGTGCGACAGCAGGAGTTTGGAAACCACGCGCTGCCGACTTTAATGAAGAAGGTGATCAAATCCGTTCAGGACCCGCAAAAGGGATTGTTCTGACGCTGCTTACAATCCGGGGCTGACGAATTCATCTTTTGACACCATGCCATCCCCGTCTTTATCAAGGGCCTTGAGGCGCATCTGCCCCGCGGCTTTTGCTTCTTCCAGGGTGACCATGGTGTCACCATTGCTATCCATTTCGCGGTATTCGCCCGGAACCGGAACCTCTGAATTTGCTGGTGCCGTTACCGGGCGCAGACTTTCGGCCTCTACATATTCTTCGTATGCGATGCGACCGTCGCCGTTCATATCATAGATGTCAAATAATCGAGCCCGATAGGCATCGACCTCGTCCGGGGAAATCATATTGTCAGCATTACGATCGATCCCCAGAAACCGGGATTCTTCATAAGCCGAGGCGTTGCCGGATAAACCAACGATGGCCGTTACACATATAACAACGGAAAAAGTAGCTCTGAACATCTGTCGCTCCCCTTTAAAAGGGGCTGTGCCCCTAGTTCATTTCGGCGCGAACTTGCTGGCGGAGGACATCGATGGAAACCGATTTGCCTTCAGCGTCGAAATGCCAGAAGGTCCATCCGTTGCATGTGCTGGCGCCCTGTAGTTGGGCGCCGACTTTGTGAATGGAACCGCTGACATCGGAGGCCACGAGGCTGCCGTCAGGTCGCACCCGAGCTTTATAGCGTTTCCGACTATCAAATAAAACCTGTCCGGCGGATAAAAGTCCGCGCTCGACAACGGAGCCGAAGGGGATGCGGGGCTCCTGGCGCTTGCCTTTGGTGATTTCAAGATCAGCATCGGGGATCGGTTGAGATCGCCTAATACGTTTCTCGGCGACCTTGATATATTTTTCTTCACGCTCAAGCCCGATATAATTGCGACCGAGTTTCTTTGCGACTGCGCCGGTGGTGCCGGTGCCGAAGAAAGGGTCGAGGATCACATCACCCGCATTAGAGGCCGCGAGCAGGACCCGATAGAGCAGGGCCTCCGGTTTTTGTGTGGTGTGGGCTTTTTCGCCATCTACTTTAAGTCGCTCCCCGCCGCTGCAGATAGGCAAGTGCCAGTCGGAGCGCATCTGGATATCGTCATTCATGACTTTAAGGGCGTCGTAATTGAAGGTGATATTGCGGGCATTCTGGTCCTTGGAGCACCAGATAAGGGTCTCATGGGCGTTGGTGAAACGGGTGCCACGAAAATTCGGCATGGGGTTGGTCTTGCGCCAGATCACATCATTAAGCATCCAGTAGCCAAGGTCCTGTAACGTGGCCCCGACGCGGAAGATATTATGATAGGAGCCAATGACCCACAGCGTTCCGCTGTCTTTAAGAACACGTTTTGCGGCACTTAGCCAGGCATGGGTGAAGTCGTCATAGGCTTTGAAACTATCGAACTGGTCCCAATGGTCGGTGACCGCATCCACATGGCTGTCATCGGGGCGGCGAAGCTCACCGGAGAGTTGCATGTTGTATGGGGGATCGGCGAAAATCACGTCGACGGATTTTGCGGGTAAGCTGTTCATAAGCTCAATGCAGTCGCCTTTGAGGATTTTGTTCAGGGGCAGCTTCTGTTTGTCAGTCATGAGAACCGTTCAATTCGTTACAATTGGCGCAATAGTGATTCGGTCGATTCGCTGCGTCAATATAATTGTTGAATCAGTATCTTAACGTAGAATCCTAAAATTTCTTTTAACTGCCTTCGACGATTTTTCGGATTGGGGTGAAACTTCGCCTATGTAGTGGGGTCACGCCATAAAGACTCAATCCCTTGCGATGCTCTGCCGTGCCGTAACCGGAATTTCTCTCCCATCCATAGCCCGGAAACTGATCCGCGAGCGCGCACATTTTTCGGTCCCGTGTTACTTTTGCCACAATTGAAGCCGCCGCAATGGACAAGGAAAGGGCGTCACCTTTGATAATTGTTCGGGTTTTTATGCCAAGATCTGGATCCTTGTTGCCGTCCACCAACGCCACATCCGGGACTTGATCGAGAGACGAAACAGCCCGCCTCATGGCTAATAAACTCGCCTGCAAAATATTGATTTCATCGATTTCGGCAGGACTGGCTTCGGCAATGCTGACTGTTGCGGTTGTCATTATCTGATCAAACAGAAACTCCCGCTTTGCCTTTGAAAGCTTCTTGCTGTCATTGATGCCAGCTGGAATATTGTCGCGATCCAGGATCACCGCCGCGGCAACTACCGGGCCCGCGAACGGCCCACGGCCTACCTCGTCGACGCCGACGACAATGCCGCGCTCGGCCTCTTCCAGGGATAAATCCGGACCTGCTTTTCCATTGCTCACCATGCCCCTGACTAGCACGGAGGAGGTTTTAAAATAAATTTATTTGTCGCCGATCTCCGCCCATTTTCTGAAAGAGGCTTGTATTCAGGTCGTATTTGCCACGGGTGAAACCGAGATGGCGGCAGGCCAGCTTGAAGCGCTGATTGATTAGTGCGGCGTAGGGGCCACTGCCAACCATACGGGTCCCGAAGGTCGCATCATAATCCTTGCCGCCGCGGGTTTCGCGCACCAGCTTCATCACGCGGCTGGCGCGGTCAGGATAGTTTTCCAAAAGCCAGTCTTCAAACATCCCGGCAACTTCTCGGGGCAAACGCAGCAGGAGATAAATGGCGCTGACGGCACCTTTGTCTTTCGCACTCTCCATGATCTGCTCCAGCTCCGGATCATTGAGGGCGGGGATCATGGGGGCGGCCTGAACCATGGTGGGAATTCCTGCCTGGCTCAATTCCTCGATGGTTGCCAGCCGTTTGGATGGCGCGCTGGCGCGTGGCTCCATACGGCGGGACAACCGATTATCGAGGCTGGTAACGGATATGCCAACAGACACCAGATTATCCCGAGCGAGGGGAGCCAGTAAATCCAGATCCCGAAGGACCAGAGATGATTTTGTGGTGATGGAGAAAGGATGCTTTGCCGCTGCCAGCACCTCAATAATCTCACGAGTGATTTTATGGGTACGCTCGATGGGTTGATAAGGGTCGGTATTCGTACCCAAAGCAATGGGCAGGCATTTATAGGCGGGCTTTGAGATTTCCCGGGCCAGTAACTCCGCCGCATTGGGCTTTGCATACAGCCGGGTTTCAAAATCGAGACCCGGAGAAAGGTTCATATAGGCGTGAGTGGGGCGGGCGTAACAATAGATACAGCCATGCTCACATCCACGGTAGGCATTGACGGACCGGTCAAATGGCAAGTCCGGTGACATATTGCGGCTGATGATGGATTTGGGGCTTTCGAGAGTAACCGTCGTGCGCAGTCGTTTATCTTCAGGCTCCGGATCGCACCAGCCATCATGGACGCGCTCTCGTTGCTCGGGCTCGAACCGGCCATCGGGATTGACGGTGGCGCCGCGTCCGCGCCGTAAAGTTTTCACAAAAGGGATCACTTGTTCGTCATACATTCAATCATATTATCAAAAGATATAGAACAAAACAAGAACAAACATAAATGTGATTTTAAATCGACGGAAAAGAGGAGATGTCCGCGTTATATAAAAGGACGTAACTTGTGAAAGGAAAGAAGATGCCAAAGATCAGCTATCTCCTGTCCGCTCTCGTTCTAGTGGGGGGCCTTGCCGTGCAGCCAGTGATGGCGAAGAACGGCAATTATTCTGACAACAAGAAACAGAACGCCACACAGTCAAGTCATTCCGGGGGGAAAGTTCACTGGAATTCGGGTCGTTCCTCTCATGGCAATGCCAAAGCCAGCAAAAAGGCAAACCATGGTTCGAAATCAATCAAAAAGAATAACGGGCATAAATATAAATGGCACGGGAGTAATCAAAACAAACACTCTGCCCATAAAGGTCAAAAAAACAGGGTCATCTATAAGTCCGGCCATCAAAACAAAGGGAAATCCCACTACAGGAACAAGTCCTATTATAAGGGCAAGCATTATTACAAATCGAAACCGCGGGTCTACTATCCGCGCTCGAAAGCGCGTTATTATAAGCCTTATTACAAACCCTACTATAAAGGCCGTTACTATAAGCCAAGATATGTCTATCTGAAGCCTTATCCCAGATATCGCTATTACGGGTACTATCCGTACCGGGGTTATTCCTGGCCGTTTGTAAACGTGAATTTCGTCATGAACTTATCGGACAGGCAGATGGAACGGCATCATCAGGCGGTTTATACAGCGCTTGATGCGCCTGTGGGCGAGGTTGCCACCTGGTACGATAGAGGCCGTCATGGCACGATCGTGGTTCTGCGAGAGGGCGTTGATTCCAGCGGTAATATCTGCAAACAGTACAAACAAACCATCAGCTATAAGGGGCGGGTGAGTACAGAGACAGTTGTGTCCTGCTTGTCACCGGATGGATATTGGGTAACGCCGTGAATGATTTCTGATTAGGAGCGGCCCCGTCGTAACGATGGGGCCGTTTTTATTTGGTGGCGAGGTGGGAAAGACGGCGCATGCTGGCGACTTCCAGTAATTCAAATGCTTTTTCATCCAGATCGTTGAAGGCGAAGGCGACCTGGTTCTTGCCCAGCAGGATGCGTGTAACAGTGGCGGTCGAGTGAACTTCGGCGGCGCTGTCGGGATCATAGGACATATGGCTGACAACAACTTGTTCGCCAACGGGCGGACGCCCTCTGAAATCATCAATGCGAAAGCCGCCAAGGCTCCAGTCATAAGTGTCAAATTCCTGACCGCCGACTTTCAAATGCAGGCGCGGTAGTTCATGTCTGTGGTCTTTTCGGCTATGGGAGCGGTATTTGGTAGTGGTAAAGAAATTCGTCATTGCTGTAGTTGGGCTCGTTTAAGCTGTTTCTAGTAAGTACTAACCTAACGACAAAAAATTAATTTTCGGTTTGCAGCATTAGTAATATTCGCTTTTTATGGCGTCAGCTTTTGGAGCGCTTTTCATGTTCCTGCAGCCGGTCAAACAGCTCGACGAAATTACAGGGCATGAAGCGGTAGTCCAACTGATGCACCAAAATATCATCCCAGGCATCCTTGACCGCGCCGGTAGAGCCGGGCAGGGCGAAAAGATAGGTGCCGTGGGCAACGCCGCCGGTTGCACGGGACTGAATGGTCGACGTGCCGATTTTCTGGTAACTGAGCATGCGGAATAGTTCGCCAAATCCCGAGATTTCTTTTTCATAAAGCGCCGTAAAAGCTTCGGGCGTGATATCCCTGCCCGTGACGCCCGTGCCACCGGTGGAAATAACAACATCCACTTCGTCATCTGCAATCCAGCCTTTAATAATGGCCTGAATATCCGCGATTTCATCCTTGACGATTTTTCGATCCGCCAGGATATGCCCCGCCTTTTCCAGCCGGTCCACTAATGTCTGGCCGGAGCGGTCGTCGGCAAGCCCCCTCGTATCCGACACGGTGAGGACGGCAATACGAACTTTGATAAAGGGGCGGCTTTCGTCAATCCCGACCATTTTCTGCGACCTTTTCTTCAAGATTGTCCTGAGGTTGATAATGCGGCCATTCGCCGATGGCCATCTGATCGAGACCGGGCAGGTCCTGCCCCATACGATGTCGGTAAATCCAGAAATTGGTTAGCACGCGCTTGATGAAATTCCGGGTTTCCTTGCTGGGCATTGCTTCGATAAAGAACAACGGATCGTTCATATATTGGGTGTTCTTCTTCCATTTCTGTAAATTTCCGGGTCCGCCGTTATAAGCAGCGGTCAGGTGAAACAGATTTGTTTCCACCGTTTTATGCTTCATCAGATAGGTAAGATATTGCTGGCCCAGTTCCAGATTATAGGCGGGGTCGAACAGCTTCTTGTTATTGCGGTTTCGAAGTGATCGGTCGCCGGAAAGATAAGTCGCGGTGCGCGGCATGATTTGCATCAGGCCTTTGGCCCCGACACCGCTGCGCGCCCGTGTATAAAAACCGGATTCCTGACGCATGAAAGCATAGATCAAGGCCCGATCGACCTTGAAGCCTGTCTGCGGCTGCCATTTGGGCAGGGGGTAAATGGCAGCATCCCAGGTCACATCTTTCGACTGCCACAAATAGAGCCCCATGCGCATGGCGACGGACGGCACCCCGATCTGCTCCGATAAAGCCAGCAGCATTGGCGCAAGGCGTTCATTTGCGCTTGGATAGGCGCCACGAAGTTCCTGCGCCGCCAAATCATATTGTCCGATTTCACTTAAGGCCACGGCGCGCCGGGCGGCAGGTATTTTCAAAAGCCAATTGATATCTTCGCGGGTAAGGCGCGGTAAATCCCAATTAAACGGTTTTTCGATGCCAAGCTGACGGAGGGCGAGAAGCCCGTAGAATGTCCGTGGCTGCTCAGCTGTTTTTTGCAGGAAATAGATAGCGCGTTCCGGCTGGCCCAGCTTCAAATAGGCGCGCGACGCCCACCAACTGGCGGCGGTATAGTTCCAGTCGGAAATGCGGCTGGCTTCCGAAAGATTACCAAAATGCCCGGCGGCTTTGGCGATATCACCTAAGCGCCAGGCGGCAAGGCCGGCGGTCCAATCCGCGAGGGGGACATGCTTTCTCGATTTTTTAAGGGCGGCCTTTGCAAATTCAAGTGCTTTGTCATCCTTCGCATAAAGGAAATAGCTTTTCGCGACCTGTTCGCGCAGGCGGTCATATTCCACCTGGTCCAGCAGCTTGATTATTTTTTTCTGGGCGAGATATTTGGCGGCATTTGTTGGTTGGCCGCGATATAGATACCGACGAATAACACGATTGGCATGCTTTACATCGTTGCGCTTCTGGGCGGAACGTTTGCGTTTGCTTTTATAAGGGCGGGACAGAAAGACGGGCTGCCCGGGGCCGGTGCCGCCGAGATATCGGCTTTGCAACGGTTTCGATATAGGTTTCCAGCCTTTCTGGCGGCGATCCTTGGCCAGCCTGTAAAGGCGATGGGCACCGGGATGATCGTAATAAGCTTTCATCCACAGATGCAGCTCTTCATAATTCGCGCGGTATTTATTGGGGTGCATATAGCGCTGGAATTTTATATGACCAAGCAGCAAAGGATTGTCGAGCTTCTTGATCAGCTTGTTCGCCTGCTTCCAGTTGCCATCCTCCTGCAACGTGAATATTTGCTGATAGGCCTCTATGTCCTGCGCTGATAAAAACGGCGGTAGGCCGTTTGCGCGCACCAATGAAAAATTCAGAACAAGGACGAGCATAGACATCAGCAAAAGAAGCGGCTGGCGCTTGAAGGGTAGCGTCACTGAGAAGCCTCCATTGCAGACTGAAGCAGTTGCAAGTCCGTCCAGGCCTGTTTTTTGGCGGACGGATAATCCAGCAAAAAGCCGGGATGGAATATTGGCAGGGCGTTCACAGCGACATCCTCAAATTGCAATGGCGCCCATCTTCCGCGCAATTTATTAATACTGGCTTTCTTTTTCATCAAATACCCGGCGGCTTCCCCGCAAAGTAGCAGAAATTCCGGTTTGGCAAGGGCGATATGGCGCTCGGCGAACGGCAGGCAGATGGCGAGATCAGACTCTGTGGGCGGGACACCACCCGCAGGCCGCCAGGGAAGAACGCTTCCAAGATAAATATCCTCCACATCCAGTTTGATCGCAGCGAGCATTTTGCCGAGCAGGACACCTGCGTCTCCCGCGAAGGGCTTGCCGCTTCTGTCTTCCTCGGCTGAAGGCGGGCGATCCATGATCATCAATTTAGCTCCCACGGGTCCGCTTGCGAATACTGTATGTGTCGCTCGCTTGCTTAAACTACAGCCATCGAAACTTTCCACGGCGGCTTGCAACTCCACGATTGTCTTGCATGACTTTGCAAGGCTTTCGGCAGCCTTAATCGTATCGGCTAGATTTGCTGTAGGAATTGTAGATATCGATGGTGGTTTTGCCCGGGGCGGAGGCAGCGTGGTTTCTCGCAACGGCGTCGTTTCAGCCGCTGCCGATGGCGCGGCAAAACGATTGACGGGACTATCACCAATGGCTTCGTCCACGCCTGCATCAAGGTAAAATTTGAGCAGTTCTGCTTTATCCGAGAAAGTCTCCATCTGCGCATCATAACAGGCGATGATGGCAAAATAGAAGATGGCAAACGGGAGATTTTTGACAGTGACGATTCATTCTTAAAATTGCATGAGCGTAAGTGGTGTAGCTACCATCAGGCATTGAGGGATTTTTTTTGAGAACGTTGACGCTGCGCAATGGCCGGAAACTGCCAATGGCTGCGGAAATCAACATTGACGCACCGCAAAAAAAATATAGTGTCGGGACTAGTTGCACGTAAATCAGGCGACGTCCCGATGGTTTTCCGGGATGGAAAAATAAGTCTGGATAAGAAAAATATTTTTGGGGAACAAGAAGAGGCGAATGATGGAACGCGAATCTATGGAGTTTGATGTCGTTATTGTCGGTGGTGGCCCGGCCGGGTTATCTGCGGCAATTAAACTCCGCCAGTTAAGTCAGGAAACCGGGAACGAGATAAATGTCTGTGTTCTTGAAAAAGGCTCCGAAATCGGCGCCCATATTCTCTCCGGGAACGTGTTCGAAACCCGGGCGCTGGATGAGCT
>Ga0315338_1001889_pt1 | contig 23335 bp, 24 predicted proteins | sample ASW8metaG_FD_204518 | JGI IMG/M metagenome (GOLD analysis project Ga0315338, IMG submission 204518) | Ammonia-oxidizing marine archaeal communities from Monterey Bay, California, United States - ASW #8 | ecosystem: Environmental > Aquatic > Marine > Coastal | place: USA: California | collected... | reverse complement strand
CGACGTGATGAGCCAGTCCCCAAGCGCCTCGGCGGACCGGCGGCTCGTCAGCGAGATAGCCAGTGCCACGGTGGAGCCGGCGGCTAACGCTAAGAGCACGGAAGCGCCATCCAGCGCGGCGACGGCGACCATGATGGCACCCCAAGCGATGCCGACGTTGGCCAGCGGCCGCCAGCCTGCCGCGCGCACCAGGGCCATGAGCTCGGCGGCGGCGATCAGTGCCGCGACAACCGCGACGACGGCGACGGCATAGGTGTGGAACCAGATGACCAGGAACAACAGCGGGATGCCTACCGCGGCGGTCGCGAGCCGCAAGCGAAGGTTGCGCGCCACGCTAGTCCTCGGAAGGCAGCAAGCCGAATCGTCGCTTGCGGCGTCCGTATTCCTCCAACGCGACCCGGACTTCAGCCTCGCCGAAGTCCGGCCAATAGACGGAGGATTGATAGAACTCGCTGTAAGCGGCCTGCCAGATCATGAAGTTACTGAGCCGCTGCTCACCGGCGGTACGGATGACCAGGTCGGGATCGGGAACGTCGGGCAGGAAGAGATGGGCGCGGATCGCCTCCTCAGTCACGGCGGTGGGTTCTCCGCCCTCGGCGAGTATCTCGCGTACCGCCGACACGATCTCGGCGCGTCCGCCATAGTCGAAGGCGACGCAGAGGCTGAGCCCATCGTTGGTCCGCGTGCGCTCCACGGCGCCGGTGATCGCCTGCGCGAGCCCGTCGGGGAGACGATCGAGCACGCCGAGGTGGCGTATGCGCACGTTCTGGCGGTGGAGGGCGTCGATCTCGTCCTTGATGACCCGTTGCAGGATACCGATGAGGCCGTTGACCTCGGCGTCGGGGCGCCCCCAATTTTCGGTGGAGAAAGCGAACAGGGTCACGTAGCTCACGCCACCGGCGTGCAGGGCGGAGAGGATGGGCCGGATGTTCGCGGTGCCCGCGTGATGGCCCGCCAGTCGGGGCATGCCCTGCCGCTTCGCCCAGCGGCCGTTGCCGTCCATGATGATGGCGACGTGTTCGGGAGTGGGCGCCGCGGTGTTCGCGCCCAGGGCGGCGAGCTCGGCTTCAAGGGTCATCGAGGCTAGACCTCCATCAGCTCGGCCCCTTTACGGCCGCTGACTTCGTCTGCCTTACTCACGGAGTGGTCGGTGAGCTTCTGGAGCTGCTCCTGATGACGGTGGAGCTCGTCCTGGGAGATCTCCTTTTTCTTCTCCATGTCCCGCAGGCTCTCCAGGCTGTCGCGCCGCACGTTGCGGATGGCCACGTGCGCGGCTTCCTGGAGGCGCTTCAGGCGTTTGACCATCTCCGCGCGTCGCTCTTGGGTCATGGTGGGGATAGGCAGCCGAATCACGGATCCATCGCTGCTGGGCGTCATACCAAGGTCGGCGCGTAGCAGCTCCTTCTCGATGGCGCCGACGTTGGAGCGGTCGAAGGGCTGGACGAGCAAGAGACGTGGGTCCGGGGCGCTGATGGTCGCGGCCTGGTTCAACGTCATGGTGGTGCCGTACAGCTCGAGTTTGAGGGTTTCCAACATCGCTGGGTTCGCGCGGCCGGTGCGGAGTCCGTCGGCTTCGTGCTTGAATACTTCCACGGACTTATCCATCCGCTCTTCGGCGTCCATTAGGACCAGCTCAATACCGTCGTTGTCCGCCATATCAGCCCCCTATCGGCCCGGGTGGAACGTGGAGGTTGCGTCGCTCAGGAGCGGTGCGCGGTGGCCGGCTCTCCGCTGATCAGCGTGCCGATTTCTTCGCCGTGCAGGATACGCTCAATGCTGCCCGGCTGGAACACGTCGAAGACGCGGATCGGGAGGTTGTTCTCCATGCAGAGGGAGAGTGCGGTGGAGTCCATTACGTCGAGCCGCCGGTTGAGCAGGTCGATGTATTCGATGCGGTCGAACCGAGTGGCCGACGGGTTCTTCAGAGGGTCGTCGTCGTAGACGCCATCGACGTTGTTCTTAGCCATGAGCAAGAGCTCAGCGCCCATCTCGACCGCGCGGAGGGCTGCGGTGGTGTCGGTGGTCATGTAGGGGTTGCCGGTGCCGGCGGCGAAGATGACGACGCGGCCTTTCTCGAGGTGGCGCAGCGCGCGCCGGCGGATGTAGGGCTCGGCGACGGCTTTGATATCGACAGCTGATTGGGTTCGGGTAACGACGCCCCTTCGCTCCAGCGCGTCCTGAAGGGCCAGGGCGTTGATGACGGTGGCCAGCATGCCGGCATAATCCGCGGAAGCGCGCTCCATGCCCTGCCGCTCGGCTTCGGCGCCGCGCCAGATGTTGCCGCCGCCGATGACCAACGACAACGGGATGCCGGCCGCGCCTGCGGACTGTACCTCTTCCGCCAGGTAGTCGAGCACCGCCCAATCGATCCCGTATGGGCTGTTCCCACGCAAGGATTCCCCGCTAAGCTTCAACACGACGCTAGTGTATCGGTTGGGTGACGGCGTCATGGAGATTGCGCCTCTGGTGTCTACTCGCCCAGCCCGAATCGGGAGAATCGGTTGATGCGGACGTTCTCGCCCACGCGGGCCCGCACGTCCATCACCAAATCCCCGACGGTCTTGCCGGGCTCTTTGATAAAGCCTTGCTTAAGCAGGCAGACCTCTTCGGGCTTGCGCTCCTCGTCCTCTGCCATGTCCTCCTCGTCGATGTAGGAGGGAGCCATGGCAGCGATTTGCATGGCGATGTTGTGGGCGAGCTCGGCGAATTCTGGTGTGCGTGCCACGAAGTCCGTCTCGCAGTTGAGCTCGACCATGGCGCCGATTCTGCTGCCGGCGTGGACGTAGCACTCGACCACGCCCTCGGCCGTCTCGCGGTCGGACTTGGCGGCTGCCTTGGTGAGGCCCCTCTCGTGCAGTGCCCCCTCGGCCTTGTCGATATCGCCGTCCGCGGCCTCGAGCGCGCGCTTCGAGTCCATGATGCCTGCTCCGGTCCGCTCCCGGAGAGTGCGTATCAGGTCTGTGGAGATCTGCACTGTTCGTTTCCCTCGCGCTACGTAGTCTCGGCCTCTGCGTCTGGTGCGTCGGCCTCTGCCGCCGGTGCGTCGGCCACTGCGGTTGGCGCCTCGGCCTCTGCCGCCGGTGTCTCGGCCTCTGCCGCCGGTGTCTCGGCCTCTGCCGCCGGTGCGTCGGCCACTGCGGCTGGCGCCTCGGCCACTGCGGCTGGCGCCTCGGCCTCTGCCGCCGGTGCCTCGGCCTCTGCCGTGGGTGGCTCATCCTCGGGTGATGCAACGGAGAATGCGCTCACGTCGCCGGTCTCCACAAGCTCGGCACCGTCGTCCGCGGATACGTCGCTATAGCCGCCCCGGGTGGCGAGCCACTCGTTGTGGCCTTCCACGGCGGAGTTCGCGACGTGGCTGGAGACGAGCCGGATCGACCGGATGGCGTCGTCGTTGCCGGGGATCGGCCAATCGATGAGGTTCGGGTCGCAGTCGGTATCGACTAGGGCGATGATGGGGACGCCGGCCCGGCGGGCCTCGGCGACCACGATGTTCTCTCTTCCCACGTCGACGACGAACACGGCACCGGGCAGGGTGGTCATCTCTTTGATGCCCCCGAGGTAGCGGTTCATCTTTTCCATCTGGGCGGTGAGCTTGAGCGCCTCCTTCTTGGGCAAGCGGACGAATTCGCCGTGCGCCTGGCGCTCCTCTAGCCGCACGAGGTGGTCGATGCGGGACTGGATCGTGGCGAAGTTGGTGATGGTGCCGCCAAGCCAGCGCTGGTTGATGTAGTACTGACCACCCCGGATCGCTTCTTCGCGGATGGCGTCTTGGGCCTGCTTCTTGGTGCCGACGAAGAGGATCTTCTTGCCTTGGCCGGCGACGTGCGCAGCGAACTTGCAGGCCTGCTCGAGCAGGTCCATGGTCTGCTGAAGGTCGACGATGTGGATGCCGTTGCGTTGGGCGAAGATGAAACGCCGCATCTTGGGGTTCCACCGATGGGTCTGATGACCGAAGTGGACCCCGGCCTCGAGAAGGGCCTTCATGCTGAGGGCGTCCGGGGCTTGCGTAACTGGAGCAGCCTCCTCCGGAGCCGGAGGGGCTGAAATCTGCTCTACCATGGGACCTGCCTTTCCGTTGGTCTAAGGGATTTCCGCTGGATTCAACGTTTCCAGCGGCTCGCCAGATGGCGCTCGGAGTATACCACGGAGCGCCGCTCTCGACTAACGGGAGCCACATGGTGGCGCGGCGGAGCCTCCATGGCCGGATCACCCGTTCCCCTACATCGTCCATCTTTCGTCGTGTTGGGGCTTCCTCCTTCGGGGTAGGCGCCGTGGCGGCTTGATCGTTCGCCCTCAACCGTGCTGGTCAGCCGTCCAGGAAGCGCCTGACTTGAACTAGCACCGCGTCGAGTGAGTCCGCCGTCAGGCGGCCCGTGTTCGTGTTGCGCGGGCTGGGGTGGTAGGAGGCGAACAGCGTGGGTTGGCCGGGCCCCATGTCGTAGGAGACGCCGTGGGAGAACGGGTGGCGCACGCGCTTTCCAGTCATTTCGCTCACGGCACGCAGGTAGTTGTCGAAAGCGACCCGTCCGAAGGCGAGCACGGCCTTGAGGTTCGGCAGCAGGTGGATCTCTTGGTGCAGGTAGGGGCGGCAGGCGTGCTGCTCGGCCATCGTCGACTTGTCGCCGGGCGGGGCGCATCGGACGACGGCGATCTCGAAGGCGTCTCGCAGCAAGAGGCCATCGTCGACATGCTCAGAGGTCGGCTGTGAGGCGAACCGCGCCCGGTAGAGCGCGGCGGCGAGGAATTCCGCGGTGGGGTCGCCGGTGAACATCCGTCCGGTCCGGTTCGCGCCGTGTGATGCTGGGGCGAGGCCCACGAGGAGCAGACGAGCGGCGGGATCGCCGTGGCTCGGCACGGCTGCTCCCCAATAGTCCCAGTCCCTGAAGCTCGCTCGCCGCTCGATGGTCGCCTTGCGCTCGCGATACTCCACGAGCCTAGGGCACTTGCGGCATGCGACAATCCTCCTCTGCACGTCGCCAAGCGCACCGTCCAGCGGGCCCGGATACGTCCTTGAGATCACGCGTTGATGCTCCCTTGCCCGTCGGATAGGATGGTCGCCCAACTGGTCCGCCCAGCTTACCCAACGGAGCGTTCGAGTGCCTGCCGACTACGCGCAGCTGATTCGCGACATACCCGATTTCCCGGTCCCCGGCATCCTCTTCAAGGACATCACCCCGCTTCTGGCCGACCCCGAGGCGTACCACGCAGCCGTGCACAGCATGACCGAGCCCTTCAAGGGATGTGATATAGACCGGGTGGTGGCGATCGAGGCACGAGGGTACCTGCTCGGCGCTCCGATGGCGCTAGGTCTCGGTGCAGGATTCGTCCCGGTCCGGAAGATCGGGAAGCTACCGTTCGACACGTATCGTGCCTCGTATGCGCTCGAGTACGGCGAGGCGGAGATCGAGATGCATCGAGACGGACTACTGGACCGCCATCGCGTGCTGCTGGTCGACGACGTGCTCGCCACGGGCGGGACGATGGCGGCCACCATCGATCTAGTGGAGCAGGCCGGCGCCGAGGTCGCGGGGATAGCGGTGCTGATCGAGCTCACCGCGCTGGCTGGGCGATCCAAGCTGGCCGGGCACGACGTTTTCTCGCTCCTGTCGCTCTAGTCCCTTTCACACCCCTTCCACACTGTGCTGCGACGGCCATGCGTGAGCGCCATGAGTAGGCGCCCTTATTGGTCGTCGCCGGCCTCGGCCTGGTATCGACCGGTTTGTTGGGCGTGCGGAGCGCAAAGACACCAACGTGACGACAGTGATCCTAAGCAACATCTCGCTGGGCACGGGCCTGAGTTGGCGGCAAGGCCTGAAGCGCCGCTAGCATGTGCGGCTTGCTGCCAAAGGGGCTTGCACGCCGTTTGCATGCCTGCACCGTTGCGGGAATAGCGATGCCGTGCTAGCTTGGTTCCAGCGGCTGTGACGGAGATGAGTACGCGGGTACAGGCGGGCAGCGAGCCGGAGTATGGTGTGAGTCCGGTGCGCCGAACCTGACGGAAGATCCCTCCCGAGCCGTCGGCCGAAATCCTTCACCCGGCGGTTCTGGCCGTGGAGGATAGTAGACCCGACCGGGCCCGCCTCCCGTTACCAAGGGCGGAAGCGTGTTAGCGCTTCATCGAGTGTCCCGATACATCGGGGAGTGTCCCGAATGATGGGGAACGAGGGTGGTACCGCGGGCTTTTCTTGCTCGTCCCTTTGAGGGACGGGCTTTTTTGTTTACAGAGGGAGCGACATGACGGACGTAACGCTGTACGACACGACGCTGCGGGACGGCACGCAGATGGAGGGCATGAGCCTGTCTGTTGACGACAAGTTGCGCATCGCCGAGCGGCTCGACCAGCTCGGCGTCGACTTCATCGAGGGTGGCTGGCCGGGCTCGAACCCCAAGGACGAGGAGTTCTTCCGTATGGCGAGCGACCTCAAGCTGGAGCATGCACAGATCGTGGCGTTCGGGAGCACGCGGCACGCAAAGACCGCGGTGGAGGATGATGCGAATCTGCAGGCGTTGCTCGATTCGGCCGCCGGGGTGATCACGCTGGTGGGCAAGGCCTCGGAGATGCAAGTGTCGCAGGTGCTGGAGGTTGGCCTTGAAGAGAACCTGGCGATGATCAGCGAGTCCATCGCCTACTTGCGGGCACAAGGCCGGCGAGTGATGTTCGACGCGGAGCATTTTTTCGACGGGTACAGCGAGAACCCTGAGTACTCGATGGCTTGCATCCGGGCCGCGGCTGATGCGGGAGCCGAGTACGTCGTGCTGTGCGATACGAACGGCGGCACGCTCCCGGTGGACGTGTTCGCGACGGTGGACAGCGTATGCAAGGCGGTGGATGTGGGCGTGAGCATCCATTGCCACAACGACGCGGACGTGGCGGTGGCGAACAGCATCGCCGCCGTGCAGGCAGGCGCGACGCAGGTGCAGGGCACGATCAACGGCTACGGCGAGCGGTGCGGGAACGCGAACCTGTTATCGGTGATCGGCAATCTGAAGCTCAAGCTGGGCATCGATTGCGTGACGGACGAGCAACTCGAGCACCTGACCGAGGTCCATCGCTTCGCCGCTGAGCTGGCCAACATGCCGCGCAGTCGCTACCAGCCGTACGTCGGCGAGAGTGCGTTCACGCACAAGGGCGGGCTGCACGCGTCGGCCATGGCGAAGGTGGAGCACAGCTACCAGCATGTGGCACCAGAGGCGGTGGGGAACTCCAAGCACATCGTGGTCTCGGAGCTGGCGGGCCGCGCCAACATAGCGATCAAGCTGCAGGAGGAGGGCCTGTCGGCGGACGTGCCGAAGGAGCGCCTGAGCGACATCCTGAAGCTGGTGAAGGAGCGCGAGGCCCAAGGCTTCCAGTACGAAGGTGCTGAGGCGTCGTTCCGGCTGCTGGTGCAGCGGGTGCTGCCCGAGTACAAGCCGGCCTTCGAGCTGGTCGACTTCATGGTGGTGATGGAGAAGCGCCGCAGGCAGAGCCGCGAGGCCAACGACGACGAGTCGCTGTCAGAGGCGATGGTGAAGGTACGCGTCGGCGCTGAGGTGATGCACACGGTCGCCGAAGGCAACGGTCCGGTGAACGCGCTCGATACGGCGCTTCGCAAGGCGCTGGAGCAGTTCTACCCGCAGCTCGCTGCCGTGCAGCTCACCGACTACAAGGTGCGGGTGGTCGAGCAGGCCTCGGAAGGGACCGGCGCCATTGTGCGTGTGCTGGTCGAATCGAGTGACGGCGAGCGCCGCTGGGGCACGGTCGGCGCATCCACGAACCTGATCGAGGCCTCCTGGCAGGCGCTGGCGGACAGCCTCGAATACGCCCTGCAGACGCGATGAGCCCCGAGCGGATGACAACGGAACGCGCGTACTACGCCGACGCGAACGGTCTACGGATCGGGAACGTGAAAGCCGTCTTCGGCGAGCATACGTATGCCACCAAGGGGTTGTCGGCGGTGAGCGTCGTGGAGACGCAGCGGTTGCGCTGGCCCGCGTTCTTGGTGATCGTGGTGGGGGCGGGCGCCATCATCTACGGCGTACTGGGCAACGGCGTGTACATGATCGTCGGCGCGGTGGGGCTGCTGTCGGGCACGTTCAACCTGAGGCGCAAGAAGCCGATGTACGGCGTGCGGATCGTGACGAACGGGCGTGTGGCGTTCGTGCTGGCCTCATCCGACAAGGGCTACGTGGAGATGGTGGCCGACGCCACGCGCAAAGCAATCTCGTCGGCGCGCCAGTTGGAGCGCGAGGCCCACGAGGCGCGCTAGCCCTGCGCCCTAAGGCTGCGCTGGACGCGCCGTGGAGTCCGTGCCCATATAGATACCGCGCTCCCACGTGCGTTTGAGCGGGTCCGAGACGTGGACCGCCATGCGTCCGATGTCCTGAATCTCGATCTCCGCCAGCTCGCCGTCCTGCATGGGCCCCAGGCCCTCGTGGTTCGTGCCGCAGGAGATCACGTCGCCGGAGCTGAGCGTCATGATGCTGGTGGCAAACTCGACGAGCTCCGGCACGCGATGCTCCATGTCGTTGGTGCTGTAGTCGTGGCGCAGGTCGCCGTTGCTCCAGAATTTCACCCACAGATCGTTCGGATCAGCCACCTCGTCGGCCGTTAGGATGCAGGGACCGAGCGGGCCGAAGGTGTCGAACGACTTGCCCATCCAACTCCCGGCGCGCCATGTGCGGCGCCCCTCGCCGCGAGCGGACACGTCGATCATGCAGGTGTAGCCGAACACGGAGTCGAATGCGTCGGCCTGCGGCACGCCCTTCGCGGGGCCCTTCATGACGATGGCGAGCTCTGCTTCGTGCTGGAACACCCAGGGGTCGGTGGTGGTGGGCAGGACGACGGTGTCACCGGGCCCGATGACGGAGTCGGGCGACTTGAGGAACATGTTGAGCGGCCGGGCCTCGCGCTGGGCGTGCTCCCAGTAGTTGCCGATGCACGCGAGGATCTTGGACGGCCGTGGCAGCGGCGCCCGTAGGCGAACGTCCGCCAGCGGCACGCGCTCGCCGCTCGCCAGCAGCGCTTCGAGCTCCGGGCGCAACGAGCCGAAGCCATCGATGATCAGCGCGACGAGCTCCTGCGCCGACCCGCCCCGCAGGTGCGCGACGGCGGATTCGGCGTCGACGATCGCATCGTCAACGATCAAGCCTAGGTGTGGCTCTTGGGTGTTTGCGGTCTCGAACAGGGCTAGTTTCATGGCGCACCTCTTTGGTGGCCGGGAGTATAGCCGTCGCTGGGGTTTACGAGGACTCCGCCATGTCGAGCGCCAGCGCGGACCAGCCGAAGCTTTCGGCGCCGAGGCCCTGGCCGCTGTGCGGGTTGTAGAACTCTCGGAGTCCTGCCTGCGCGACCATGGCGACGGTGGCATCGGCGAGTTGGCTGGCGAGCTCTGCCTCGCCGTGGCGGTGCAACCCGCGCCAGAGCAGCCAGTTGGTGTTGACCCATGTGGGGCCGCGCCAAATCATGCCGCCGGCGCCGCGGGGGTCGAACGACGGCTCGCTGGCGGCGACAGAAGGGGCGGGGTAGCGCAACGAGAAGCGGTCGTGGCGGCGGAGCTGCCGCTCCGCGATATCCGCTGCGATTTCTCGAGGGATGCCCTCCAATATCAGGGGCACGAGGCCGAGTACGGTCAGAGGCTCGGAACGGCGCTCTTCCCTGCCTATCAGGCTGCGGAAGATGGCGTCGCTGCGGTCCAGCATCTTGATGAGCATCGAGTCGGTCACGTGCGAGGCGAGCCTGGTGTAGGCGGCGGCCGACTGGTCGTTCCCCTGCTTGCGATGGAGCCGCGCCATGGTAGCGAGCGAGTCGGCGTAAAGTGCGTTGACCATGGAGTCCTTTACGTGGAAGTGGTCGGCGCCCAGCATCTTGGTCGGGTCGTAGTCGTTCAGCCAGTTGCGCAGGTCGAGCCAGCGGCCCTTGAAACCGAGGCGCCAGCGACTTGCCCTGCCGCGTATGCCCATGGCCTCGTCGAAGGTGGGCGACTGGTTGGCGCCCGACTCGTAGGGCGAGACGATGACGAGCAGGCCGTCGGCGTCTGGCGCGCGGTTCTGGGCGAGCCAGTTGTGGTAGCTGTCGAGGGCTGCCATGAGTGGCGGAGCGAAGGCAGGATCGTGGGCGATCTCAGCGACGCGCTCGACCGCTTGGGCGAGCATGGGCGGCTGGATCAGCGCCGAGTGCGTGAGCCGCTCGCCGGGGCGCGACTGACCGTAGGCCGAGAGATGAGGGAGGCCACGGAGCTTCGCGCCCCAGAAGGTGATGTGGCCGATGAAGCCGTCGTCGTCCTGGGCGGCCAGCAGCGTTCGCAGCTCTGACTTCGCCTGCTCCGGGTCGATGTGGGCGATGGCGATGGCCTGGAAGCAGGAATCCCAGAACCGCTGCCACTTATACTCGCGGGGCGACGGGCAGAGGTAGGAGTAGTGCGCGCCGATGGCACGGTCCGTGCCCTGCCGGAGATTCGTGTCCAGCAGAAGATTGGCCATCATCCGAACCGCGCCCGGTGCCGTCTCACGCATGCCTCAGTATCGCGTGTGCGGCTGCGAGACGGAATGAGGCTTGGTGTGGCGCTGCGGCCACATCTGCAGTTCGGCGTGCGGGGCCCAAGTGGCCTAAGATGCCGCACTCGGTCCAGCACGCTGGGCTGGGATGACTGGATTAGCCGATGATTGTTGGATGGTCTTGGGCGCGCTCTTCCTCGCGCACACCAGGGCATGGACCGGAAGGGCCCGCCGATACGCCGCTAGCTCGTGGGCTCACGCATGGGGTGGGGATCAGCGCCGCGGGAGCGGAACCAGTGGTAGATGCCGTCCCAGTAGAGTTCCGGATTGATAGTCAGGATGTCGCCGCCTTGCGAGCGAGCGAGTACGAGTTTTCCCCATTGCTGAGGCTCGCGTTCCCTGACGTCTATCTCAAGGCCTATTACAACAGTGTCCAAGTCTGTCATGTCGTTCAAGAAATCGGCGATGAGAGTGGCATTCCCCTCCCACTTCCTGAGAACCGTGTTGCTATCCTCGCCGAACTCTCCCACGAATAGCAGAGTGTCGTCGCCTTTCCCTCTGGTTCTCCATTCGATTCGTGCAGTCATAACTTCCCCGCATGTTCCCCCGCTGACGGAGTGCGAGGCCCCCCATAGGGTGATCCGTAGCTGGGGGCCGGTAGCGCGGGTGAACTGGACCCCAGTGCCGACTAGAAGAACGTATTGATCACCTTGGGCAGCATCACGTTTTGAGCGAGGATGATCTTGCGCTTGACGATCTTGAACTTGGTCTCGGGATCGCGGCGGAGCAGGTCCTCGCGCCGCCCCACCCACTCGTGGACCTCGTCTTGTAGGCGATTCTGGTAACAGTGGAACTTGCTGTTGACCCGGATGCCCTCGGTGTCCTCGCCGGCGAACTCAACATTCGTGATGAGGTGCTCGAAACGGGAGACGGGTTCCTCGGGCCAGTGGACGCCTGTTTCGAGCTGGCGGATGCGGCCAGCGAGGATGTCCTTGGTCTCGTCAAACCAGTTGATTTCCTTGTGGTGGTCCGTGAACTCGCGGTCCCAGTCACCGAACTTGATGTTGCGGCGCATGGGCATCCAGTAATCGAGGTCCTCGTCCAAGAGCTCGAGCCACTCGGTGAGCCTGCGTTCGTCGAGCAGTCTGGCCTCGAGGTAGAGAAATTGCTCGAGATCGTGTCGGAGGATCATGTCATCCAACGTCGTCTGCTTCGCGCTGACGTTTACCATCCGACTACTCCTCCCGATTCGGTGTCAGCCCTACTCGCTGACCGCCGACACCACCTGGTTGAAGAATACGAACTCTTCCGCACCGATCATCGACTTGTCCGAGTGCTCAGTGAACTTCACTTGAACGAACCCGCCGTCGTTCGGATTGGCGATGATGGTCCCCACCGCGCCATCGGTGAGCGTTATCTTGGTGCCCTCAGGCAGGTTTCGGAAGACCTGTATCCCGCCTTGCCCCGTCAGGGTGTAAGTTGTGCCAGCCATTACGCTGTCGGGCTCGCCGTGCCGTCGACGCCAGGCCAGATGTTGTGGTTGGCTTCCTTGTTGAGTGGGTACAGGTCATCCCAGCTCTTTGCCTCCATGAACGCCAGCCAACGGCTGAACCGCGCCCGGTGGGCCTCCTCCGTGTAGGAACCGTTCACAACCACTCCAGGGAACCGGTCGTCGTACTTGCCGTGGCCTATACCGTTCCTGAAGAAGTAGTTGTATTTGCGAGCGGTCGTGCCCCGGCTCGCTGGGTATACGTAGTTCCAGTTCTCCATGTCGTCGGATTCGAAGAAGCCGACGGGGCCGTTGAAGCGCTCTGCGTAGTGACGGAGCGCGTCCTTCACGTGGTCGGGCGCGGTCGCGTCGACTCCACATAGGGTCCAGCGCTCGGTCATGCCCGTCTCGTGCGGGTGATAGTACCGGATGCGCCAGGAGTCGATCATCACGGCCGGGAAGATGGCGAAGTGACCGCCGCCCCAACCGTGCGCGGGCATAATGCGGTTCGCGTAGACCTTCTTCTTCTTCTCCGTCTGCGCGCGGAAGTAATCGTCGACTCCCGGCTCGAACCATTCTTCCGCATAGTCTGGAACGCCCGGTTGGTTGTAGAAGGTGCACATGCCACCGTGGCCCAGGTTGTGGTCACCGATGGCGTACTTTTCCGAGGGGAACGGAGCGGGCTTCTGCTTGCCGCGACCGCGGTCCTCGTGCAAGCCGGCGGCCTGTGCCGACCGGTGCGTCATTGCTGTGTGCGTCAGGTCGGTGACGGAGGTGAAGCCTGGCACCTTCCAGTTGGTCGGAATGCGGTGGCGCTGGAACGGCGTGAAGAACTCAAGGCCGCCGTCCTGACCGTCGCTGGACTGGAGACAATGGCGAAGGCTTTCAGCGAAGGAGGGGCCAAGGTAGTCCTCGAACGAGGGTGCCTTCTTGTCAAACGTTGCCCAGATCAGGCCGTAGAAATTGGTGAGCTGACCGACCTCGACGAGGCCCCATTCCTCAGAATAACGCGGGAGGGTGTCGGTGTAGGCATTGGCATAGTTCCCGAAGCCCACGCCCACCAGTTTTCCGGCGGTGTCGTAGGTCCAGGCGTGGAAGGGGCACGAGAACACCAGAGTGTTGCCCTCGTCGTACCGACAAACTTTCATGCCCCGATGGCGACAGGAGTTGAGGAACGCGCGGATCTGCCCGTCCTTGCGACCCCGAACCATAATCACCTCTTCCGTGCCCATGCGGGTCACGACGAAGTCTCCGGGGTTGGGGATTTGGCACTCGTGGCCGAGCAGCAACCAACAACGCTGGAAGATCTGCTCCATCTCTTGCTCGAATATATCCTCGTTGACGTACAGCTCCCGGCTCACCGTACCGCCGAATGGGTCGATGAAATCTGCGATGGACCGGTCTCCTCGCGCGCGAAGGATGTGAACCATGCCGACCTCCTTGTCTCCCGGACGATGCCTGCCAGACCGCAGTGGTCTTTCTGGCATGCTATCCCCACCGCTCGTCTTGTTCAAGGCGGAAAGCATGAGAGCTTGGACCCGAGAGGCGACGGCTCGTTGGCATCAAGAACAAGCGCGTCGAAATCCGGCGTGTCTCCGGTCGCTCCTGGCCCTTGCGCGGAGTGACGGCTCCCGCGCCTACCCCCGCAGCGCGTCTGCCAGATACTCCACCACGTGGCGAGGGCGCTTCGTGGTGAAGTGGTCGATCTGCTGGCGGCAGGAGATGCCCGAGATGGCGACGGACCAGTCCTTCTTGTCGCCCGCCTCGATGGCGGGGAAGAGCTTGAATTCGCCCATTTTCTTAGAAGTCTGGTAGTGCTCAGCTTCGAAGCCGAAGGTGCCGGCCATGCCGCAGCAGGGGGAGTCGATGAGCTCTGCAGTGAAGCCCGCCAGCTCCAGTGCGCGCATGGTCGGGCCCGTGCCCACGATGGCCTTCTGGTGGCAGTGGCCGTGCACCTGGATCGGCGCCATCAGGTGCTTGCGAAAGATGTTCTTGAACGCGTCGGGCTCCTCCTCAGCTAGCATATCGATTAGCTCGTCGAGCATGACCGCTTGGCCTGCCACGGTGCGCGCCGCCTCCCCAGGGAGGAGGTCGGGGTACTCATCGCGCAGCGTGAGCAGGCACGAGGGCTCCGTGCCGACGATGAGTGTGCCGGCGTCGGCGTAGGGCAGTAGCGCGTCGATGTTGATGCGTGCCCACTCCTTCGCCATGCCAAGCTGGCCCTTGGAGATCAGCGGACGCCCACAGCAGGTCTTGCGCTCCACGAGGCGGACCCGATAGCCGAGCGCCTCGAGGACGCGGGTCGCCGCCTGGCCGACCTCGGGGTGCATGTACTCCGTGAACGTGTCGTGGAACAACACGAGGTCGCCCCGTGGTGCGCTGGTGGCCGCGGTGCGCGACTTGTGCCACGTCGAGAAGCGGCGCATTGCGAAGCGGGGCAGCGGGCGGTGCCGCGAGATGCCAAGGAGGAGCTCGTTGAGGCGGCGGGTGATGGGCAGGGCGCCGATAAGGTTCGTCAGGGGCGCGACCGCCTGGCCGATGCGGCTGAGGCGGGCGATGTTGCCGAAGAGGCGCGCGCGCAGCGGTGTGCCGTGCACTTCCTGGTACTTGGTCAGCGCCTCCGCCTTCAGCTTGGCCATGTCCACGTTGGACGGACATTCCGCTTTGCAGGCCTTGCACTCGATGCACAGATCTAGTGTCTGCTGGAGGCGCTCGCCGGTGAGCTCGCTCGCGGGAAGCGTGCCGTTCAGGATAAGCCGAAGCATCGTCGCGCGGGCGCGGGTGGAGTGCTCCTCCTCGCGGGTGACCATGAACGACGGACACATGCCGCCGTCCAGCTTGCGGCAAGCACCCTGGCTGTTGCACATCTCTACGTGGCGCGCGAGCCCGCCGTCGTCGGCGAAGCTCATGTGGGTGGAGACTTCGAGATTGTCGGTGGCGGGGGAGATACGCAGGTTCTCGCGGATGCCGGGCGTCTCGATGATCTTGCCGGGGTTCATGATGCCGTCGGGGTCGAAAGCGGCCTTCAGCTCCTTGAACGCGCCGTAGATCTCCGAACCGAACATCTTCTCGGTGAACACGCCTCGCACGATGCCGTCGCCGTGCTCGCCGGTGAGGCTACCGCCGAACTCCAGCACCAAGTCGGCGATCTCCTCGGCGATGGCGGCCATGGTCTCGACGCCCTCGTTCTCCTTGAGGTTCACGACAGGGCGGATGTGCAGGCAGCCGGTGCTGGCGTGGCCGTAGTAGGCGGATTCGGTGCCGTGGCGAGCGACGATCTCCTCGAATCGGCGAACGTACGCGGGGAGCTGCTCGGGCGAGACGGCGGTGTCCTCGACGTAGGGCAGCGGCTTGGGGTCGCCCTTCTTCGCCATGGCGAGCCCAAGGCCCGCCTCGCGCAGCGCATACCACTGGGCCGACTGTTTCGCGTCGTTGGTAATCATCGTGGCGTAGCCGAGGCGCCGGTGCTCCATGTCGGACTTCAGCGCCTCGAGCTTCGACTGCACCTCGGCGGGCGAGTCGCCGTAGAACTCGACGAACAGCAGCTCGCGGGGGTCGCCCATGAAGTAGTTGAGCAGGTGGCGGTAGCCCGTGTTGGTCTTGCAGTTATCGATGATCATGTGGCCGATCAGCTCGACCGCCGAGGGACTGTGTTCCAGGATCGGGACGGACGCCTCCATGCATTCGATGAGGTCCGTGAAGTGCACGACGCCGATCCCGCGATAGGTCGGCATGGGCACCAGGTTCACCTTGGCCTCGGTCACGGCAACCAGCGTGCCCTCGGAGCCGACGATGGCGCGCGTGAGGTTCATGGGGCCTTCGCCCATGAAGCTATCTAGGTTGTAGCCCATGACGCGCCGCAGGATCTTCGGGAAGCGGCGCTCGATCTCGTCAGCGTGCTCGTGCGCAAGCCGGCGCACCTCCCGGTAGATCGCGCCCTCGATGCCGGCCCGCGACATGCGGTCCTCGAGCGCCTCACCGGCGACGGGCGAGAAGTGCGTGCGGGTGCCGTCGCTGAGGATGGCGTCGACCTCGAGGATGTGGTCGAGCGTCTTGCCGTAGATAACCGAGTGTGGGCCGCAGGAGTTGTTGCCGATGCCGCCGCCGACCGTGGCGCGCTGGCTCGTGACGGGGTCAGGGCCGTACATCAGGCCGTACTGGCGAACGGCTGCGCTCAGGTGGTTGTTCACTATGCCGGGCTGCACACGGGCCCAGCGCTCCTCGGGCGAGACCTCCAGCATGTTGCGCATGTATTTAGAGAAGTCGATGACGATAGCGTGGTTGCACGTCTGGCCGGCCAGCGCCGTGCCGCCGCCACGGGGCATGACGGGCACGCCGTGCTCGCCCGCGATGCGGATGGTGGCTTCGACATCGTCGGCTGAGCGCGCGACGACCACCCCGATGGGCTCCATCTGGAAGATGGAGGCGTCGGTTGAGTACATGAGACGGGAGTAGCGGTCCATGCGGACCTCGCCGGCGACCTGCTTTCGCAGCTTCTGGGTGATCTCGGCCAGCTCGCGCTCGGCGAGGGCGGCGGCCTTGCGGGTCGTGTCGTACAGCAGTGGCATGCGACGCTCCGGGGCGTGTGCTGAGGGCGAGGAAACCTTATCGGACGGCGCGAGTGTTCGGAAGGGGCGAGGAGAGCGGCTCGTTCTTGACACGCCTCGGGCCACCTCGTACGGTGCCCGCCTGTGGCGGCGGTGCCCGCCAGCAGCCTTGTTCTCCTGACGCAGAGGAGGCACCCATGGCCGAGCAACGCAGGCCCCATAGAACCCTGGGAACGCTCGAAGCGCAGCTTATGGAGGCGCTGTGGGCGTCGGCCGACCTGTCGGTCCAGGGTGTCCTCGACCGGATCGGCGAGGGCCACAACTACAAGACGGTGATGACGGTGCTGAACCGGCTGGTCGACAAGGAGTTGCTGGAGCGGCACCTCGATGGCCGCGCCTACCTCTACCGTCCGACGTTGGGGCGTGGTGCCTTCCTGCGCTCTGCGGCCGACGAGCTCGTCGGCGGCTACCTACAGTCGTTCGGGGCCGACGCTGCCTCGCACCTGGCTGGGGCGGTCGACGCGGTCGCGCCACGGCCGGCGGCCGGATATGCCGAGCGGCCAGCGCCTCAGCGGACGATCCCGCTGGAGCCGGTGCCGGCGGGACCATCGCTGTTGGCGAAGCTCGCGACCGCCGCCGCGATCCTGGAGGCAATCGTCTTTCTGTTTCCGCGCCGGAGGCGCGGCAAGGGCTGAGGTTTCGCGTCGCCGGAACAGGAAGAGCTAGGCGTCCCGGCTGCTATAATCCGCCCGGCAATGACCGAATTCGAGACGCTCGTCAATGGGGCCCTATCCCTGGGCGTGCGGCTGACGCCAGAGCATCTGGGCCAGTTCCGAACGTACCTCGCGGGGCTTTCCGACTGGAATAGCCGGATGAACCTGACCTCCGCGAGCGCGCTGGCCGATGCCGAACGGATCCATCTCTTGGACTCGCTGACGCTAGTGCCGCTGATCCGGCGCGATCAGCCACGTGCGGAGCGGCTCGTGGACGTGGGCTCGGGCGCCGGATTCCCCGGCCTCGCCATCAAAGTCGTGATGCCCGAGCTGAGGGTGGTGTTGATCGAGGCGACACGGAAGAAGGCGGATTTCCTTCGGTGGATGGCTGGTGAGCTGGGTCACGACGGCGTCAAAGTGGTGGCAGAGCGTGCCGAGGATGCGGCCCGCGATGAGACGTTGCGCGAGAGCTTCGATGTGGCGGTGGCACGAGCGGTGGGGCCGCTGCCGGTGGTGATGGAGCTGACGCTGCCCTTCTGCCGAGCCGGCGGCGTGCTGTTGACGCATCGTGGGAAAGACGAGCCGGAGTCGGCCGACCACAACGAGCGGGTGGCCGCGTGGCTGGGGGGCCGGTTCCGCGGGATCGAGCCCGTGAGCATCGAAGGCGAGGACCGGCGGACGTCGATCGCGGTGGTGGACAAGATAGGCAAGACGTCTGGAGGGTACCCCCGGCGATCGGGCGTGCCGGCGAAGCGGCCGCTGGATTAGGCAGGGCTTGGAGGCGACAGTGGCGGAGATCGATGGCGCTGCACCTCGGCAGCAGGTGTCGCTTCGGCAGAGATTCCTGTCGCCGCATACCGCGATTTCGTTCGTCGCACTCTTGGGACTGATCGGTCTGCTTGCCTGGCGCTTCGATATCGCGTGGAGCGACACCTGGGCGACGGTCCGCAGCCTCGACCCGTGGTGGTATGGCCTGGCGGTGGCGATCCACTACCTTACGTTCATCTTCCGCGGCGCTCGCTGGCGGCAGCTGCTCATCAATGCGGCGCGCACGGACGTGTCGCCGCCTCCAGCGCCCTCCGTGCTCTATGCGGGTCGCGTGATTCTGATGAGTTGGTTCGCCAACGCGGTTACGTGGTTCCGCATGGGCGATGCGTACCGGGCTTACGTATACGCGGAGGACACGAAGACGAGTTTCTTCCGTTCGGCAGGCACGGTGCTTGCCGACCGCCTGGTGGACTTAGCAATCGTCGCCACGCTCATGACCATCGGGATCACCGTGCTGCTGGTGGGCGGCCAGGTCCGGCCGCCGCCACTGCTGATCCTGGTTGCCCTGGGATTGCTGACGATGATCCTCGCCGGGCTGGCGGGCATGGCATTCGCGCGGCGATGGATCGCCCCGCGCCTCCCAGAGAAAGTACGGGACGTGTATACGCGATTCCACGACGGCACCACGGGCAGCCTGGGCGCGAAGCTCCACCTGGTGTTCGGCTTCGGCATGCTGGGGTGGCTCTGCGAGATGGGCCGGCTGTTCTTCGTCCTCCAAGCGCTCGGTGCGCCGGTGGCCCTCGGCCTCGTGCTGTTCGTGCCCATGGCCAATGGTCTGCTCTCGGCGGTTCCGCTCACTCCCGGTGGGCTTGGCGTGGTCGAGACGGGCGTCAGCGGCCTGCTGCGGCTCGAGCTCACCGTCGAGGTGGCGCTGGCGGCAGCGCTGGTCGACCGCACGATTAGCTACCTCAGTATCATCTTGACCGGCGGCATCGCTTTCGCGGTGCGTCAGATGGGTATCGCGAAACGGTCCGCCGCAGCCGTGGCGTAGGCACGAAAGAGTGTAGGAGAAGATGTGCTAGAGGAATCGTTCAAGGCGAAGCTGAAGTCGGGCGAGCCCGTGGTGGGTTGCTTTGCATCCATCGAGTCGGCGACGACGGTCGAACTGCTGGCGCTGGCTGGCATGGATTTCGTGATGCTCGACGGCGAGCACAACCCGATCGACCCGGGCATCGCCGCGACGATGTTTCGCGCTGCCGACGGCATCGGTGTCCCGGCGCTGGCCCGCGTGGGCGAGAACCAACAGCAGGTAATCGCGAAGTACATGGACGCCGGCTGTCTCGGCGTGATGATCCCCATGGTGAACAACGGGCCCGACGCTTTGCGTGTCGTTCAGTCGGTGAAGTATCCGCCGGAGGGCAAGCGCGGACTCGCGAGCGTGCGTGCGAACAACTATGGCATGGCAGGCCCTTCGGGCGAATACGTGGAGAGGGCCAACCAGCGGACGGTGGTGATTGTACAGATCGAGACGATGGACGGCGTCGAGCACGCCGACGAGATCGTGGCCACCGAGGGTGTGGACGTGGTGTTCCTGGGTCCGTCGGATCTCTCCGTGGCTCTTGGGGTGCCGGGCCAAGGGAAGCACCAGACCGTTCTGGATACCATCGAGGCGCTGACCAAGAAAATCGTGGCGGCGGGGAAGGTGTCCGGGACCATCGCCAGGGCACCTGAGGACTACCGCTACTGGCGCGACCGCGGCGTCGGGCTGTTCCTCACGGGCGCGAACACGCTGCTCGGAGCCGCTGCGAGCGAGTACGTGCAGGAGATCCACGCGATCGAGGAGGGCCGCTGATGGCATCGCGCGAGCCGGTTGGGGTCGTCGGCACGGGCATCATGGGCGCACCCATGGCCCGCAACCTGGCGCAGGCGGGATTCGGGGTCACGGTGTTCAACCGCACGCCGGAGCGGGCCGAGGCGCTGCGGGAGCACGGGGTGATGGTGGCGCCGTCCATCGCTGACGTGGGCCGGGCCTGTAACGTGGTGATCACGATGGTGCCCGACACGCCGGACGTGCTGGACGTGGTGGAAGGCGCCGGTGGGCTCGCGGATTCTATGGCCTCAGGGTCCGTGCTGATCGACATGAGCACCGTCGCCCCTGGTGCGACGCGAGCGCTGGCAGACCGCCTCGCTGCGGAGGGCATCGCCATGCTGGACGCGCCGGTGAGCGGGGGCTCGTGGGGAGCGGAGCAGGGGACGCTGACGATCATGGCTGGAGGGGCACCGGAGACGTTCGACCGCTGCCTGCCGGTGCTCGAGGCCATGGGCAAGAGCATCACGCTGATGGGGCCTTCCGGCATGGGCCAGACGACGAAGCTGGTGAACCAGATTCTGGTGGCGGGGACGGCATCGGCGGTGGCCGAGGCGCTGGTGTTCGCGGCGGCGCAGGGCGCCGATCTGCTGAAGACGATCGAGGCGGTGTCCGGCGGTGCCGCGGGGTCGTGGCAGCTCGCGAATCTCGGGCCGCGCATGGCGCAGGGGGATTTCGCTCCCGGGTTCATGGTCAAGCTGCAGCAGAAGGATCTTCGGCTGATTCTCGAGGCTGCTGAGGAGCAGCACGTGCCGATGGCCGTGCTATCGATCGCACGGCAGTATTTCACCGCTCTAGAGGCGTCGGGCCTCGGTAACGAGGGGACGCAAGCCATCATCAAAGCTGTGGAGATGCTCGCCGGCAGAGAGGCCCGCCAACAGTCGTGACGGAGCGGACTCGAATACCCCGCGATGCGCTGCATTACGTCATCGTGATTGTCGTGTTCGGCATCACGGGCTTCATCGCGGTGCTGCTCGCGAGGGCATTGCTGGCTGGTCTGCTTGGCCTCGAAGGCTCACTCTGGTCAGGCCCGTGGTCGTTCAGGATCGCGTACCTGCTGTTGATCCCGCCCTCTTACTCGGCCACTCTGATCGTCGTGGGCACGGTGTTTGGGAAGGGTGCGTATTTCCGCCGGAGGATGCTGCGTCCTTGGGTTTGGCTGTTGCGCGCCTCGGCGCTGTGCCTTAGGCGTGCAGCCGAAGCCCCCACACCTCGCTCGGCTGAGCCACCCCGCGATCGGTGATGTAGCCAGCGACGAGGTCGCCAGGAGTGATGCAGTGGTCCAGCCCGAGAATCTGATTACGACCGGCCTGCGCGGGCTGCCGACCGGCATCGATGTGGTCGTGTTCGACTTTGACGACACTCTGGCCGAGACGATGCCCGCTCGGATCGCGGCCATGCGCCACACGTTCGAGACGGCGGGAATCCGCTCGCCGAGCCCCGAGGAGTACGTCGCGTCGCAGCGTGGTGTGCCGCTGCAGACCTCACTCGATGGCTTTGACGGCGGACGTGGCGCCGAGCTGGGTCTGCTGCGCCTGTACCGGATTGCCTATTGGCACAAGGAGCCAGGTCTGCTGCGGCTCTTCGACGGCGTCACGGAGATGCTGCGCTCGCTCGCCGGCGCGGGCGTCGGCATGGGCCTGCTGACGTCGAAAGCTCGCGACATCGTGGTCGAGGGCCGCGCCGCGGGTGCGGTGGTGGAGGTCGCGGAGCTGGGCCTTAGCGATCTGTTCGCTCATGCCGTCGGGGTGGAGGACGTGACGCATCCCAAGCCGCACCCCGAGGGCCTCGAGCGCCTGCTGGCGGCGCTGGGCGCGACGCCTGAGAGAGCGCTGGTGGTTGGCGATTCGGAGGTGGACATGCTCACGGCGCGCAACGCCGGCTGCTGGAGTTGCCTCGCTGGCTGGGGCGTACCCGCAGCCGACCGACGCTTCGACGCGGCCATGCCGGACGCGGTGGCGGAGCACCCAGGTGGGGTGCTCCGCATGGTGCGCGGTGGCTGAGGGGTCTCGTTTGTGTTCGTGGTGGGGACGAGGGAGGGTCGAATCCCCCGTTCCGACAACCTAGGCACCCTGTTTGACACTCGCGCGGGGCACCGGGAGAATCGGGCGGCGAGCGATAGCTGCGTAAGGAGGCCGCGATGAAAGAGGTGGTGATCGTCAGCGGAGCGAGGACGCCGGTCGGCAGATTCGGCGGAGCGTTCAAGGACATGCGGGGCTCCGACCTGGGCGCCGTGGCGATACGCGCGGCGGTCGAGCGCGCAGGCATCTCACCCGATGCGGTCGATGAGGTGATCATGGGCAACGTGCTGCAGGCCGCGGAGACGGGCTACACGGCACGGCGCGCCATGCTCGCGGCAGGCCTGCCGGAGTCCGTGCCGGCCATGACCGTGAACCGCGCCTGCTCGTCCGGCCTGGAGTCGATCAACTTGGCGGTACAGTCCATCGTGATGGGCGAGTCCGACATCGTCGTCGCGGGCGGCATCGACAGTATGAGCCAGTCGCCCTACCTGATGAGCGGCGTGCGCTTCGACGGCCCGCGTATGGGCGATGTGCCCATGACTGACGCGCTGATCATGGCGTTGAGCTGTCCAATCTACGATTACCACATGGGCGTGACTGCGGAGAACGTGGCGGAGCGATTCGAGGTGAGCCGTGCGGCGCAGGACGAGCTTGCGGTGCTCAGCCACACGCGGGCGGTTGCGGCGCAGGAGGCCGGCACGTTTGACGATCAGATCGTCGCGGTATCCGTCCCGCAGCGCAGGGGCGACCCAGTGGAAGTGACGCGTGACGAGCACCCGAGGCCTGGCACGACGGTGGAGGGGCTCGCCAAGCTGCCCACGGTGTTCAAGCAGGGCGGCACGGTCACGGCGGGCAACTCCGCGGGCATCAACGATGCGGCCGCCGCGGTCGTGGTGATGTCGGCGGAGCGCGCCGAGGCGGAGGGCATCAAGCCGCTGCTGCGCTGGGTGGCCCGCGGCGTGTCGGGCGTGGATCCAGCGATCATGGGCACGGGGCCGGTACCATCGACGCGCAAGGTGCTGGAGAAGGCTGGCATGAGCCTGGGCGACATCGACCAGATCGAGCTGAATGAGGCGTTCGCGGCGCAGGCGCTGTACGTGATCCGCGAGCTGGGCATGGACATGGAGAAGACAAACGTGAACGGCAGCGGCATCTCGCTCGGCCATCCGGTGGGCGCGACGGGCGCCATCATGACGGTAAAGCTGATGAACGAGATGGCGCATCGCGACCAGCAGTTCGGACTCGTGACGATGTGCGTCGGCGGTGGCCAGGGCGTCTCGACGATCTTCGAGCGCTTGAACTAAAAGCCACCTGCTGCTGCCGCGCTGCGATAGGGGTGCTTCTTTCCCACCCACCCACCCGCGGAACGTTTTGCCTCGTGGGGGGCACCTCCTCGTCCTCCCCTGGAAGGGCGCAGCTCTGCACCTCTCCGCTGCCGCGCTGCAACAACAAGTCAA
>Ga0315338_1001888_pt1 | contig 23346 bp, 21 predicted proteins | sample ASW8metaG_FD_204518 | JGI IMG/M metagenome (GOLD analysis project Ga0315338, IMG submission 204518) | Ammonia-oxidizing marine archaeal communities from Monterey Bay, California, United States - ASW #8 | ecosystem: Environmental > Aquatic > Marine > Coastal | place: USA: California | collected... | reverse complement strand
ACCCGTTGTCCGGCGAAAACCGCAAACGATAAATCCTCTGCAAAATGGTTTCAAATATTTATTATTTCCGGATCATTTGGCATCGGAAGAATCACCTTTCCTCGAAAATGGTACTTTTCCTTAATTGTTAAAAGAATTTCATCCTTGAAATTCCAACTTAAAAGTAGAATGGTGTTGGGTTTTTTGCCGAAGGCGGATTCCGGTGATAATATTGGTATATCTGTTCCTGCGGTATATTTCCCTTGTTTTAGAGGATTCCCATCAGCAATGCATATTAAATGACTGTGGTTGATCCCACAATAATTTAATAGAGTTGAGCTTCTGGCTGAAGCTCCATATCCTATAATATTTGTTCCTTTTTCTGTCTCTTCAGCAATAATTTTTTTTAATTTTTCCTTGTGCTTGAGAGAGGCCTGGGCAAACTTTAACCAACATTCCTTTAAACCTAGCTGGCAATCTTTCTCCTCTTGAAGCTTCTTTTGAAATTCAGCGGATTTCTCCTGCTTAACTTTACTGCAGTATAATGCAAGAGAACCTCCGTTCATGGGGGTAGCAATAAGGTCGAAAGCCCATAAGCCATGGCTTTCTAGTAAAAAACAGAGGCTTTGGATGGAAAAATAAAAAAGATGCTCATGATAAATGGAGTCATATTGTAACCCATCAATTATGTTTTTAGAATAATGTACCTCAACTATTGCAATCCCATCATCTTTTATGCAATGAACCATTCCGGAAACTACATCATGAACGTTATCTACATGAGGGATCACATTTCTGGCAAAAACACAATCAGCAAGTCCATGTTGATGGGCTATGGATTCGGCAACCCTTTGACTAAAAAAATCTGGCAGAGTAGGGATGCCGTTGCCGTTTGCAATTCTGGCGATGTTTTCTGCTGGGTCCACCCCCAGAACCTTGTGGCCCTTTTCTTTAAATGGTTTTAAAAAAGTACCATCATTGCTGGCTATTTCAACTATGAAAAGGGGTCTGTCCTCAAGGCGTCTCAAGGCTTCTTTGCAGAAATGATAGTTAAAGGTTTGGGCTAATGACGAGGTCCCAGTAACCCAAACGTAATTTCGAAATAAATATTCAGGTTTCACCGTTTCATTAAGCTGTACGGTCTTGCAGTTTTCACAATGAGAAATGGAGAGAGGGACAAGGGGTAAGGAGTCGTGCAGATTATCCCTGAGGCTATTTGCGGGAGGTTGTTCTCCTAGACTCAAGACCGTTTTTATTTCAGCCTTTTTGCAAATACGACAATGGGTAATTCGGTCAAAAATGGAATTGTTCATTATATTTATTGTCAATCGATCAACAAGCAAAACAACCTGAGTGTATACATCGGATTAAATTATTATCACTCAAATTTGTACCAATTAAACCAGTTCTTTAATTGGTAGTTTAAAATAAATAGATATTTGAAGGCGGAATTTGGCAAAAAAGTTATAAAAAATAAAGTATAGATTAACGGGTTTTTGGGATTGGTTTCTTTTAAAATTTTTCTGGCATTTTCTGGGTTTCTGTTTGCCCATTCGTAGATCGCTTTTTGAGCATTTGTTTTTGCCTGAAACTTTTTTATATCCTCGCAAAATTTTTTTTCAAAACCTGGAAACTCTTTGCTGAGGGTTTTTAATGTCAAATCTCTCTCAAAAGCAAGGCTTCTAAAATCCCTGATGGTTCCACTATCAGGTCTAACACGGTATCTTACAAGTATCTCATTGCAATAATCCAATTTGTATTTGTAGGCCAATCTTAGGAAAAAACAAGCATCCTCGAATAATTTTATTCTCTTATCAAACCAATCCATGTTCCGGATGGATGATCTTCTGATAACAACAGAGGTGACGCAAAGAAAATATTTTCTAAACAATTGTCTAAATATTCTTCCATTGGGAGGAGTAAATTTTTTGTATATTTGGCATATATCTTTCTTATCATTAAAATATATTGCATCGGTGAAAACAAGGGCTACTTCAAGATCTTTATCAAAAAGAGGAACTTGTTTTTCTAATTTTTGAGGAAGCCAGAAATCGTCGCAATCCAAAAAAGCGATATAATCTCCATTAGCTTGAGCCATACAAAGATTTCTGGCTTTCCCGAGAGGGAAAGTCTGTTCGCTCCGAAAGTATCGTATTCTCTTTCCATAGCTTTTAGCGATTTCTGCACTATTGTCAGTGGAACCGTTATCCCAAAAAACAATTTCCCAATCCTGATATGTTTGATTAAACACGCTTTCAATGGCCTGACGAAGATAGGCTTCTCCATTCAAACAATTCATGATAACGCTTACTTTTGGGGATTTCATTACGGTCCAACTTTAAAGGTCTTTTTGGCCTTAAGATTTAATGATTTCTCTGTCAAGTTTATCTTTCCACCACTGGATTGTTTGATCTATACCTGAGTTAAGATCATATTTCGGGGACCAGTTAACTTCTTGGCGAAGTTTGGTGGTATCTGCAACTAAATTTTCGGGATCATCAGGTGCCGTGGGATTTTCTCCCAGCCGGATTAAATTAGATCTCCCGACTTTTTTACCTATCAGGGCAATGAGATCTTTGACTTTTACCGGTTCTCCTGAACCGATATTTACAGGTCCTTGAATGTTACTTTCCAATACCGACACAAAAGCGGAGGCAACATCTTCAACATATAGGAAATCGCGGATTTGATCCCCTTTCGAGCAAGGCGCTTTCTTTCCTTTCAATAAGGATTGAATAACAAAGGATACTAGGCGTTCAGGGTGCTCACCGGGACCGAAGAGAAAGAAGATTCTGCCCCAAGCGCTACTCAGTCCTTTAGTTTTGCTGAAGGACTCCAATATTAATTGAAGGGAGTGCTTGCAAGCTCCATAAAGCGAACCGGGGTTTGTGGGAGTTGTGCTTTCAATAAATTCAGTATGTTTCCAGCTGTACTCTGCACATGTCCCGGCCATTAAGACCCTTTGCCCCCCATTTTCATGAAAAATATCCAGTAAGTTCAAACTGGCTTGAACCCATTTTAAATTTTTTGAGGAGGTCCAGTATTTTTTATGTTCTGCGTACCAGGCAAAATGAAGGAGATGGGAAGGGGCAACCTTGGTGATTAAATCGGTTCTCTGCTTTGAATTTGTTAGATCTGCCTGATGCCAGATATAGCTTTTATCTTTTGTTTTAACTGGTCTGGATGAAACAGCATGGACTTCATATCCTTTATTTAATAGAAGTGGTAATGCGTGTCGCCCTATAAATCCAGTGGCTCCAGTCACAATTATTTTCTTCATTGGAATGATGCAGATAGAGAGATCAAGTTAAAGATGAGAGGATATTAATGGGGTTGATAAAAAAACTCTAGATTCTTAAAGGATTTGCAGCTTTTCCTGAAATATTGGAAAGAATTAGGCTCAAAACCGTTGGATAATCAGCCTGCAGGTTATATGTTGTCTTACCTAGAGGTTTTGATATTGAGTTATTTGCTTTTTGGTGAAATCATGGAGGTCATTTTTGTTGCTGTAATTTTTGAACCATTCGACCACCCATTCCAATGTGGTATCTAAGCTTAATTTTGGTTTCCAGTCTAACCTGTTTTTTGATTTGGAACAATCCAGCTTCAGGTAGTGCGATTCATGGGGATAATGTTGAGGGATTTCTTTCCAGTTAGGGTCCGTTCCCCATAAGCGACAAAGTTGATCTACAACCCAGGATACAGTTTTGACATCGTTATCGCTGGGACCAAAGTTCCACTCTTCGGCGTATTCAACTCCATACTCCCATAGTTTTTCGGCAAGAGACAGGTAACCCCCCAGGGGCTCCAATACATGTTGCCACGGGCGAATAGAGCTTGGGTTGCGAATTATTATCAATTCCGAATCCTCAAGTGCTTTGACAGTGTCCGGGATAAGCCTGTTTTTCGCCCAGTCTCCTCCTCCAACCACATTCCCTGCTCTGACAGTGGCAACTGCCACATTTTTAAATGGAGGGACTGGTTTTTGGAAATATGAGGAGCGGTAAGCACTTGTAACCAATTCCGCACAAGCTTTACTGTTGGAATAGGGGTCTATTCCTCCAAGGGTATCATGTTCCCTGTATCCCCAATCCCATTCATTATTCTTATAGCATTTATCGCTGGTTATAATAATTACTACTTTTACTGATTCAGTTCTACGAACTGCTTCAAGGACATTCAAAGTTCCCAGAACATTTGTTGTGTAGGTATCTATTGGATTCTCATGAGAATTTACTACAAGAGATTGGGCCGCTAAATGGATGAGAATCTCGGGGGAATGCTTCTCGATTTCCGAGGTAAGATGTTGCAAGTCACGGACATCTCCTAAAATGGAAGTCATGTCATCAGCAATATTGGCTAACTCGAATAAATTGGGATTGGTAGGAGGGGGTAATGAATAACCAACTAAATTGGCTTCCAGGGATGTCAACCATAAAGAAAGCCAACTGCCTTTAAAGCCAGTATGTCCGGTGACAAACACATTTTTATTTTTCCAGAACTGGGGATTCATTTCCAAACCTTCCAAGGAGCATTGCTCTCCTTCCAGAGATCTTCAAGATGTTTTTTATCGCGTAAATTGTCCATGGGCTGCCAGAAACCTTTATGGAAAAATGCAGAAAGATTCCCTTCTTCAGCAAGTTTTTCTAAAGGGACTCCTTCCCAGACACAGTTATCGCCATGAATATAATCAAGGGTTTTTGGAGAAAGCACAAAAAAACCTCCATTAATCCAGCCTCTATCTCCCTGGGGTTTTTCTTCAAAGCTGACGGGCTTATTGTCCTTCAGGGTTATAGATCCAAAACGAGCGGGGGGGCGAACTAAGGTCACTGTCGCCAAGGCTCCCTGCGCTTTGTGCTGCGTTATGGTTTCCTGTATATTAACGTCACTGAGGCCGTCTCCATACGTGAAACAAAAATCCTCGTTATCAAGAAATGACATGACATTTTTCAGCCTTCCCCCGGTCATTGTATTGTCTCCGGTATCTACCAAAGTCACACGCCAAGGCTCGGCGCCATGTTCATGTACTTCCATCTTGTTTTCGGCAATATCAAACGTAACATTAGAAACATGGAGAAAATAATTGGCGAAATATTCTTTTATAACATAACCCTTATAACCGAGGCAGATGATAAAATCATTAATGCCATGAGAGGAATAAATTTTCATGATGTGCCATAGGATGGGTTTGCCCCCTATTTCCACCATGGGTTTTGGCCGAACCTCAGTTTCTTCGCTAAGTCGAGTGCCTAATCCTCCTGCTAAAATAACCGCTTTCATTTTATATGTGTCTTCTAAGCTTTTAGAGGGTTGAATGGGTATTAAGTGGAATCCTAATGGGGTTGCTCGACATTACTGCTTTCCATCAGACAGAGAGAAAAAATGAATTATACCAAAGCGTTGCATTCTGCTTTAAACCTGACAACATATCTCGTAACTTAGTTTGTAATTTTATCAAATATTTAAAAAAAAGAAAATTAATAATTGTTTGGGGTTAAACTCATTTGCAATAGTTATAAATGCCACTTTCGCTGACAACGATTGAAAATTAAAAATGTACCGGGAAGTAAAAGTAGCACAACTGGCGCCAGATAACTGGTTGCGGCTCCTTCAGATCCAAAAAGACTTGCCAATAACCAAACGAGCAAGCCGTTTGTTATGCCAAAAGTTACATTGAGGTCCACCAGAGGATCTTTTTTGTGCGATCGAAGGTAACTTGCAATGCAATTGGGTATCTGAGTTGTAACCACTGCCAGCAATAATAAGCTCGTTGGGAAAAGTGGGAGAAGGCGTTCTGCAAGTTGAAATTCAAACCAGAATCCCTAGGTAAAGGAAACAAAAATTAGATTGGAATTTATATCATTAAAGCAGTAAAATTCAATATGGGTTTACCCAGTAAGCTCTTTCCTGAGATATTCATTTCTGCTTTAAAGTTTCGGAAAAATATTAATCCTTGTTTGTACATTTTCCTTGGTTTTTGAAATAGTTAGAGGAACCTATCTGTTTTCCCCCTGAATGCGAACCAAATACTATGTTGATCAACAATTCTCATAAAATTTACCGATGAAAACCTTCTCTAAAGTCGCTTGCAGACTGCATGGGCAGAAAATGTTTCAGATTCTTGCGCAGGCAAAAGAGCTGGAGGGAAAGGGTATTGATGTTATTCACTTGGAAATTGGAGATCCGGACTTCGACAGTCCTCCAAAAGTAGTCGAGGCCGCATGCTCTGCTTTGCAAAGTGGCTTTACACATTATACGAACTCTGCAGGTATGAAGGAATTCCGTGAGGTCGCAGCAAAGGTAACCCAGCGATCACGGGGGTTCTTGCCGACAATTGACCAGATTCTTGTGACACCGGGTGCGAATATACAGATCTATCTGGCAATCGCATGTCTCGTAAACCCTGGAGAAGAGGTGATTATTACGGATCCTTGTTTTGTGAGCTACACCTCAATAATTGAGCTGTGTGGTGCCAAGGCCGTGAAAGTGCCATTGTATGAGAGCAACGAATTCAGAATTAACCCAAAGGATTTGCGCAAGGCAGTCACAAAAAAAACAAGAATGATTGTTATCAACTCGCCTAACAATCCGACGGGCGCTGTAATGAATGAGGAGGAGATTAAGGAAATATATGAGATTGCTGAAAGTTTCGATCTATACCTCCTAAGCGATGAGGTTTATGGACGTATGGTCTACAAAGATGACGACACCCAATTTTTCACTCCCACTGTTTATGATCAGTGTAAAGAACGTACCTTGCTCGTTCATTCTTTTAGCAAATCTTATGCAATGACAGGGTGGAGAATCGGTGCTATTGCTGGGCCAGAGGAGGTGGTTCAGCGCATGAGTTTGCTTCTTGAAACGATAACATCCTGCGTTTCCCCCTTTATACAACTGGCAGCAATACAGGCGATGACCAGCAGTCAGGACAGAATAGATGATATGATTTCGGCCTATAGAAAAAGGAGGGATCTCATTGTTTCAGGTCTGAATGATATTGATGGCATACAATGCCTGAAGCCAGGTGGGGCATTTTATGTTTTTCCTAATATTAAAGGTACGGGGCTAACGGCTGAAGAATTTAGTAATCAGGTGCTTGAAAAAACTGGGGTCGCTACCTGCCCGGGAAACTACTTTGGTGAGGCTGGTGAGGGGTATGTGAGGTTTTGTTATGCGAACTCAGATGAAAAAATTTTAGAGGCCCTTGACAGAATAAAAAAGTTCTTACATTGATATGAATAGAGTGATCATTCTTGGTGTCAGTGCGGATATTGGTAGCAATATCTGCAAACTTTTTCATGGTGATGGGTTTGATATTATTGGAACATATCGAAATGATTTCAGTGCCCGCTCAGAATTAGAGGGATTAGAGAACGTTAAACTTATACAATGCGATCTGACCCAGTCGCTGGACATTCAACGGCTAGCGGATTTCGTACATTCTCAAGGTTTTAAATGGACGCACTTATTTAGCTCGGTCGGGACTACTGAGCCGATTGGACGGTTTTTTGATCTTGATTTTGATGACTGGGAAAAGTCGGTCGCTATTAACATGACATCGCAGCTAAGGGCGGTGCATTCCCTGTATCCATTGCGCGATAGTTCACGGCAGGCAAATGTGGGATTGCTTGCCGGTGGCGGGACAAACAACCCGTTCCGCTGCTACTCATCTTATGCTGTCGCTAAAATTGGGTTAATTAAAATGTGCGAATTAATTGATGATGAGACAGAGGATCTCAATATATTTATTGTTGGGCCGGGCTTCGTTAAAACAAAGACCCATTTTGAGACTCTGAGGGCTGGCGAGAAAGCGGAGTCAAATTTTGGAAGAGTCAAAGAATTCATGGACTCAAATGATAGTGGCACTAGCTTCGAAAATATTTACAAGTGTTTGCAGTGGGGCGCGGCAATGGGGCGCGAGGTAGCAGGTGGCAGGAATTTCTCTGTTGTGCACGATAAGTGGGGAACAGAGCGTTTGGAAAATGAGCTTAAGCAGGATAACGATATGTACAAGTTACGGCGTTATCGAAATAATTGGAAATAACTTTATAGGGATAGTTTGATGAAAGAGAAAGAGACTAGGTTAGCTTGGAATTTGTATGTTGAGGCGACTGATGGTCAGTTTACCACAAAGGAATTAAACTTGGGCCCATGGACATCGTATAGCCTCATAAACGATCCTAAGCCATGGCTTTTGTTTTATCTCGCTACAAGTTCTGTGCAAAAATGTTAGATGGAAAAAGTAGTGTCCTTGAAGTTGGATGTGGTGATGGATTTGACGCTCCAAAACATTAACTTTGATACAGTAGATATCTCAGTGAACTCGCTTCCCAACATGTATGACGGTATATTCAATATAGATGTTATCGAGCATCTTGAGCCTGAGTATGAAAAGCCCTTCGTTGAAAATATGGTTCAAAGTCTGAACCAGCAAGGCGTCATGATCATTGGCACACCAAATGATACCGCGTCTGAGCATGCAACATTCCGCAGTGATCACCAACATCTCAATCTGAAAACAGCAGGCTCGTTGAAATCTTTAATGGATAATTATTTCCACAATACATTTGTCTTTTCTTATGAACGATGAGTGGGTTAATACCGGGTATTACCCTATGGCTCACTATCTTTTTGCGATGGGTGTGGGGGAAAAATAGTTGCTACGAACAAGGTAAATCCCTATGAAACTCTCAGATGTTCTAGCTAAGGTCCTGCAGGAAAAAGGTGTCAGTCATGTTTTTGGTTTGCAGGGTGGTGGAGTTGTTCATATTTTCGACTCTCTTGAACAAAACGGAATTGGCGTAACGTATATGCATCACGAAGAGTCCGTAGCGCTTGCTGCGGTTGCTCATGCGAAGGTTACCGGGGAACTGGGATGTGCGGTTGTGACAACCGGTCCTGGGTCTACCAATGCGATAACCGGGCTTCTGGCAGCCTGGCAGGACTCCATTCCCTGTCTTTTCGTGAGTGGGCAGGTAAGGTCCCAGCACACCTCGTACGGTCGCAAGGTACGTCAGGTAGGTACCCAGGAAGTCAATATCTGCGATATTGTCAGGCCAATCACAAAAGACGCTAAATTTATTAACGATAAAGAAAATTTTGTTAGCGAATTGAACAACGCTATAGAAGTTGCGCATAGTGACCGTCCTGGACCCGTGTGGTTGGACCTGCCTCTTGATTATCAATGGGCTGACGTGGATTTCGATGAAAAGCTCGTGTCTGTCAACGCTGAAAAAAAGGAGATGGAGTCGTGTCTTGATTTTGACAGTGCTTCTGAATCGTTGCGGTTGTTGAACCAGTCGACAAGGCCACTGCTTATTCTTGGATACGGTATACGGTTGGCAGGCCGCTCGATCCATTTGGATAAACTAATCGAACAGCATGGGATTCCATTTGTTACAACATGGACCGCTTCAGATCTGTTTGCAACGGACCACCCGTTAAATCTGGGTATCATAGGTATGAGTGGGCAGCGCGGGGCAAATAAAGCTGTGTTTCACACTGATTTGTTTATTTGTCTTGGTACTCATTTATCGATCCCGCATACCACGACATTGTTTGATTCTTATGCGCCACAAGCTAAGAAGGTTATTGTCAACATTGATGAGGATCAACTTGATAACCTGAATGTCCAGTTCGATCTCAAGGTGAAGGGTGATGTGGTAACGTATATCGAGTGGCTTTCCAAGGAAAATATTAAAAAATTCAACTGGCCAGATGCTTCCGTATTTAAGGGGCAGAACTGGTACAGCCCAGACAGCGCCCAATCACCTAATTCAAATGTTTATATTCGAGAATTAACAAAACAGACAACTGAAAAGATGTGTCTGGTAGTTGATGGCGGTGGCACGGCACTTTATGCAGGATTTCAGAGTTCGGTTCTAAAGAGTGGCGACAGAATTATTTGTTCCTCGGCGATATCTGCTATGGGAACAGGTTTGGCAGAGACAGTAGGAGTATCCAAGCTCAAGGAGTTTTCCAAGATTCTGTGTGTCGTAGGAGATGGGAGTTTCCTGATGAATGTTCAGGATTTGCAGACGATACGCCAGGATAATATTAATGTTGTAATCAGTGTAATCAACAATAATGGGTATCTGGCAATACGCAATACACAAAAAGAATTTCTGGGTGGAAGATTGCATGGTACCCATCCAGAGTGGAATCTAAAAATGCCATCAATTGAAAAGATTGCGAACGCATTCGAGATCCCATATGTTCGCCTGGACAATGCCGAAGATGTTGAACAGGTGGCCCACCGGCTTTCACTTTCTCAGGGACCCATCCTTTGTGAGGTTGTGGTTGATGAAAATCAGCATGTCCTCTTCAGGCAAGGGTATGTAGACAATGGTGATGGGACATTTAGTCCGCAACCTCTTTCCGAAATGGCACCTTTTTTGTGATTGAGAATAATGTGTCCGCACTTATACCAAAGCTTTTTGCGGTTCCCTTATGATTTTCAGATCATTTATGTGCATGGTATGACCAGCCATAATTCGGGTTAAAACGAAATCCAGGAAAGTTTCTGATTTTTGGGTGGGAACTGAAAGTTTTACAGTGGTGGATGCTTTTTCTAAAGGGGGCGTGGACACCCCATTTATCAAGGCATCAAAATAATCAGGTATATTGGTCCGGAAGTTGTACAGGGTTTGCTCTGGGGGATGGAAAGAGGGTGTTCTTATGGACTGGTAAAGAAATATCTCTTTGAAGGCAACATCATCACAGGAGAAATTGTTTTGATCTAAAAACTTTTTGGCAACTCTTTCGAGTTCATCATTTAAGGATTCTACATCGCGAAGAAATATGGCAAGCAATCCTTCATAGGGTGACAAGACAGTTTCCCCAAGGCCTTCGACCGGGGACATGCTGCACTTATTGTCCAAAATCAATTGCTTCTGCTTATTTAAATGTTCAAAGCCCTTATGAAGGAATTTGAACTCGCCCGGATTTTTCTGTATTTCGGAGATTATATGTTCAATGAATTCAGTATATGAAACGCCGAATTGATCTCTAAGAAAACAGCTGATAAAAAAACTTAGCCGACAGTTGAAAAGGACCACACAGAAAAATCCCATGATATATCCTCTGGCCCAGTCATTCACTGGCATGGAGGAAGTGGCAACAACTATCTTTTCAATTTCTGGGTCCAAATAATCTTCGTTGAACTCCCTCCTTGACATTCCAAGCTCACATTCTCGCGATTCAATCTGATATTTCTCCAAAGAAGCCCGGCTATTCAACTCGGTATTCTCCAGAAGATAGCACAGATAAACCACAAACCGATCTGACAGGGAGGACGTCATTGACTTTTCAATTCCGTCTACAAAAGATTCATAGGTTTCTTCAGGCAGGCCAAGAATCAACTCTAAATATGTCGAAAGTTTTCGGTCTTGAAAAGATTTCTTCAACGCCATAAAGTTTTTGGGTTTTATATTTTTTCTTTTGATGGCTTCAAGGGTCTGGGGAGAATAAGATTGCATTGCCAGGGTAACGGTAGTTGTTATTCCGCCCTTACGAAAAGTTTCCGCAAGGTTCACAATTTTTTCATGGCTGTTCTTTGTGTAATTAATCATAAGGTATTTTGGGAAACCCTTGCTCTGGCAAAGTTGACCCATGTGCTCTGCAATTTTTAAGTCTCGTTCGTAGAATATGCCAAAGTTTGCGTCTGCCCCATAAATATAGAAAACCTTGTTTTTGCTCAGCCAGTTCAATTCTTCCATGACCCTATCCATGGAAAATTTCTTTACCTGGTTTACCTCCGCATCTCCCCAATCACAAAAGGTGCAGGCAAACGGGCAGCCTCTGTTGGTCTCCAAAATGGCTCCCGTTGTTACTTCGCCATATTTGCTCATTATCTTGTCAAAGACTCCATTTAAAAACGGAGAAGGCAGTATATCCAGGTTTTCAATTCTTTCCCGGGACGAAGAAGTGGTGAAACATGAAATTGAGTCTGGCGTTTTGTAAGAAATTCCCTCTACCCCTGTGAGGTCATTTTCCGATAGGAACCTTATAAGAATCTCTGAAAAAGTTATCTCCCCCTCACCATGCACCAAGATATCTACGGCAGGATTATGCGAAAAGAGCTCTCCAATACGGACAGGATCTTTCGGTACTGAATACCCCCCGAGAACAATGGTGCAATTAGGGAACGCCTCCTTGACCATTTTCGCTAGTTGAAGAGAAATCTTTAAGTTCCATATATAACATGCAATCCCAACTACTCGCGGGTTATCCATCAAGCAAACCAAGTCGCCAAGATTCTTATATGTAAATAAGATTTCAAAATTATAATTATTTTTTAATTCAGGCAGGCTTTGGCAGTAAGAGGAGATCAAACCGCAACCTAAAGGCAATAGGTTCCTATTGCTCCTAGTGCCAAGATCGACGAGATAAATATTTTTTTTGGTGGATGTAAGCATTAGCTCATTTTTGGAAGAGGAGCCAAGGGTTTAAGCGCGCAGAAAACCACCCTGACCCCTCTATAGGAAAAAAGAACAGTGAGACAGCTCCAAGTTTAATCAAAATCGATATGAAAGAATTGGAATCCTAATATCTTGGTCCTAACAGGATTATACTCGAAATCTAGAGCGTGTTCCTAATTTATTTTGCAGGAGTTTTGCATTGTTTGAAAAATTTCCTTTAGTAATATATCGGTAAAAAACCTGGTTGCATAATGAATTGCCAAGTTTTCTAGGGTTTCATCCAAAAGACGATTCCGGCGCTCCGGAAGAAGGATTACCATCCTGCAATTCTAAAAACCCTGGTATTTCATAAAATCTATGTAACATCGCATGTTGTCCAACAAAAAGTTCCAGGCAAAAATATCAATTTCAACTTAGAAGCTAGTGTAGCTTGCTGGGGCAGGGCACTTTGAGATCTACAGACGCATTGATTGAGGGAAGAATCATGGAAGCTTAAATTGCTGTAGGATTTTTTTTCAATAATCTATTTTAGGTGGAGAGGGTACACGTTAGATACCGTGCAATTTTATTTCGGACTTGATTACCCTTGCATCCTGATGGATGCCTAAAGTGTGTGCTTTTATGTTTTTTTGGAAGTATTTTTATGAGAGAATCAATGCAATGGATTCATGAGTTTTCGGGCCACAGATATTAAAACTGCCAGCATTTTATTTGATTATCATTTTAAAATCCTTCATAAATTATAAATAAATATGCAGTCTTCTTCCGTCCTTGATGATCTTTTTGTCCTGCTTCCTAGTATTACGGATCATCACGCTCCCCAGGCGGCAATGCACCAGTTTCTGAAGAAAATAGCCCGTAAGGAAGTGTGCGAACTTTTTTCTGGCAAAGAAAAAAATTTGGTGGATTTAAAGCCATTTGGACATTTAAATTTCCCATACCACAGTATGGGAAATATCGATTCCCTCAACCTTTTTGACCTCGATGAATTGATAATTTTTTCCTTTTATTTGGCAAATCGAAGTACTTACCGAAATGTTTTGGATGCTGGGGCTAACTTGGGTTTGCATTCCATATTGTTGGACAAATGCGGGTTCCAGATTCGATGTTTTGAACCGGATCCGACGCATTTTAAAATATTAAAAGAGAACCTAACCAATAATAATTGTGAAAATGTTGAGCCTACTAATGAAGCGGTATCCATTCAAGAAGGGGAAAGCGAGTTTGTCCGGGTTCTTGGAAATACCACAGGCAGTCATTTGGCTGGGTGCAAAAAAAAACCTTATGGGGATTTGGAAAGAATTAAAGTGAAATTGGCGGATATTCAGTCTCATTTGGAATGGGCAGATTTGGTGAAAATGGATATTGAAGGTCACGAAAAAGAGGTCCTTCTTGCTACTTCAAGAAAATTATGGGAAACCACAGATGCATTGGTAGAAGTTCAGGATCGTGAAAATGCCGAAAAAATTTTTAAATTTTTTACGGATAGGAAGATTAACTTATTTCCTCAAAAAATTAATTGGAAACGTGCCAAAACGATTGAAGATATTCCTGTGAATTCTCGTGAAGGCACTCTTTTTGTCAGTTGTAAAGAAAAAATGCAATGGTAGGATATTGATAAGTTGTTTTTTATAAAAAATAAAATATTTATAACTCATTGAAATTATCTGACTATATAGTTCGGTTTCTAGTTGGGCAGGGTGTTAAACATGTGTTTGCTCTAACCGGAGGCGCCTCAATACACATGATTGATTCTTTGGCAAAAGCTCAAGGAATAGAATATATCTGCCCTCAACATGAGCAGGCCGGTGCTATGATGGCCGATGCGTATTCACGAGTGTCAGACAAGCTAGGTGTCGCCATATCTACCAGTGGGCCAGGGGCGACCAATATGATTACTGGTGTATGTTGCGCTTATTACGATTCTGTGCCTGTGCTCTATATTACTGGACAAGTGGCCACTTTTCGACTTAAAGGTGAACGGGGGGTTAGACAACTTGGGTTTCAGGAAACAGATACGGTTAATATTTTCAAGAATTTCACGAAATATGCGGTAATGGTAAGAGAGCCTAATAGAATTCGTTATGAGTTGGAAAAGGCTGTGTATGTGGCCCAGGAGGGCCGACCTGGTCCTGTGGTGGTTGATATTCCTGATGATTTGCAACGCAAGGAAATTAATCCAGATGATTTGGAGCCTTATGTTCCCGAGGAAAAAATTCAGGTGAATTCTTCACTTGATAAAAAGATAGATGAATGTATCAAATTGATACAGAAGGCCGAGAGGCCTGTAGTTGTGCTGGGATGGGGTGTCCGTTTATCTAGGTCTGCAAAGGAAGCTTTGCAATTTATAGAGTCGCTGGGTTTTCCTGTATTGTTGTCATATGCCATGAGGGATTTTATTCCAGCCGATCATCCACAACTGGTAGGTGCGTTTGGTTCCCACGGTACGCGGTATGGTAATTTTACGATACAAAACTCTGATCTCGTTCTTGCCGTGGGGTCTAGGATGGATACTCGAAAGTCTGGTTTACCTACAAAAGAATTCGCCAGAGCGGCGAAAAAAATACTCGTCGATATTGATGAATCTGAACTGAATAAATTCAAGAGCCTTGGAATGGATATAGAGCTTACTATTCATGCCGATTGCAAAGACTTTTTTGAGCGAATGAATAAGCGGCTCTATAAAATCCCTCTGCCTGATACTTCGGCATGGAAGAAACAAATTGAGGAATGGAAGGGTCGGTTCCCAATTTGTGACCCAAGGTACTTTAAGGAGAAGGGTTTGAACCCTTATGTTTTTGTTTCAAAACTATCCGAGTCTCTGCGGGAAGAAGATGTGATTGTGTCGGATACTGGCTTTGGCTTGGTTTGGATGATGCAGGCATTTAGATTTAAAAAGGATCAACGATTCTTCCATGCTTTCAATTACACTCCAATGGGTTATGCTCTTCCTGCCAGTATTGGGGCCTGTTTTGCTTCTGGGAAGAAAAGGGTTTTATGTATTACAGGGGATGGTGGATTGCAAATCAATTTACAGGAACTTTCTACAATTATTAGGCATCGATTACCCATCAAAATATTCTTAATGAATAACCACGGATATAGTATGATCATGCATACTCAGGATCAGTGGTTGAATTCGAAATACGAGGCTTCGAATGTTGAGGGAGGCTTGGGCTTTCCCGATTTTGAGAAGTTGGCTTTGGTTTATGGGTTCCGTACTTTAACGATCAATCATAATGCCGAGTTGGCTGAGAGGTTAGACGAAGTGGTTAAATTCGATGACCCCGTCTTCTGCAATGTAGAATTAAGTCCAGATTGTAGAGCCATACCTCAAGTGAAGTATGGTAGACCTCTTGAAGATGGCGATCCACTGTTGCCCAGAGATATTTTTTTAAAAAACATGATAGTCAAACCCTCTGATATATCCTTAGAATGATCTCTGAAAGAGATAACCTACGCCATTCTAATAAATGATGTATTGAATTTGAGTGCAAAGCTGATATGTGTTAGGCAGATATTAGTTATACAAGTTGCTATTTATGAAAACTCCTACGTTGTCCGTAATAATGGGAAATTACAATCATGCCCATTATTTGGTTGAATCCATTCCTGCCATCTTGAATCAGTCTTTCCGCCCCAAGGAACTTATCATTATTGATAATGCTTCAACAGGTTACAGTGAGAAAATTATTGAGGGGTTTACTACAAAAGACCCTGTTTTTTATTTTTATAAAAATGATAAAAATCTAGGCAATGCGCTCACCTATATCAAACTAAGGAGCGAGCAGAAAATATCATCAAATTGGTGAAGAGCCCCGCTTATGCAAATAAATTTCTCGAATCCTGTGTGGTGGTGCTTCAAAAGCAAATGATTTGCCAGCCGGTGGTCCCCAAAATCTGAAATTGGACCATATGAGTTAGCGAACGAAATAAACCTTGAGTTCAAATGGGTCATGAAATATAGAGGAAGAAATAAAATGTATCAACAAATTTCAGGGCCTACCGGCTTTTCTAGCGCTATATCTTTATCGAGCCAAGAACTCGCTCGTATTAGATATTTCATTCATGAAAGATGGTTGGAAAGAATAAAAAGCGTTGCCCCGGAATGTGCGAACCAGTTTAAAGATATAGGTATTGATCAATACCATAGCTTGTCACACTTAGTGGATCAAAATGATCTTTGGACCAGAGAAGTTCGTATTCTTTCTTCTGATGCGGCCGATGAAATCCGGAAAATGGAATTTTTTGGCAAACTGGAAAATAGTTTTGGGACAATCATAATTCCAGATATAACAAATGCAGGGCACGAGGAATTTATCTGGAGGATACAGAAGCCTAATGAAATATTTAGCATACAACCTATCCATGCAGATCAATGGTTTTGGGAGCTTGAAAAATATGATCTCGATTTACTGCTGAAATCTAAATGCGACAAATTAGGCCTCGGTGCGCCGAAGGATTTAATTCGAATTAAATTTTGGGTTGGAATTTATATGGAACCTGGGCTTAGTGGTTTGTTATATATTCCGGGCTCGCATCTAAAAGAATGGGTATATGGTTCCGAAATTAAAAAAGGGCGTTTTAAATCGATTTTTGATCCTATTAAAAATAAAGCTGATGATCCTATACTTTTACTGTCGGAACCTGGAAAGGCTTTTGTGTTTCATGACAAGCTACTGCACGGAGGTGCCTTAAACAAGGGGGAAAATACCAGGGTAAGCTTGGAATTCACTATGTTTGTCAAGCCTTAAAGATTTGAATTCTTACCTTATATCTTCTGAGAAAGCTTGTAAACTTAGTGTCCAACCTGCGATATTTTTCCTTATTCCATATATTAAAGCATCCCGCATAGGATCGCCTGGCTCAAAATAATTTCTGCCGCTTATTTTTTTTCTATAGGACAAGTCCTTACTGAAACTCAAAAATATTAGAGTGAACCATGCTCAGCTTCGGCCCAGCGCTATAAAAAATCGAACCTAATTTGAGAACTGTACATGGATACCGTCATCTCAACGAATTCAGAGAGGCTATGAAGAACTTGAGCTTTATAGAAAATATTATTAAATTGGCGTGATACATTGTTCAATTTCAACTGAAAATGGGATATATATTTATAAAGGTTGCTATTTATGAAAACTCCTACGTTGTCCGTAATAATGGGAAATTACAATCATGCCCATTATTTGGTCGAATCCATTCCTGCCATCTTGAATCAGTCTTTCCGCCCCAAGGAACTTATCATTATTGATGATGCATCAACCGATAACAGTGTGGAAATTATTGAGAGGTTTGCCAAACAAGATTCTGTGGTGCGATTTTATAAAAACGAAAAAAACATGGGGAACGTGGCCACATTTTTAAAAGCTTTTGAATTAATGACGGGAGATTATTTTACTACTGCAGCAGCAGATGATTTGGTTTTGCCTGGATTGTTTGAAAAATCCATGAAAATGCTGGCAAAATATCCCCATGCAGGGTTATGCTCAGCTATCAGCAGGCGGATTGATGAACAAGGTAATGAATTGACAAATAGTCCTGAACCCCCTTATATATCAAAAACCCCATATTATCTTCCTCCGGAAAAAGTTTTAGAGTTTGAATTGAAAGGAGTGGTTTGGTGTATGGGTCAAACTGCTGTCTGGCGTGCGGAGGCTGTCAAACAATCCGGAGCCTTTAGCCTTGAATTTGGTGATTTTATTGATGGAATTTCTATTCCCCTGGTTACCTTGAATTATGGTGCTTGTTTTGTGCCTGAAGTTTTGGGTATGGTCAGGACGTTGGGAAATAGCTTTTCTGATAAATTTCGTTATCATCCAAAATCGTATATGGATCTTATGAAAAAATCAGAGAAAATTATGTTATCAGAAGCATATGCCTCCAAATTTCCCACTTCATTTAGAGACGTATTCCGTAAACAGTCTAATTATCAGATGGGAGCCATAGCACTTTATAATTGGGAAAACTCCAACAATTATTATTATGAAAACCTATTAAAGACTTTCCCGAATCCTTCGTTTATGAATAGGGTTGTTATTTGTGGGAGTAAAATATTAAGTAAGTTCCAATACATAATTTTAAAACTATTCCTGTTTTCTCGTTTAAGGAAATTAAGCTGGTTGATGATCCACAGGGTCTTTCTCCGTTTTATGAAGAAATTAGAGAAAAAGCAGGAATAATCTTTAACACCATCAATGTCTTTATAGCCATCTCTGCGAATTCCCTTTTCATCTCTAAAGTCTCCTAGTAATGTAACTTGATTTCTGTGATTAGTTTGCTTCGATGTTTGTTAGCCTTGATAGTAAGGAGCCCGTAGGGCGACTGAAGATACAGGCTATGTCGCTTATTTCCTTCGTGGAATCTGGCTCATGTCTCGTTTAGGGACCTTTTTTTCGCCTCTAAGACCAGCAAACTCCTAGCGTGGAAAAATGGGTGCATTCATTAGATCTATTGAAGTTCCAGGGATAACATTATGAGAGTTGCCAAAAATCGCAATCAATGCTGGATTTATTCAGTATGTGTGGCGGGATTTTTTTGATTGTGTCAATGGGTTTCATGCCCATGGAGGCAACTCTTTTAACGAGAAAGGAGATGGCTTTCCCATTTGTTTTTTTAATTTTCTTGTTGATGGTGATTTATCTTTTTACCCGTCTGCTAAATGACGACAAAAAAATGGCCCTTGGATTGACAATTTTTATTGGAAGTAATTTTATATTGGGTGAAATTTATTATATTGTGCAAAGCATATTAAGTTCGGAAAAAACTCAAACATTGATCATGGGAAAGCTCCCCTTTTTGGCGGATGTTCTGGCAATATTGGCATATTAGGGTAAAAATAAACTGGGGCAATATTACGGAAGGAACTATTTCAACCCCTTGGTTTATGTTGTTATTCGCGGAGTTATATTAATTTGGTTGTATGGGTTGATTGAGAAGGTGTTGCATCCTTTGATATAAAATAGTTTTCGACAAAAAATGCAATCCAAACAATGGAGGCTACCACTATGAAGAAGGATAATTCGACTTCCTTGGGAAAACCAATTAAACTGAAAATGGAAGTCCAAACAAAAAAAATGGTACAACTAATGGGCTGGTCGGTAATTAAAAAAATAGGCTCCCAAGTTTTTCTGGCTTTTGCTAAGGAGGACATTTTAGTCCTTGACGGAGGCATATGCATAACAGAGTCAGGTACTCTCCTAGCAAAGTAATTAAAAGAGACTGGGTTAATTAATTATTTTATATCATTATTATTGTGTTGATACTTTTCATTAAATACCGGTTATCTGATTTTTAATACCCATAAATTTTATTTGAACAAGTAAAACTCTGCGCTTTCTTTATCTGCCCCATTTTCCGCCAAAGAAAATCCAGGAAGAGCAACTAACGCGAAGGACTTAAAGTGTTCTCCAGGTCTTTTTCACATGGAATAAGTTTTTTAAAATGGATTAAAGTTGATCGTGCTATAGCTTATTCGGTCCTTAATCGATTGTGGCAGGTTTTTGCGGGCCCCCTGACAATCATATTGTTTTCCTTATACGTATCACCTGAGACGCAGGGGTTTTACTATATTTTTATAAACCTAATTGCTCTTCAGACCTTAGCCGATTTGGGGTTTACAATAGTGATAACTCAATTTGCCAGTCATGAATGGGTCTTATTAAGTTATGAGCCGAAACAGGGGATAATCGGAGACCCAAAGTCATTATCGCGGCTTACAAGTTTATCTCGACTGATATTTAAATGGTACGCTTATGCAAGCGTGGTTTTCATTGCCGTCATAGGGACGGGAGGTTATCTTTTTCTTTCGCAAAAATCTCAACCTGGCATTACCTGGGAGAATCCATGGATTGCTTATATCTTCCTTTCAGGCTTGCAGCTATGGGTTCTTCCTTTTCTTTCTTTCCTGGAAGGCTGTGGTCAAGTGGCGCGGGTAAATTTCATTCGCCTGGTGCAAGTTATTCTGGGAACTTTGGCTATGTGGATCACAATGGTCCTGGGCGGAAATCTGTGGATGGCAGTTTCAATGCTGGGCGCTGGCTTATTAGCGAATATAGGACTGATGTGTCACTATTATAAAAGTTTTTTTCAAAGTCTAATCCGCTTTCAAGGCCCGGCTGTAATGGATTGGAAACGAGAAGTCTGGCCCATGCAATGGAGATTGGCGGTTTCTGGCGTGACGGGCTATTTAACTTTTTCCCTAATTACCCCTGTTATGTTTCATTATCATGGTGCGGTGGTGGCAGGACAGGTGGGGATGACCTTCCAAATTATCGGTGTTTTGGGAGGTGTGGCGATGGCCTGGGTCAACACTAAAGTTCCAACTTTTGGAATGCTCATTGCAAAGAAAAATTTTTTTGAATTAGACCGCCTGTTTATTCGGGTATCCCTGATATCAATTTTAATATTTTGTCTGGGTGCAACAACCCTGTGGTCGGTTGTATTTGCAATCAATAAAATCGGGCTCGATTTAGCAGGGCGACTACTATCCCCCTCATTATTTGGTATTTTATGCATGGCTATGCTTTTTCTACATATCTCCGCTTGTCAAACCCAGTATTTGCGAGCGCACAAAAAAGAACCCATCATGGTCTTGAGCCTTACCACAAGCCTTTTAAATGGTTTTCTGATATGGGGTTTTGGGAGCTTATATGGTCCCATAGGAGCCATTCTTTCTCTTCTGGCGACCATGGCATTAATACTTGTTCCATTTGAAACTTTAATTTTTTACCGGTGTCGCAAGGAATGGCATCGATGATTTCCTCAATCAGTTTTAAGGAGAAGTACAAGGACCAAGATCCCTAAAAAACGTTTACAAAGTTCAGGAATTTTTCCAAAGCTATTTTTTATTTGAATCGCATAGAAGGAACTAAAATACATCAGGGGTCAACTCAATCACCGACCCAGAAAAACTCTTTGATTAAAACGCCCTATGAGCTATGCTTCAAAAAGAAAACTTTACTAACTGTTATACTTCAGGCTTGAATTCGCCCACTACCTTAATAATTCTTGTGCTACTTATAAAGTTTAATGTATTCTGCTTACAGATTAATCCAAAAATTTCTACGTTGGTGAGAAAATCGCTAATAATATTCAGGTAACAGCCGACTCAGAAGGGGTCATTCAAGACTTTGTTGACCTATATAAAAAACAAGGTTATGCAGTTGGCCGCACAAACGATATCCAAAAAATCGAAATAGTCAGGGGTATTTTTTTGGATAAAATGCGCAAAATTGGCATAAATTTAAGTTCAATAAACGATCTTAGGTCAACACTAAGTGAATCCTTAATACACAAGCATAATGAAATAAATGAGCTCAAATCTGTTGGCATTATGGAGCATTCTGATCTCTTGGTTGAAGCTTTCCGGCCTATTATCATTAAATTGTGCGGGAACCATATCTTCCTACAACGAAGAATTGAAATTAACCTGAACGTGCCGTCCCATCCGGGCACAGCAACGGTTCCACACACTGAACTGATGACGGGGCAATCGCCTTTTAAAACGATCCTCTGGATCCCTCTTCATGATATTGAGGACGATGCCGGGCTTTTTTTGTATAATCACCATAAATCACTACAGTTTATTGAAGAAAACAACGCCTTTGAAACTCCTTATGACAAAGAAAAATTATTCGCGTTAGGGAATCCGCCACTGAGATTAAAATTTGGGCAGGGGGCTATGTTTAATTCATTTGTGTTACATGCTTCACGTCCAAATACAACATCTCTAGCCCGAATAGCACTTTCTATTCGATTCCAAAATATAAAACAAACTCTGTCAGAAAAAAATCTGGGTTATTTTGATGAGTATGTTTTTAAGTAAACTAAAGGATTGATCGTATGGCAATAATCGGTGTCACAACGGGGCCTTCCTTCGGCCCCTGGAAAATGCCAGTCAGAGTACAAAATATATTGATCAATCATTATGGTATTCAGCACAATCTTAAGATAGATTTCCTGTTTACTGAGGGCTTATATTATTCCTATTATCCTAATTTGAGATCAACGATGAAAGTCCGCAATGTGGATGAGATTATTTTCCCATCAGCCTATCAATTCCCCACAAAAGACGAGGTGGTGAAAGTACTCATGGAGTCTTTCTCGGACAAAATTTTGCATTTTGCTCTGGAGGATTTTTCCGGCAAGGGTTGTGAATACATAGAATCTTTGGTGAAAAAATTAAAATTATTTCAAAATAACCTTTTGCATGATCCCGGGAAACGGACTTATAGGGAATTCCAGGAAATGCTGGGTTAGCGCCCATGACCTTGAGGTATAGAGCTTTGGCCAGAGAATCTTTAGGGTTTGCTAGAAGGCGTATGGGAGACCCCAGGATATAACCCTGAATGGATGGGCATTTTTGGTCAAATAAAGTGTGTTGAAATAATATTTTCTGCCCAAAGATATCATTTCCACATCGATCTTTAAGCCTTTTTCTCCTGATTGTTAAAACCGAATTAACAGATGGGAAAAAAAGTTCATTGGGTAAAGGTTGGATTCCAGCGGCCTTGAAGGGTCGAAAATATTGCGCCCCACTTGAAAGGATATAACCTTGAGTCTTCCTACCTTGTCTGTTCTCATGAATAACTATAATTATGGCCACTTTATTTCCGAGGCTTTGCAGGCCATTGTCGACCAATCCCTTCAACCCTATGAAGTTATAGTAATAGACGATGGATCTACGGACAACAGCGTTGAAGTCATAGAAAGGTTCTCCAGAAAATACTCATACATTCACTTAATCCGCAATGAAAAAAATCAAGGGGCTCTGAAATCGTGGTTTCAGGGGTTTGAATTGTTAACTGGGGATTATTTCCTGTCCGCGTCGTCTGACGATAGGATTTTGCCGGGTCTTTTTGAAAAGTCCATCAATTTGCTTTCCCAATATCCAGACGCAGGGCTATGCACTTGCTTTAACTTTATAATTGATGAAAAGGGAAATAGGCAG
>Ga0315338_1001887_pt1 | contig 23363 bp, 16 predicted proteins | sample ASW8metaG_FD_204518 | JGI IMG/M metagenome (GOLD analysis project Ga0315338, IMG submission 204518) | Ammonia-oxidizing marine archaeal communities from Monterey Bay, California, United States - ASW #8 | ecosystem: Environmental > Aquatic > Marine > Coastal | place: USA: California | collected... | reverse complement strand
TGACTCGAAGCGCTTCCCGTCGAGGACGCGACCGTTGACGCCGTTACCAGCAACTGCGTGATCAACCTCGTTCCGGACAAAGCGGTCGTGTTCCGTGAGATCGCACGGGTGCTGAAGCCAGGCGGACGTCTCGTGATCTCCGACATCGTGCTCGACGGCGCGCTCCCGGAGTCGATCGCGCAAGACATCTACGCATATGTCGGCTGTGTCTCCGGCGCCATGCTGCGCGCCGACTACTTCGAGGCCGTCGAAGCAGCGGGACTCGGGGCAGTCGAGATTCTAAAGGATGTCGACTACGGCACCGCCGTCATGGACGCTGCTCCGGGCGAGGTGAAGAGCCTGTTCGACCGGTCAGGCGTGTCGCGCGAAGACGTCGCCGGAAAAGTCCGCTCCGTCACGTTTCGCGCCGTGAAGCCAAGCTAGAGCGGGACCCGCTCCGACGTGGGGGACGAGCATCCGACAACACCGAGCCTAGTCCGGCGCGCGGCCGAATAGCCCGGAGTGGATGAAGCCGCTCAAGGCTCGGATCGTCGCTCGTGCCCCCGGCACACGAAGCGCCCACCCCGCCGCCGGTCCGAGCTTACGTAAGAGCTTGACGAGTCCGTCGGTCGCACGCTGATCGGGGCTTCGATCCAGGAGCCACCAAAGGAGGACGGCAAGGTGAGCCACGTACACGACGGTGGCCAAGGCATGGGCATCCGCGCTCGGCAGTCCCTCTTTGCTTCCGGCGCAGGCTCGGAGAAACACGCCCTGCACACGTTCTCTCGAGAACGCAGTCGCGTCGCTGAAAAGCCCCTGCTCAGGGTCGCCGACGAGCTGGCCCACGATGCTGGTCAGAGTGGAACGGTGTTCCGAGAGGGCACCGAGACTCGTCTCCAAGGCGAAGAGCGAGCGCTCCCACCATCGTCCAGGCGTCATCCGGTCCGCCTCCCTCACGAAATCGAGCGATAGTCGGTCGTAGAGCTCCATGACCACCGCGCTCTTTCCCGGAAAATATTTGTAGAGAAGGCTCGGGCTCACGCCCGCTTCGGCAGCTATTTCTCGTAGCGTTGCCGACTCATATCCGCGCCTGGCAAACATGGCAGTCGCGGTGGTGTACAGCCGGCCCTTCGTGATCTCGCCCTGTCGCGTCCGCCCCCTTGGGCGCCCCGGTCCGCGACGACTCCCGTCAATCACGGTGAAACCGCCGGTCCCAACGGTGCAGTTGCTTTTCAGTGAACATGTTTACTATAATGTCATACACTCCAGCATCGAGCAAGTCGAAATGATTCGGCACGAGCGAAAGGATGCATCATGAAGCTCTTGATAGCGGGCGGTTCGGGACATCTCGGGCGCCTTCTCACTCGAAACTTTCTCGGCCGCGGCCACCGGGTCACCGTTCTAACACGCGACACAGCAGGACGGGACCGAAGCGCGCCCGGACTCACCTACCGAAGCTGGAACGGACAAACACTCGGCCCATGGGCCACCGACGTGGATGGGGCCGACGTCGTCATCAACTTGGCCGGTCGAAGTGTCGATTGCCGCTACAACACTCGAAATCTTCGAGAGATGTTCGACTCCCGGATACGGTCCACTCGGGTCGTCGGTGACGCGATCTCACGAGCCGCCAACCCTCCGGCGGCGTGGCTCCAGATGAGCACCGCAACGATCTACGCGCATAGCTTCGATGTCGACAACAGCGAAACCGGAGCTATTGGTGGCGACGAGCCGGATGTACCGGACTACTGGCGATTCAGTATCGACATCGCGACCCAGTGGGAGTCGGCGTTGTCCGAGGCCGACACACCATCGACCCGCAAGGTGGCGCTGCGCTCAGCGATGGTCATGGGGCCCGACCCGGGAGGTCCATTCGCGGTTCTGTCGAATCTCACCCGCGCCGGCCTCGGCGGCGCTATTGGCTCCGGACGCCAGTACATGTCCTGGATACATGACCGCGATTTCGTTCGCGCGGTCGAGTTCATCATCGAACATTCGGAGATTCACGGACCCGTGAACCTCGCCGCGCCGACACCACTTCCACAGCGCGAGTTCATCGCGGCGCTGCGTCGCGCGTGGCGCGTTCCCATCGGGCTCCCTACACCGGTCTGGCTGCTGAAGCTTGGAACGTTCGTACTACGAACCGACTCCGAGCTCATTCTCAAATCACGGCGAGTCGTGCCCGGCAGACTTCTAGGAGCGCAATTCTCGTTCGAGTACCCGAGCTGGCCGGAGGCCGCAGACGAGCTCGTCGCGCGTCGCCGGTCGGGCAACGAGACGCCGTACGGGGCGCTCGCTTCCTGAATCGAGACGCCCGACGACAGGATGGCGCCAGGCGCCACGCGGTAACTTCCGGGTATCGTTCTTCGCGTCCGTCAGGTCGTGACGAGGTTGAACACCATCACCAATCCCAGCGCCACCGGGATTACGTAGCGGATTAGAAATCGCCAGCCGCGGTACTGAGATTCACCGCCGAATCCGACATCGGTCCGTGACGGCATCAATACCCAGCCGACGAAGAGCGCGACGAGGATGCCGTTTACCGGAAGGACAAAGCTCGCAAGCGCGTAGTCGAAGCTCTGGAAAATACTCCGGCCCTCGAAGAACGGGATGAAGCCCAGAGGCTCGACGCCTTCCCAGACGTTGAACGACAACACCGAGAAGATGCCGAGCAGCCAAGAGAACGTCCCACCCGCGACTGCGAGCGCCGGCCTACGTTCGGGCCATCGCTCGTTGAAGTACGAAATACCGCATTCGAGCATGCCGACGGAGCTCGTGACCGCGGCAAGGAAGATGACGAAGAAAAAGAAGAACGCGACCACCGAGGCTGCGGGGAGCGAGCCGAACGCGATCGGAAGCGTCAGAAAGAACAAGCCCGGCCCAGACGCCGGCGAGAGCCCGTAGCCGAAGACGAACGGAAAGATGGCGAGGCCCGCCGTGACCGCGACGAGCGTGTCGACGATGCCGACCACGAGCATCGAGTTTGCGACCGAAACATTAGACGGCATGTAGCTGCCGTAAGTCAGGAATACGCCCGTCCCCACGCCGAGCGAGAAAAACGCTTGCCCCGTGGCGACGAGGAGCATCTCGGCGGTCGCTTGGGAAAAGTCGAGTCCGAAGAGAAACGCGGCGGCCCCCGCGAAATCGGCGTAGAACATGGCGTAGACGACAAGCGCTGCGAGGATCAGCATCAGCGCGGGCACCAGGACTTTGAACACGCGCTCGATGCCTTTGTGGATCCCGAGCGCGACGATCCCGACGGTGATCGTCAGAAACAGCAAGTGCCAGAATCCAAGGACGAGTGGATTCCCGGTTGCCGCATCGAACAGCGCTTGCGTGGCTTCAGCGTCGACGACCCCATCGAATGTGCCGCCGAAGCTCGCGAACACATATTTCAGACACCAGCCACCGATGATCGCGTAGAAGCTGAGCGTCATCAGCATGGCGATTGACATCGACCAGCCGGTGAAACGCCAAGCACGGGAGTGTCCGCGGGCGGAAGCGAGGCTTCCGAAGCTCGACACGGGGCTCCCCCGCCCTTGCTTGCCGATCGCGACCTCCGCCATCTTCAGGGGAAGGCTCAGCACGAGAACGCAGGCGACGTACGTTATCAAGAAGACACCGCCGCCGCTTTCGCCGACGACGTAGGGAAAACGCCAGATATTGCCGAGGCCGACCGCACCACCAATGACCGCGAGCAGGAACATCCGGTCCGAAGACCATTGCTCCCGCGCCGCCATCAGGACTGCTGGGCCGCCGCCCGCAGCTCGGCCATGGTGGCGTCCGGGCTTACCGTTTCCGGGTTGGTGTGGAGCTCGAGCAAGATCGGGCCCTCGTTGGCCGAGCGGAGAGCGCGGAACGTATCCGCGAAAGCTTCCGTCTGTGTGACCGACGCTGCGGGAATGCCGTGAGCCGCCGCCAAGTCCACGAAGCTCGGGTTGACGAGATCGGTAGCGATGACACGCCCGGGAAACAGGCGCTCTTGGCGCATGCGTACCGAGGCGAGCCTTCCGTTGTTGACGACGATGAAGCTAGCTCGGACGCCGTACTGTACCGCCGTCGCGAGCTCTTGTCCGTTCATCTGAAAACACCCGTCGCCGGCGAACGCGACGATGTCTCGGTCCGGATGAAGCAAGCCCGCCGCGATCGCGGCCGGTGTCGAGTAGCCCATCGGCGCTCCGATCGGCGCCAGTAGTGTGCCCGGATACCGATACCGGTAATAGCGCAGGAGCCAGTGGGTGTAGTTGCCAGCGCCCATCGTAATGATGGCGTCGCTCGCAGTGACCTGCGGGAGGGCTTGGACCACCGCCGCCAGGTTCAAATCGTCGTTACTATCCCTGGCTACCGAAAAACGCTCGAACGCCGCGCGCGCGGAAGAAACGTCTTCGGCCGACCTCTCGACGGGAGCGAGCGCTCTCGCACCGGCGGCGAAGGCAGCCATGCTCGAGACGATGGCGACGTCCGGCTGATAGATTTTTCCGATCTCTTCCGCGCTCGCAGCCACATGGATGAGCTTGTGAGAGGTCTGCGGGATCGAAAGCAGACGGTACCCGGCGCTCTCGACTTCGCCGAGCTGGCCTCCGACCATCACTAGAACATCGGCGGAACGAACGCGCTCCGCCAACGCGGGGTCCGTGCCGACGCCAAGCGTTCCGACGTAGTGCGGGTGATCATTGTCGATGAGGTCCTGACGGCGGAACGTGACCGCCACCGGAAGCCCGAACCGCTCCGCGAACGCTTGAATATCGGCGCACGCGTCCGCACTCCAGCTACTCCCGCCGAGGATCATCAAGGGCGAGCTCGCGCTCTCCAGCAGCGTCCGCATCGCACCGAGCCCTGATTCGCTCGCGCGCGCTTCGACTCGGTGATAGCGCGCTCCCAACTTCGCGTTGGATCCGGTCAGCTGCACGTTCTCGGGCACCACGAGCACCACCGGGCCTGGCCGTCCCGAGGTCGCGACGTGAAACGCTCGGCTCACGAGCTCGGGGACGCGATCGACAGTCGGAATCCGCGCGACCCACTTCGCTAGGGGGCGAAACATCGATGCCGTATCGATCTCCTGGAACGCATCGCGTCCGACGGCCTCCGAGCCCACGTCACCGACCAGAAGGATGAGGGGCGTACCTTCCTCTCGCGCGGTCAGGACACCGATGCTGGCGTTGGTGGCGCCGGGACCACGGGTCACCGCGCACAGCCCGGGCTCTCGGGTCAGGCGGCCCCAAGTCTCGGCCATGAATGCCGCTCCGCCTTCGTGCCGACACACGGTAACGTCGACATCATCGTGGTCGCGGAGTCCGTCGAGCATTCCCAAGACGCTGTTCCCGGGTACGGTGAACACCCTGCGGGCACCGTGGAGAGCAAGCGCGTCGGCGAGAAGATGTCCACCGAGTTTTTCGTTCATCTAAGCTCGCCCAGTAGGAAGCGGTGTCCAGTCTTGTGCGTCGACGCTTTCATAGAGAAGCTCTTCCACGAGCTGCGAGCGCGTCGCGCGCGCGCTCGGCTCGCCCCACAGGTTATCTAGCTCGAGCGGATCGTTTTCGAGATCGAAGAGCTCAGCCCACCCCGAAGGTCGAAAGATACTGAGACGGTACCGTTCATTCACCAGGGTTCGGACACGTTGGGGCTCGTCGAAGCCAAGGTAGGCGAGCTCGCGGTCGTCTTCGATGAGCACCCGATCGCGGAGTGTCGAAGCGCCCGCGGAGCGCCCGGTTAGCAACGGCGCGAGGTCTCGTCCTTGCATCCCGTAGTACGGCACCAGCCCAGCCCGCGCCAGTATCGTTGCCGGAATGTCGAGAGTGGACACCATGGCGTCGTGGCTGGTCGCGTCCCCGTGGCGCTCGGACCAGATCAACGGAACCCGGATGAGGCCGTGGTAGTGCATCGGACCTTTGAGCAAGATGCCGTGGTCACCCATATAGTCACCGTGATCGGACGTGAACACCACCACCGTTTCTCTGGATGGGTCATGCTCTTCGGCCGCTGCGAGGATCTCGCCGATCGCAGCATCGACCATCGAGATCATCCCATAGGTAAGCGCTATCGCTTGTTGCGCTTCCTCGGCGGACACGGCGTACGGGAGAGTCGTGTCGCGCGTCGCGCTCCCGCGGTCGAAGCTATCGCGCAGATGCCGGAGCATCGGCGAGTCACCTCGTCCGTGGCTCTCGGGCACGGGAATGCGCTCCGGGGCGTACATATTCCAGTATTTTCCCGGGGGTGTGAACGGGTGGTGCGGGTCGGGAAAATTGCACTGAACGAAGAAAGGTGAGCTCGACTCACGGCCTCGCAAAAACTCGACGGTGCGCCGCGCGATGAACGATGTCGGGTAGAGCTCTTCCGGAATCCGGGTCCGCCACGCTTGAGGCGTGGTGATGCCGGGCGTCGGGGCGGCGTGGTTTTGGCCCCGGGACGCATCCGGGTCGACACCCTGAGCGCGAAGCCACCGTTCGTAGTCCGCGCCGACGAGATCGCCGTGCAAGGTACACAGGTCTACGTGCTCGAACCCGTAGAACGGAAGCGGAACGCGGTGCTCGGGACGCTCGCGCCATATCAACGTGTTCTCGGCGTCGTAGCCCGAGCCTCCTAGCTCGTGGCGCACCGCCTCTTGGACCTCACCGGTGCTCGTGCTCGCGGCCGTAGCGGCGGGCGGCATGTAGCCGCGTTTCAAGCCGGTCATGTTCTGCAAGTGCGATTTCCCGATGAGCGCGGTGTCGTATCCGGCGCCGGCCAGAACCTCGACGAAGGTGCGGTTGCGCTTGGCGAGCGGGACACCGTTTACGCGCACCCCGTGAGACGACGGCATCCGGCCGGTCATGAGCGATGCCCGATTCGGCATGCAAAAGGGATTCGTGACGTAGCAGCGATCGAACCTCGTCCCACGCGCGGCGATGGCGTCGACCTGCGGCGTTTCCACGATCGCATTTCCATAACAACCGAGATGGTCGGCCCGGTGCTGGTCGGTAACGAAGAGAATGAAATTGGGGGCGCTCACAAAAGAGTCCTCCTGTGGGCGAGGGACGTCGACGGGATCGGTCAAGACAAGGACCGCGCAGGAAGTACTCGAGCGCGGCACTCACCGAAGCCGATGCGGCGGTAGCCTTCCCTCTCGCAATAGCCGCGCAGGATGATCTCGTCCCCGTCATCGACGAAGCTGCGGGTCTCGCCCGAAGGCAGCGTCAGCGGTTCGGCGCCACGTTTGGTCTTCTCGAGGATGCTTCCCATCTCGTCATCGCCGGAGCTCGACACCGTGCCGGTCCCGATGAGATCTCCGGTGGCGAGGCGACATCCGTTCGAAGTGTGGTGCGTCAGCATTTGAAAGATCGTCCAGTAGAACTCGCGAAAACGACTACGGCTGAGAACATGCGGCTTTGAGCCCTCCGCACGCATCTTTTCGGAGAGGATCGAGATCTCGATGTTGATATCGAGGCCACCGCTTTTCTCGTTCGACACCGAGCTCAAATACGGAAGCGGCTTCGGGTCGCCTGGCGGACGCTGGTACGCTCCCACTCGAAACGGCGCGAGCGCGTCGAGGGTCACGACCCACGGCGAGATCGTCGACGCGAAGCTCTTGGCGAGAAACGGCCCGAGCGGTTGGTACTCCCATGCCTGAATATCGCGAGCCGACCAGTCGTTGAGCAGGCACAAACCGAAGATGGAGTCCTCGGCGCGATCGAGCGGCACCGCCTCACCGGTCTCGTTGCTGGTGCCGACGAAGAAAGCGAGCTCCGCTTCGTAGTCCAGCGCGCGGGACGCCTCGAACGTCGGGAGCTCGTCAGCGGGCGCGTTCGGTGGACGACGCTGTCCGACCGGGCGACGAAAGTCGGTGCCGCTCACGTCGACCGTCGACGCGCGTCCGTGATACGCGATAGGCACGTATTTGTAGTTGGGGAGGAGCGGATTGTCCGGCCGGAACATGCGCCCGACTCGCTCGGCATGGAAGATCGACGAGTAGAAATCGGTAAAGTCGCCGATATGTGCCGGTAGCCTGAGCTCGACGTCGTCTACGGGGACGAGGATACGCTCGCGGATCCCTGCGGCCTTGGTGCCCTCCTCCGTTCCTTCTTGGAGAAGTCGGGAAACGGCCTCACGCAGCGAAGCTGCCGAGCCTCGCCCCAACTGCATCAACGCGTTCAGCGTCGTGCCCGTGGCGAGCTTCGCAGCTTTCGCAGCGGCACCTCCGACGAGACCCTCAGCGACGCAAGCGCCGATGTCGACGACCTGATCGCCGATGGCAATCCCGACGCGAGCAGCGTCGTCCTCACGGCAAAACATGCCGAAGGGTAAGTTCTGAATGGGAAAATCGGTGGCGTCGTCCTGGGCACTCGTAACCCAGCTACGCAGATTGGGGTCGTGGGTTTCGTCGATCAAAGAATCACTCATATCGGTTTCTATCGTTTGAAGTTATTGTCCAAGTCCTGCCAACATTTCCAGTAGTCCGATTGGAGCTCCGGTAGGTCGAGAGCCCATTGGGTGGGACGGCTGACGAATCGCGTCTCGAACATGAATGCCATCGTCTTATCGAGAAACTGCGGCTCCAATTTCGCGTTCGTCGCGCGGCTGAACGATTGCGCGTCTGGCCCGTGGGGGACCATGCAGTTGTGCAGACTCGCGCCGCCGGGGACGAAGCCTTCGGGCTTCGCGTCGTAGACGCCTTCGATGAGCCCCATGAACTCGCTCATCACGTTTCGGTGGTACCAAGGGGGTCGAAACGTGTCCTCGGCCACGAGCCAGCGCGGCGGGAAGATCACGAAGTCCATGTTCGCGAGACCGGGCGTGTCGGTCGGCGAGGTCAAGACCGTGTAGATCGACGGGTCGGGGTGATCGAACCTGACCGAACCGATGACGTTGAAGTCGTACAAGTTGTACTTGTAGGGCGCGTAGTTGCCGTGCCAGGCGACGACGTCGAATGGCGAGTGCCCGAGCTCGGTCCGCCACAGATTCCCTTCGAGCTTGGTGACGAGCTCACAGGGTCCGCCGCCCGCCTCGTAGTCCGCCACCGGATAGAGAAAGTCACGCGGGTTCGCGAGACCATTCGAGCCGATCGGGCCCAGGTTCGGAAGTCGCAGGGGTGCACCGTAGTTCTCGCAGACGTAGCCCCGCGCAGGGCCGTCCACGAGCTCGACTCGGAACTTGATACCGCGGTTGATGACCGCAATCTCCCCCGGTTGGGTGTCGAGAACGCCGAGCTCGGTTCGAATTCGAAGCGGACCCTGCTGAGGCACGATGAGGAGCTCGCCGTCGGCGTTCATGAACGCGCCCGTCATCGAACGGTTCGCCCGAAACAAATGGATCCCGACCCCGGCGTGGTTGGCCGCCACGCCGCCGCCGCACATCGTGACGAGCCCGTCGATGAAATCCGTCGGCTCGGACGGTATCTCGACCGGCGACCAGCGTAGCTGGTTGGGCGACGCTTCAGGCCCCGAGAAAGGCGCTGTCGCGAGCTTTCCGTTGTCGTGCCGCACGAACGGTCGCTGCACGGCCGAGGGCCGCATGCGATACAACCACGTTCGTAGATTCTCTGCGCGGGGCACGGTGAACGCGGTACCGCTGACGAGCTCGGCGTAGAGACCATGAGCGACCCGTTGCGGCGAGTTCCGACCCTGGGGAAGCGTACCCGCCTCGGCTTCGGTGGCGAAGTGGTTGCCGAATCCTGTTTGGTAGTCCATCGTTCGCTCCTCGGTTGGACTCAGTTGGTTGCCATCGGGTAGCTCAGCACCGAACGAAATCGCGCGCGCGAACCGCGGGCGAGCGGCCCCATGGGCGTCAGCCGGGGAAACCGCGCCACAAGCTTCCCGATAGCGACACGCGCTTCGAGCCGGCCAAGCGCATTCCCGGCACAGGTGTGAATCCCCTTGCCGAACGCCAAGTGTTTGTTGGGAAACCGTTCGATGTCCAGTCGCTCGGCGTCCGCGAACATGGTCTCGTCGTGGTTGGCGCACGCGATCCCTATGTGCAGGAACGCGCCCGCTTCGATCCGGTGGCCGTCGAGGTCGAAATCGTGGACGCACTTGCGGTTTCCGATCTGGAGCGGGCTCTCGAGTCGGGCCATCTCCTCGACGGCGGTGTCGATGAGCTCAGGGCTCTCTCGGAGCTTTGCGAGAGCGTCGGGAAAGCGGAACAACGCCTCCACCCCGTTGACGATGTGGTTGGTCGTCGTATCTTGCCCAGCATTGAGCAAGAAAATGCAGTTGTGGAGAAGCTCGAGCTCCGAGAGCTTGCCGTCGAGCGCCTCCGCGTCGACGAGAGCTCCCAAGACGTCGAAATCATCGCGCGGGCCCTTGCTCGAGCGCTTGCTCGCGATGAGCGCGCGCAAGTACTCCTTGAACTCGTCGACCGCATCGCAGCCCTTCTCGAAATTTTCCTCGGTGAGCGAGGGCTCGAGCGCGCCAAGAATCAGGACCGCCCAATCGGCGAGCCGCGCGCGTTCATCGACGGGCACACCGAGCATGTCGCCGACGAGGTTGAGCGGCAACGCCTGGGCGAAGTCCGTCATCAGGTCGAAGCGCTGCTTGTCCGCGACCCGGTCGAGCAAGCCGTCCACGAAGGTCTCGACCCGCGGGCCGAGCGTCGCCAGCGCGTGAGGCGAGAAGAACGGTGTCATCAACGCACGCATGCGCGTGTGGATGGGCGGATCGTTGAAGACGACGCTGGTCGTGTGGTGCTCGAACAACGGTGAGTCTCCAAACTTTTTCTTGAAGTCGACCTTCTTGTCCGAGATGAACCGCTCCGGATCTTGGAAGATAGTGACCAGGTCCCGGTAGCGCGAGATGAAGTAGCTTCCGTCAGGAAGTTTGCATACAGGGTTGTGATGTCGGAGTGCGCGGTACGCGGGGTAAGGGTTGTCGATGAAGCCACTATCAAAGGTTTCGAGGTCGAAGCTCGAGGCGACTTCCAATTGCTCCGCCTCGGACCACGTCCAGCTCGGTGTCGGAGCTCCGGGGTCGGCCTCACGCGACATGGGTGGCGTCACCTTCACGCCCGACGTTATCTCGCATCCGGCCGAGGAAATCCATCAGTGTTCTCAGCTCATCTTTGGAGAACCCCTCAACGACCCGGTCGATGTTCCACAACACGGTCGGTAATGCCTCTTCGAACTTCTGCCTCCCCGCCGTCGTCAGGTGGAGCTGCACGTGGCGCCGGTCCCGGAGCTCGCGGCGCCGGCTCACCAGACCGCGTCGCTCGAGCTCGTCCACTGCGCGGGTCAGGTTGGCGCGCTCCGTCGCCGTGCGCTCCGCAAGATAGGCAATGTTGTGCCCGTCTTCTTCCTGAAGCGTCGACAGGATACGCCACTCGATCGGAGCGAGATCGTGTCGCGACAACGATGAGCTCAAGTGCGCGTAGCTCTTGGCGTGGATGGCGCGGACCAGCGTGGTCGGATAGTCGGACGGCCGATAGGCGGGAGGCTTGGCGCGGGTCCGTTTTCTTGGCATAGGTCCGTGATGAACATATGTATCATACATATATTGTCATGTTAAGCAATCGAACGGTGACGTCCTCCCAAGTTCTATCGCCGAACGCGCTAGGGTCCGAGTCCGACGATCGAGGCGGCTAAGTTTTCGAAACCTCGCTAGTCTCCGGCGACTCCTCCGCCCTTGCGTGCCGGTCCTAGCGCTCCCGCATCGAAGCCCGCGCTTCGGCCCTCGCGCTAGAGTTCTCCCTCGCGACATCGAGTTCGTTTCGACCGACGTGAGTGACGCGAGCGCGGCGGCGAAAGTCGTCGCGGTGCAGGCGAAGCTTCGCTTCGTCTACTACTTCTCGCTCGTCCAAGACGAGAGCGGGTGGAGACTGATGAGCGTCGTCTCCCGCGTCGAGCCGAACGCCTAGGGCAACATTGACGACGGACATTACGATTTGGTGCCGGCGCATCACGCTAACCGTGAAATAATGTTGCTTGTTGTTTTTTCGCACGAATGCATGGCGCGCCATGCCGTGAATAGAGTCAACGCTACTTTCGCTTTCAATTCCCCGCCGAGACTACGTTGGGTAGGATTGCAACATCCAAGATCGAGGCACATTGCACCAACTGACAGCCGCGGGTGGAAGCGTGAACTCCTTCCGAAGCGACATCGCGTGAGTCGTGTCCTAGCAGACGCGCCCCCCGCGACAATTCACGCCAAGGCGCTCGCATTGTGAAACGGTTGACGGCCTGGTTCGCACGCACCGTGATCGATTTCGATCAACGCTGGCTTCTTGCGCTCGCGTCCGGCATCGCAGCCTCCAACATCATCGCGAATACGCTCGTCGTGACCAGGCTGCTTTCACCGGACGGATATCTTCTCCCGTCCACGACGCGGCTGATATACGCATACAACCTCGGATCGGTCCTACTCGCTACCGCCCTCTCGGTGACCGCATGGAAGTGTCGCGAGTTCCGGCTTCCTTTGAAGCCGGTCCATTTCCTCCTCGCTGCACTCGTATTGGAGGCGTTCGTTCGAATCAACCTATTCACGGACTGGACGGAGATCCGATGGCTCAAGAACCCGCGCTTGTACGCAACGGGTAGGTGCGGCGACGAGAGCTATCACGTTCTGGCTCACTACTATACCGGTGACTTACCGCCCCGACTTCCCGTCGACCGGCGGGTCGGATGGACCGCTGGCGGCGGACCGCTTCGGATCATCGGCAGTCAATTCTCGGACCCGTCCGAAGTTCGACCGCGCCCTATCCTGTTCTTCGGAGACTCGTTCGTAGCGTTCGGCGAAGAGCTCGAGCACAAGATTCCGCAGATGCTCGACCACGACTTCCCTCAGCACGACGTACTCAATTTCGGCGTCCCGGGCTATGCCGCAGACCAAATCTCGTTACGATTTCAATACGAGTACCCGCGTTTCGCGAAGAAAGAGCCAGTCGTCCTGGTCGGAATGTTGCTGGACGATCTCGACCGCTCGCTGCTCGAATATCGCAAAGCGCAGAAACCTTTTTATGAGCTTTCGGGGAAAGACTTGGTCCTGCATGAGCCGCGATATTCGACCAACGAAGAGTACGTTGACCGTTACTCGTTCCATCACAAGTCGTTCCTCTTGTCTTTGCTGACGACACGCGGAGCGGAGCTACTCTCGTCCGAAACTTGGTGCTCGTCAGAGCGGGTCGAGCTGAACCGAGCGATTTTCAGAGACATGATCGACTTCGCCCGTTCTCGAGACGTCGACATCTACTTGGTCGTTTTCTACAACCACAGCGATTTGAAACGACGCTCCCCGATGGAGCGTGAGCTCAAGGCCATTCTCGGCGAGCTCGAACTAGACAACGTCATCGACACGAAACCCATATTGTTGCGACATATCGAGGGAAACGGGGGAAAGCTCGTTGATCTGTACGGAGGCAGTGGCCATCACACCGAGACGGCGAACCGAATCGTAGCGGACGGTATCGGCTCTTATCTTCGACAGTCAGCCCTGCGCTAACACCCAGGGCAAGAGTCCTTTTGGCTCGCATCGACCTTCCGCGGTTCGACGCATCCGGCTAAGGTGAGCCGGCTAGCACTTGGCGCTTGTCACGAAACCGGATCCCGGCTCGTTCAGCTTGCTGTCCGGGCGTCTGCGCTCCTTGCACCCCAGGGCATCGAGGCAACCCGGTAGCAAATGAAACCGAAAAAGAACGGCCTCACCCGCACGAGCGCGTCGCAGGCCTACTTGAATCACGCGGTTCGCACGTTTAAGATCAGGTTAATCGAGACCGCGCGGCCATCGTGTCGGCCGCGACTTCGACCCCAACCACAACCGGTGTATGACGAGAACTAGGCAGCTGTTACTGGCTGTTGGGCTCTACATCCTCGTCCCCCTAATTTCCGTCGAAGCGATCGTTCGGTGGTCGGGATGGGCCGATCACCTGTACACCGACGGTGGCCTATACGAGATGTCGCCCTCCGGGAACTATTGGAGGTTTCGACCGGGTTTCGTCGGTACGACGCTCGGCCCAACCAGCGTCCGAATCGGCCCGCACGGCTCCCGCTTGCACGGTACGGCAGGTGCACAGTCGCGTGCTACGGTCGCCATCTTCGGTGATTCGTTCACTTTCGGTCAGGGCGTCGCTGACGAGCAAACTTTCGTTGCCCGCATCGAGGCGCGGCTCGTCGAAGCGGGCGTCTTGGCAAAGGTGCTCAATTTCGGCGTGCCCGGCCACACGCTGGAGATGGAGATCGCCCATCTCGGTGAACGCTTGGAAGAGATTCGTCCGGATGCGGTGGTGCTAGCCTTTCCGAGTATGGATCTGGATCCGCGCCGGGCCGAGAATCACGTCGACCGATACGGATACTTGACGAAGAGAGTGTTCGGACCGCCTTCGCCAACGCTGGATTTCGCTCGCCTTATGTTGCGCCAATCTCGAACCGCACTTCTCGTCAAACACCGAATCTTGCAGCTCACGCAAAGACGCCCATTCGCCGCGGAGCCACAGGATCGCGTCGAACCAAGTTTGCACTCAGCCCTTACCCGCTACAAAGAGGCGATACAACGTTTCATTGAGGCCACCCCGAGCACCAAGCGTATCGTCATTTGTCTCGACCTTCGCGAGTCGCCCTTGTCGCTTGAAGTACACAACGTCATGGACGAGCAGTTTCCGGAGTTGGAGTATCTGCATGCTCCGTCCGCGTTCGACCTCCCTCCGGGCCTTGAATTGAGAGTTCCACTCGATGGTCATCCAAATGCCATCGCTCACAGAACGTTTGCGGAGATGTTGGTCGACCCGCTACTATCCGCGCTTCAGGCAGAGGCCGATAGCGAGTCCTCCGCTGCGAGGCCGGGAACCCCAATCGCTCGTTGAGGTCGGCCAGAGCCCATTGCCATCTCAATGTTCCCAACGCGTCCATCGGCGATCGCGGATCCGTGTCCTCTTTGGTTGTCGCCCAAAACGGCCTCTGCCGCCAATCCAGCCGCGCCACAAAACCTAAGTCGACTGACGGCCCAACGTCGTTCTTGAAGACGATCGTCATTTGGTCCGGCCAGGACAGGCGAGGTAGCGGTCTTCTTCGATACCGGAGAGGTTGTCTCCGCTGTGCGGGCGGGGCTCTTCCCCAAACTCTATATCCTGCCGACGCCGCACCATGAGCACGAAGCCCACTCCGGTTGCGGATGTGTTAGAAAAGACGCATGGGAGTGCGCATCGCGGCCGCGATCGCCGCCGTACTACTAGCGAGTTGCCGGAACGACGAGCCCGCCGCACGCCCGAACATTCTCCTCATCGTCGCCGACGACCTCGGACTGACCGACGTGGGCTTCTTCGGATCGGAGATTCCCACGCCGAACCTAGACGCGCTTGCCGCGGACGGTCTGCGCTTCACGAATTTTCACGTCGCGCCCTCGTGTCAGCTGACCCGCGCGATGCTCATGTCCGGCACGACCCATCGCGAGGCCGGCGTCGTCGTCCACAACGACGCCCTCCTCGATGAGGTGGCAGCCTTGCCGGAGCGGCTCCGTGGCGCCGGTTACCACACTTACATGGCGGGCAAGTGGAATCTCGGGATCGAGGCATCGGAAGGACCCCGGGCCCGGGGTTTCGAGCGTTCCTACGCACTGACGCCGCCCGGCGACAACCATCTCGGACGTAGCGTTTTCGCGGACGACGTCATCGCGTATCGCGAGGACGGAGAGCCCGTGACACCCCCCGACGGCTGGTTCTCGACGCGTTTGTTCTCGGACAAGCTTCTCGGGTTCATCGAAGGAAACGCCGGCGACGGTGTCCCGTGGTTCGGATATCTCGCGTTCACGGCGCCGCACTGGCCGCTCCAGGCTCCGGACGACTGGCTCGATCGCCACGAGGGGCGCTATGACGATGGCTACGACGTTCTTCGCAACCAACGCGTCGAGAGAGCGCGCGCGGCCGGCGTGCTTCCGGCCGGTTTGTCCTACGATGGTTATCGGGCCGAGGCGCCGCCGTGGCGCGATCTCGACGACGAGAAGAAGCGAGAGCTTGCGCGGGCCATGGAGATCTACGCCGCGATGACGGAGAACATGGACATGCATATCGGGCGCGTCGTCGACTATCTGCGCGATACGGGGCAACTCGACGATACGGTCATCGTTTTCATGTCGGACAACGGTGCCTCGGGGAGTGATTCGAGCTTCGTGCCGCGTTCGATCCCGAGAACCGACACCGACAACAGCCTCGCCAACATGGGCCGGGAAGGGTCGTTCACCGCTTACGGTCGAGGCTTCGCCGAGGCCGCGACCGCGCCCTACCGCGCCGTCAAAGGATCGCTACATTCAGGAGGCACGCTCGCCGCGGCCTTCGTCCACTATCCTCGCGCTGTCGAGCCGGGTGATGTCGTCGAGTACCTCACCGTCATGGACGTCCTTCCGACGTTCGTCCAGATCGCCGGCGGCGACGCATCGACGGAGATGCGAGCCCCCGTCCGCGGTGAATCGTTCTGGGATGTGGCAACGAACGCGGCGACGCGCGTGCATCAGCCCGGCTACGCGGTTCCGTGGATCACGTTGGAGCACCGACGCGCCGTCATGCGCTGGCCGTGGAAGCTCGTGACGGTGCAGGGCGCCGCGCCCGATAGCGCGCTCTCGTGGCAGCTGTTCGATCTGAAAGCCGATCCGGGGGAACGGGTCGACGTCTCGGGCGACCATCCGGACAGGGTCCGAGAGCTCGGACGCCTCGCCGACGATTACGCGCGTTCTGTTGGGGTTCAGAGAGCGAGCCAGGAGTCGCGGGTGGATGGCCCTGCCGGGGAGACGCGCTAGCCTTTGAGCCCGATAGCCGTGTTCTAGCGAGGTCTCTGGGAAGCACGCATTCCGAAGTTCATGCTCCACTTTCTATGTCATCTCGGTGTTCCGTTACTGGTGGGCTTCGTCGTCTACCGAGACCGATGGCTTCGAGCGTCGCTTGGAATGATGGCAACAATGGCCGTTGATCTGGACCACCTTTTCGCGGTGCCCATATACGACCCGCAGCGTTGCTCCATCAACTTCCACCCCTTGCACTCCACCCAGGCAATTCTCATCTACGCCCTGGCATTCGCCATCGCGACGCCTCTCTTGATTCGCAAGACGGAGGGCGAACGGGGCGTCCGCCGGAGCGCGTGGATGGTCCACGTCGCAGCACTTGGATTGCTCATTCACATGGCACTGGACTGGAGCGAGTGCCTTTCGTGAGCTTTTTTGTTCTCGACTCTGGGCTAACGAACGATGGGGAGTTTCCGCCAGGACGCATGCTCATCGCGGAGCGCGCAGAAACTCGACCGCGACGTGGCCATCAAAATTCTTCCCGAATCACCCCAGCTCATTCACGGCTCTGATTGCCATTCTCACTGCAACCCATGAATCAGCGCCAGGGGCGGAGTCGCTGTTGGCAACGGTAATGCGGTGGAAGGGCTGCCGTCCCTGCTCTGTGGAATCTCCGGGGCCACCATTGGCGTAACCGTGGGCCCATCGATTCACCGACATGCTGGCGACGTCCCTGTCAAAATCGAACAGGTCCTTCGGAAACATGCCGGTCAAGTGCGTGCGAATCTCATCTTCGTAGTCCTGAAACTGCAGAGCCATCATCCTGTAACGTGCTTCGGCGAATTGTTCCTCTTCGGGTGCGCCTTCCTGTCCATACGGACAATGGATCATCTGAATGATACAGGGGTCGTCGGGAGTCTTGGTGTACTCATAACCGCCCATGCTCACGGGAAAGTCCATCATCATTGACTGGTGCATGTTTCCGGGACACATGGCGAATCCAAGTTCCAGCTCCTTGATTGCCCTCCAGTTACTCAGGCCCACGGAGGTGTACTGCAACGGGCTCTTTCGCTGCAGTCTCAATGCGGCCGCCTGTTTCTCGGGAAGATCTGAAACGATAAAGGGAATGATCACGTTGTAGCAGGCCATCACCACGCCTTTGCCTTTGACCCGATAGGCCTTACCGTCATTCATATACGTGACAGCCACTTCGCTGGCGCTCGCGGGATCTCCTTCGTGGTGCGCATTCACCGCCGTACTGTTCAGTCGGATCCGAACGGCATTGCCGGCCTTGTCCAGCTCGTCATAACGGAACGTTGCCGTGACGAGCTCTTCGGCGTTGTTCCCCTCCGCGACTTTGGGAATCATCTTATTTACGAACGCACGCGCAAAGCCGGAATTACCACCGGGGAAATGATGAATGTACGGGTTGTTCGGGTCATACACGGGTCTGAGGGGGAAACCCATTGCTCCAGCACCGTCGGCCCCTCCGATGCTCATCATGTCTGTTCCAAGGCTTCCCCAGTCCAGCGCGGACATTCTGGCCATTCTGATCACGAGCGGATCATCGACACCCAAAGCGTCTTTCAGGTAGTCGTAGTAGGGGCTACGCCTGGACAGATTGGGCACGTTTTCGATCGCGTGGTATCCGCCATTGAGAACGCGTAGCAGTTGTTCCCTACCTCTCGGGCTTACGGGGGCCTCTCGTGCAGCCTCTTCATTGGAGATCTTTGCGCCCATACATCCCTGGAGATAGTTGTAATGGTTGCTGTAGGGGTGCCGGACGACTTTGTCTTCGCCAAAGACTTCTTTGTTGAAGTACATCACCCCACCGAGATTGTTTCTCTTGAAGAAGTCCTGGTCATACGCGGTATCCCAGCGACTCACATCAATGCCGAGATCGTCCAGCAGATCCTGTCCGACCTTGCCCCAGTTCTGCGGTTCTACCAGCGTCTGTGTACCGCCATAGCCGATTCTGAGCTTGCCACCGATGGTGTGTTCGTTTCGCTTGGCATGGCCCCCGAAATCGTCGTGATTGTCCAGGATCAGCACCTTCTTGTCCTGTCCGTGCTTCTGCTGGTAGTAGTAGGCAGCCGCGAGTCCGCTAATCCCGCCGCCGACAACAACCAGGTCATACTCTTCGTTCAATGTGGTGACTGGCCCAAAGTCCGCTTTGCCATCGAGCGCCATGGCATGCGCGTAGGTGTTGGACCCCGGGTGGCTTCCACGCAGCCCCGTTCGGGAGGGCGGATAGGTCGCCGGCTCCTGCGCTTCCTGAGTGTTTGCACTCTGGGCGCGTCTGGGCAGCATTGAGCTACCTGCCGCGATGAGAGCTCCATTGACGAAATCTCTTCTTGTAATCTTGCTCATAAGCCTGGACCTGTATCTATCGTGAACGTCGCTCGAAAGATAGGACATTTCCCGAACGTGTAGCAAGTGCTGTTCTCGCAAACGTTGACCTATTCGAAGCCCCTACCGAGTGCCAAAGACGGATTCAATGGGTTAGCCATCACCTATTTCATGTAATGTCAGCTATTGTTTGTCTTCGATGACTTGTGAAATGGATCGAGGGTAATGATGAACGCGCAAGCACGGGTTGTGATTGTTGGCGGCGGGATGATGGGCGTCGGGCTTCTTTACCATCTGGCGGAGGAGGGCTGGACGGACGTCGTGCTGGTCGAGAAAGGTGAACTGACGTCCGGTTCGACCTGGCACGCGGCGGGGCAATGCCCGAGTTTCATCGGCGACTACACGATGGCCATGATCCATCACCACAGCAACACCCTCTATCCCAAACTCGAAGAACTGACCGGGCAGTACACGGGTTGGCATGGATGTGGCGGCATCCGCCTGGCGACCACTCAGGCTGAGCTCGAGTGGTTCAAGCATGTTTCCGACATCGCCAAACACATCGGTGTTCGGATGGAAGTCATCGGTCTGGATGAAATCAAACGCATCAATCCCTTCGTCGATACCGCGGGGGTTCTCGCGGGTGCATGGACGTTGGATGATGGACACGTGGACCCTGCCGGAACCTGCAACGCGATGGCGAAGGGTGCCACGAAGATGGGTGCCACCATTATTCGCGAGAACCGTGTGATCGACATCAACTTGCGTCCGAGCGGTGAGTGGGAGGTCGTGACCGAGCAAGGGACGATCGTTGCGGAGCACGTCGTCAACGCCGCGGGTTGTTTTGCGCGCAAGGTTTCCCAAATGGTTGGGTCGGACGTCCCCATCTGGAACACCGAGCATCAATATTTCATCACCGAGCCCATCCGGGAGTTCATTGAACGGGAAGAGGAAATGCCCGTGATGCGCGACCCACAGGCGTCTTCCTACTACCGCCAGGAGCAGAATTCTGCGCTGATTGGCGTCTACGAAACCGAAGTTGCTACCGAAGCCTGGCGATCCACCGGCGGCATACCGCCTTGGGAATCCGACAGCGAGCTCTTCGAGGCCGACTACGATCGAGTGATGCCGCATCTCAGCAAGGTGATGGAGCGCATGTCGATCTGGGAAGACGTGGGTATACAGCGCGTCGTCAACGGCGCGATTTCGCACACCCCCGATGACAATCCACTTCTCGGGCCCGCAGGTGGATTGCGAAACTTCTGGCTTTGCTGCGGAGCGTCCATTGGCATCGCTCAGGGTGCGGGAAGCGGGAAGTTTCTCGCTCAGTGGATCGTTCACGGCGCAGCCGATGTCAACATGACGAGCCTCGATCCGCGTCGCTTTGGCGCCTACGCGAATGACGCCTACACCGCCGACAAGGCTGCGGATGCCTACATGCAGATGTACGCCTTGCACATCCCAGGCGAAGAGCGAGAAGCAGGCCGGCCCAACCGCACCACGCCCATTTACGAGAAACTCATCGCCAAGGGTTGTGTTCATACCGAGGCGTTCGGTTGGGAGCGCCCCAAGTGGTTCTCGCTGGATGGCCGCGAGGAAGAGCTCTCCTATTGCCGCAACAATGTGTTCGAGGTCGTCGCCCAGGAGTGTCGCGCTGTCGCGGAGAGGGTCGGAGTGCTCGACCTTTCGAGTTTTGCGAAGTTCGAAGTGACGGGCCCGGACGCCGAGTCTTTCTTGAACCGCGTATTCGCCAACCGCATGGCGCGCAACAACGGTGGTGTGCGTCTCGCGCATCTGCTCAATGAGGCGGGCCGGATTCAGACCGAGGCGACGATCACGCGCATTTCCGACGAGTGCTTCTACGTGCTGACCGGGGCAGCCTGGGAGGTGAAGGACTTCGATGCAATGACTCAATCGATTCTAGACGGCGAGGAAGTCGAAGTGAGTAACCTCACCGATGACTGGGGAAACTTGCTCGTCACCGGGCCCCGCGCGCGGGACCTGCTCGCAAAGTTGACCGATGCAGATCTCACGAACGCTTCGTTTCCGTGGTTGACCGCGCAAGAGATCGAGATCGCGGGCGTGCCGTGTCGGGCGCTCCGCGTTAGCTATGTAGGTGAGCTTGGCTGGGAGCTCCACCACCCCATGGCGCGGATGTCTGAACTCTACGACGCCGTTTGCGAGGCGGGTGCTGAGTTTGGCATCGCGGACTTTGGTGTCTACACGGTCAACAGCCTCCGGATGGAGAAGTGCTATCGCGCGATCGGCGCCGACATGACCAACGAGATCTCCCCGGTAGAAGCTGACCTGGGTCGCTTCGTCAGTATGAAGAAGGGAGACTTTGTCGGCCGAGCGGCGATTGAACGCATTCGGAGCGAAGGCGTGACCCAAAAGCTCGTCTATCTCGAGGTGGATGCCGTAGATGCCGATTGTATGGGTGGCGAGCCCATCTATGCGGACGGTCGGATCGTGGGTGTGTCGACGTCCGGCGGCTACGGTCACCGAACCGGCAAGAGCCTGGCTTTCGCGTACGTGGCCCCCGAGTTCACGAACATTGGCACCAAGGTTGAGGTCGGCATTTTGGAAAGCCGTCGACCGGCGGTGGTGATTGAGAGTGAGCCTGTCTACGACCGCGAGAACGAGAGATTGAAGGCGTAACGAGTCCTAACGCTTGTTTGGTCGCGCTCGATCACAATCCCAACGTGGCGCGTGATCACGGCAGCTTTCGGTCGGTCGGAAGAGGTGGCCGGCCATTATCTCGCGGTCTCGTAGGCGAGCCTTGCGAGATCGCCCAAAATAAAGCAGTAAACTGTCCGCGGCTATGTGGTCCGCATGAAGAAATCCGACGCCTGGTTTGGCAGCACGCAGCCGTTCATGGGCGTAGCGTCAGCGTCGCTCGTGCTCCTGTTTCTCGTACTGGTGCTCGCGAATCTTGATTTGGTCGGCAGCTTTCAATCTGCCGCGCAAGCATTCGTCGCGCTTCATTTTTCCAGCTACCTGGTGTGGGTAGTGACGATCATCATGTTCTTCACGGTCGCAGTCGCCGTCTCGCCCTACGGCCGCATCCGGCTCGGCAAAGACGATGAGAGACCGGAGTTCAGCCGCTTCTCCTGGTTCGCGATGTTGTTCAGTGCGGGCGTTGGCACGGGCATTCTTTTTTACGGCGTCGCCGAGCCGATGTTACATCTTCAGGCAAACCCGTATCTGGCACGCGAAGGTGCCCTGCCGCTGACCGCCGAAGCCGCCGTCATCGCGCAGCGTATTACGCTCTTCCACTGGGGTTTGCACGGGTGGGCGATCTATTCAATGGTCGGACTTTGCCTGGGCTACTTTTGCTATCGCACTGGCTTGCCGTTGAACATCCGTTCGGCCTTGTACCCGTTCTTGGGCGAGCGGATCTATGGGCCCGTCGGGCACGCTGTCGATCTGCTTGCCGTGCTGAGCACGCTTTTTGGGATCGCGGTTTCGCTTGGGCTCGGAGCGTCGCAGATCGCAAGTGGCCTGCAGTATCTGTTCGGCGTCGAGTTCTCGCCGCTCGCCAAGTTGGCCTTGATCCTGATGGTTTCGTCGATCGCGACCGTATCCGCCGTTTCGGGTGTCCACAGGGGGATCAGGCGGCTCAGCGAAATCAACATCTGGCTGAGCATCGTGCTGGTAGGCTTTCTCATCCTTGCCGGTCCGACTCTCGTTATCTTGTCCGCGTTCGCAAAAGGCACCGCTGACTACTTCTGGACGTTCCTGCCGATGGGCGTCTGGGTCAATCCCGATCGAAGTGATCCGTGGCAGGGGAGCTGGACCATTTTCTACTGGGGCTGGTGGATAGCCTGGGCACCGTTCGTCGGCATGTTCATCGCGCGCGTATCGAGGGGCCGATCAGTGCGCGAGTATGTCATCGGCACATTTCTGGGGCCGACGCTGGGCGGTTTCCTGTGGCTCAGCGTTTTCGGAGCCACTGCCCTGGACATTCAATTGAAAGGTCCGGGCGGACTCGCTGAAGCCGTCAATCAGGATATGACGCTTGCGCTGTTTACGATGTTCGAGATGCTGGCAGTGGACTGGGCCACTTGGAGTGTGTCTCTCGTCGCTACCGTCCTGATCGTCAGCTGGTTTGTCACCTCATGTGATTCGGGAACGCTCGTCATCAGCACGATCATCTGTTCGGGCGATACGGACCCACCCCGGATGTTGCGCATCATGTGGGGCACGATGATCGGATTGGTTGCCGGGGTGCTCCTGCTTGCCGGAGGATTGCCCGCATTGCAAACGGCATCGACGGCTATTGCCGTTCCTTTCTCCGTCGTTCTGCTACTGATGATGGTCGGGCTCTCACGCTCACTTCTTGGATCCGAGGGAAACAAGGGGCCGAAGCGA
>Ga0315338_1001886_pt1 | contig 23365 bp, 24 predicted proteins | sample ASW8metaG_FD_204518 | JGI IMG/M metagenome (GOLD analysis project Ga0315338, IMG submission 204518) | Ammonia-oxidizing marine archaeal communities from Monterey Bay, California, United States - ASW #8 | ecosystem: Environmental > Aquatic > Marine > Coastal | place: USA: California | collected... | reverse complement strand
AGATAAACCACAAGGACGACATCATGACAGGTCAGCTCTACGAGAGGCGCAGGTTCCTTGAGGGCGACAGAATTATCGTAACAAAAAAACGCAGCGCCGCATACTCGCTTGACGCACCTGACACCGAGCTGTATCCCGGAGTCTAGAGTGACGTTATTTCCTAACCTTTGCAACAATTCTAAAAATCGTCAGCATGTGTGTCTTCATAAACTCCCCCCACGTTGTCTCCTCGTTGTACGGATACATTACGTCCTCCCCGTCTGCTGCAAAAGTTGCCGACATGTCCGGCACGTGCATGTATGTGTTGGACACCTGGCTCTGCATGTGCTTTAGCTTCAAAAGCGGCACAGTCTCGCCCTCGTTGATCATCTCGTTGGAAAGCAATGCACGCACTGCATCAGAGTAGTCGCCGTCCACCGAGTCGGCCTTCTCCCTCACTGCCTGTTCTGCAAGAACGGAGAGCGTTAGAAAGGATGCAAAGTAGTCTTCCCTTTCATATGACGACACGGCCTGCCTGCACAGCCATCCAAGCATTTGGTCTGTTGCGCCGATTTCGCCTGCAAGTTCATTAATTGTGGACACACACAATAAACTCAGGTCTTTGCTTTAAATTTGATCGATCAGGCTTATTTGAGATTGCTAGAATTATAGATATGCGAAAAGAGATAGAAAAGAAACTAAGAAAATCAGTTCCCAAATTTGTGGAAAAAGTTGATGCAATTAAAGATTCTTCAGAATGGTACAAACTTGAAGATGGATCTTTTTCTAATAGAAGACCTAGGCAGTTCAAAAAAGAACAAGTTGTGGGACCATTCAAACAACCAAAACTAAGAGGAAACCCAGTCCGAAAACAACTAGATGATAAACCTGGAAAAATTATTGCGGATTTACTTGAACATTATGAGGAGATGGAAAAGATTATTCCATTGTGTTCCGATCCTAGGGGATTTAAAGCAGCGTGGGACTTGCGGTCTGATGGGGAGGACATTACAAAATACGAACTTAGAGACATAGCAAATCTTGGCGGGCAGGCACATTTGGAAAATAGAGATACTTCAGAAGGTATGAAAAAAGAAATTGATGGAATCAATATAACTGAAAGAAGGAGGAAAAAGAGTGATGGGACTGCAGAAAGTATATTTTCAATAGAGGGAGAGGGTCAGCAGTTTTTTGTAAGAGGAAGTAATGGAAAATTTTTCAAAGCTCTAAGACATCGTCCAAATCGATTGCACACATATGATGATTATATGAACGAGCAATACATATTCAATTATCAGCCTACAAAAAAAAATTGGCCACTTGAAAATGCACTGAGGTATAGATGGATGGAAGAGCTGTCTAATATCCTAGGACTTGGGTTGACAGTACTAATTGTATTGTGGTTTAACCACGACGTAAATGAGAAGATAAGGCGCGTCTTATTTGTGGCACCGGCAATGATAATTCCTAAGAAAAGAGATGATCTGAACAAGTCGCTGTTTGAACCTTTAAAATTTGAGCTTATTTCACAGAAAAAGTTTGACGAATTCAAGGATGATTTGTATTCCATAGGAGAAGATACTAGTGCATATATCAAGAGAAGAAAACGGCTAGACAAAAAGACCGAACGCGCATGGTCATACGACGATAAAAAATCTGGCCTTGTGTCATCAGACCTGGAAAAAGCGATAAAAGAATGGGCAAAAAAAACTGGAAGAAAATGCCCTCAATGCAAAAAGAAGTTTGATACTTTTGTAAACAAGGATATTACGTTTGGTCACATTGTTTCCCAAGACTGGGCAAAGTCATTTACATTTCTTATGCAAGTTTTAAACCATCCAGATAATCTTTACATGGTGTGCAGGTCTTGCAATGCTACGTTAAGCCATAGATTCCCAGATTTTATCCGATTTAAAAAACAATCTGGAAGCACTGAAACACTTCGCGACAGAATAGAAAAAATTGGCAGTGATATGGGCGGAACAATTGGAGACTGGGTCAGAGATTATAAAGATAAGATCAGGAAAATGCAACCTTAAAATCTTCTAGAACTATGCTAGGTGTTTTTTCTCAATCTTTCGCATGCACTTGTCGGGATTCTTCTTGATGTCGTGCTCCCACATCCTCAGCACGGACCATCCATCCCTGCGCAGCTTTCGGGAAACCTTTCTGTCGCGCGCCATGTTGCGCTCTATCTTTTCCCGCCAGAACTTTTTTGGCGGCCTTTTCTTTTTGTCATATTGGTATCCGTGCCAGAAGTCGCCGTCGCAGAAGACAAGGATCTTTTTCTCCACGACAAAATCGGGACTGCCGAACAGCTTCGGATGTCTCCTGTAGTGGATTCTGTTTTTTCGCAGAAGTGACGACATCTTTTTTTCTATCTTGGTGTCCTTGGAGCGGATGCGAGACATGACCCAGCTTCGCTTTTCGGGAGTGAAGATGTCGGCCATGCAATAAGGAAATGATCATAGTTAATTGTTATTTTGGTTTATGGCAAATATGACACGTGAGAGGATTATCGAGAGATTCATGCAGAGAGTTAACGGAAGGCAACCCGACATTGCGGGAGGAAACCCTGAACATGACGGAGGTGCAGGTCACTGGTTTGAGAGGCTGATGGGAATAAGACCAAATGCTGACAACAGACCTGACTTGTGGGGTTTTGAGTGTAAAAACGCCACAGGAAGTCAGACAACGTTTGGGGATTGGAAAGCGGACTATTTGATCTGGAGAGATCCGGAAAGGTTTCCAAATCTTGAAGGTCTTACAGGAGGGATGCGCCGAGCCAATTCGCCTTTTAGAATACAACAATTAAGAAACAAGGACGAAGTTTTTCTCCCTGCATTTGGAACATGGAGAGATGCAACAGAGAATGTCTGCTATGAACTTGACGGAGAACAAGTATTTTGGGAAAACAATGGGTTTTTTTCATGGTCTGGAATTTGCCCTCAAAGAGTAACGCAGGGATATAGAAACGAAGGACAGGCTCTGTTAGTCAACGAGGATAACTCCATATCAGTTGTCTACTCATATTCTCATGACAGTAGGGATGACAAAGATCAGAGTGTACCCGAAAATTTTCGTATAGAAAATCTAACACTAATCAGATGGTCAGAGGAAAAGATCACGGAGTTTGTTGAAAACAAATTTGGTCAGAGAGGATGGTTCAAAGCTTTGATGGATAGACAGCGCAGATATAACGCATTAATTTTTGGCGGACCTATACACATAGACGAATTTCTTCAAGCGGTAAGAAATGGTGACATCAAATTCGATCCTCGCATGAAGCAGAGGCGACCAGATGGATCAGACAGGTTTGGCATGCAGTGGAGAGCAAGAAACAGTTTCTGGATAAACTTGTCAGACGAGAGATTCGACCCACCACAGGTCTAGACTTTTCGTACCAGCCAGATTAATAATTACCCAGACGTAAATATTGAGAGATGGAGAAGGAATTCAGGTTCATCGATCTCTTTGCAGGAATCGGCGGACTGCGAATGGCGTTTGAAAAGTGCGGCGGACGGTGCGTCTTCTCGTCGGAGTGGAACAAGTTCTCACAGCAGACATACGAGGCAAACTTTGGCGAGGTACCCGACGGTGACATCACCAAGATTGATGCAAAGGACATTCCCAACCATGACATACTGGTAGGCGGGTTTCCATGCCAGCCATTTTCTCTTGCCGGGGTAAGCTCGAAAAAGGCGCTGGGCAGGAAGCACGGATTCGAGGACGAGACGCAGGGGACGCTGTTCTTTGACATTGTCAGAATAATCGGGGAGAAGAGGCCCAAGGCATTCCTTCTTGAGAACGTGAAGAACCTCAAGAGTCACGACAAAGGAAACACGTTCCGAGTCATAATGAAAAAGCTCCGCGAGGATCTGGGATACGACGTGCACTACAAGATTGTTGACGCAAGTGACGTAGTACCGCAGCACCGAGAGCGAATTTTCATCGTAGGTTTCAAGAGGCCTATGCAGTTCGAGTTTCCGGAACTGATAGGCAAGCGGCCAAAGCTTCGAGACATTCTTGAAAAGACTGTGGACGAAAAGTATACCCTCAAGGATGGAACATGGAAGGCCCTGATAAGACACAAGGAAGCGCATAGCAAAAAGGGAAACGGATTCGGTTTTGCCCTTGCCGACATAGACAATATTGCAAACACCCTGAGTGCCAGATACTACAAGGATGGCGCGGAGATTCTCATACCGCAAGGCACCAATAAAAATCCCAGACGGCTTACACCGAGAGAATGCGCAAGAATTATGGGATTTCCGGAAGGATACAAGATCACCGTCTCTGACAACCAGGCATACAGGCAGTTTGGAAATGCTGTGGTAGTTCCTGTCGTAACAGCAATTGCAAGATCAGTTGTAAAAACACTGCAGCAAAACAAAACACGGAAAACTGTTTTGGATTACGCGTAAGTTTCTAGAAAGCAGCATTGCCGTCCATGGCAACTATTTCTTTTTCAAATCCCAGCCTTGCGGCCTCCCTGTTAACAATTTTTTCATGTTCAAGATATTCTTCGCTGCTAGCTCCGCTTTTTGTGTACTTTTTTATGACACGATTGTGATCTTCTGGGGTCTTAATCTCTTCCATGTGATTCTGCAGTGCATAGTACTTTGTTGTAAACTCTGCAAACTCGTGAACAATGACGCCAATTAGATAGTCCTCGCTTCTGATGTTAATGCGCTCATCAAGCAATATGTTGATGATATATCTGGATGTAAGAGAGCCGTCAGGTTTTATTTCTGAGCCGAGCATTGAACAATATCCATCAGGGCATATTATTTTTGATCCTATAACTTGGTTGGCAATCGCAATGTCCTCTCTGCTTCTAAGAGTATCTTTGACATTTTCCCATTCCTTTTTCATAAATTTTAGGTGCTTGATATATCCATTAATGATTCCGGGTTGGGATCCAATCTTTTTCATCACGTCTTCCCAACACTCTATTGATGCTTGCGGCGTACAAAACAATAATTGCCCTTTTTCTTCCAGTGCGTCCTCACCGTCGGGAAATCGCCGTACAATTTTGTCAAGCGTTCCCCTCAGAATCTTTTCGAGTTTGTTTGGATCCAAAAATCCTGTCAGCCGCGTTACTTCGTCAGGATCACCTGCAAACGAGACTTTGCAGAACTGGTAAAATTTATCCAGATCCGTCATTTATTTAGAGCACCACGGTCTCGCCTCTTTGAACAGGCTGCACGTTGCTATGCCACTTTTGGTGGTATGCCTCGTTGTCGGGATCCGTGTGTATCGGAATCAGCTTCTTCGCACCGGCGCCGTCAATCACCCTCTTTATCTGCTCGCCGTCGCCGTGCCCGGACACGTGCACCGAATGCCAATCCTTTTCGCTCTTTACAAGTCCGAACCTTACAAACCAGTTTTTGAATCTCTCCTCCTTAATTTCCATCTCCTCGCTGAACGGCTCTGTAGTTGACCTGATATACGACGAGTTTTCCTTCGGCTGGATGTCTATCAGCTCCTGAAGCTTGTAGTCGCTCAGAGTAAACATCATCTCGCTTTGTTTTTTTGCAACGTCTCGATGGTCAACCATGTTTGGATAGCTGAGAAACTCCCTTGCCCACTTCTTGTAATCCTGCTCTACAAGCCTGTCTGGATACACGCCTCTATCCTTGTCTATGAAACCCCAGTCTGTTTTTGGCATGTATATCTTGATGTTCTTGTCCTTTGGATCCGGATACGGATCCGATGATCCAAATGAATCACTGAACAGCTTTAGAAGATATGCCTGCTTCGGTTCTATGACAAGGTACCTTCCGGACTTTTGTGCTGCAAGATAAAACGACTGCAGTCGGTCAAGGTCACGTACTGGGTATCCGCAGACTACGAGATTTTTTGTTTCTTCGGCCATTTTTTCAATCACGTCCTCAATGTCAAATTCGGTAATCGATGGCTCCTTGGAAATTCTTGTCCCCTCGCACAGCAACGTGTCAAGGGACGACTCGGAGCATCTTTCCACGAACCTCTCTGTCTCTTTCGGTCTCCTTCCGTGAAATCTTAGGTCGGCTGTATTTGCGATTGTTCCCGACGACGTATTCAGGATGAACCCATTGACGCCGGAGATGGAGTGATCAACGGGCAGAGGTTCGACCTCTATAGAATCAATGTTAAATTTCTTGTAACTCTCAAACGTTCTGACGTCTCTTGGAATTTTTGCTGCAGACTTGCCTTCAATTTTCACTGGAAGTCCCTTTGCAGCGCCTGATTTTCCAACGCCGATCCTGAATTTTTCTGTGAGTGTAAGGTACTGATCCCCCTGTCCAGTAGCGTCAAAATTTTCCATTATCAGACGCGACTCCTCGGAGCAGTATACCGTAATGTCAGGACGCAAATATTTCAGATATCCGCAGTGATCAAGATGCGCGTGTGTCAGCAGTACCGCATCTACTGCCCTCTCTGCATTTTCTTCAAGGCCCATGTATGCGGCATAGTCCTGCCTGTAGATGCCCTCGATTCTTGGAAGCATTCCCAGCTCCATCAAATCTATCAGGATGTTTGAGCCACGTGGCTTTACAAACTCGGAGAAATATTTCCCCTCCTCTGAGAAGCTCATGCCAAAGTCCATGAAAACTTTGGTTCCCCTGTCCTCCACAAGGAACTTGTTTCCCCCGATCTCCTTTACGCCGCCGTAAAATGTAATGCTAGTCAACTTGGAATCTAAGGGATGATGGCATAAAAATTCTTTGACAAATGTAAAAAATATTGAAAGAGCAGCTAAAGATTAGTTGCCATAGAAGTTTTATGCTCTAATTGGGTAACATATGCACATGTCAAAAGATGACAATATCGCATGGAAGTTAAACGAGGAAATTGTAAAGGGATACATCACATCGCTTTACGACGGAATTGAAGGAAGCACGGAAAATGCCATGGCATTTGCTGAAGACTACGAGGGCATAGAATTTTCCACGGCAGTAGGACATAAGATATCTCGTCATGGCATTACATATGCTGCAGAGCATTTGCATTACATGGAGTTGCTGACTTGCAATAGCGGTGACTTTGAGAAACAGTTTCATCTTCCCGCAAAATATGCGGCGGAGTTTGTCGTCAAGGTCAGGAGTATTAGCGATCACATGACGGATCTTGACGGATGGGTTTTTGCAGTTTCAGATCCATTTACAGACGGTTACGGAGTAAGAAGAAAGACACTTTCTGTCATACTTCCTGAAATTTGTGCCGCGGTTTCAATCAGAATGAAGGAAGAGTCGGTAAGAAACATCGAGAGGCAAATGCACAGATTTTCAGGAATACTTCCCATTCCGTTTGTAAACAGGGCGACACACAAAGACTGCGGAATTGGAATCATCGGCGGCATTCCGGAACCAGAAAAGATTCGCTTTCTTATGACAAGCATGAGAGATGCGGAATCTCTAAGGACCACGGTGTGCCTTGAGAACTATTGCGACATCCAGACTCCACAGCAGTCAAAACGGAGGGGGTATCTGGGTTCCCCTGTAATACTTTCAGGGAAAGTTATAGAGGCTGCTGGCTCGTTTGTTACCATTCGCTCCCATGATGGAATAGAAATGAGATTTCGGCCTGGGTTACCCAACATGAAATTTCCAATTGGACAGTATGTTGCAGCTCTTGCATCGGTCTGGTATGGTCAAAGCAGCCCAAACACTCCTCCTCCAGAAAATTCTGAAGTCTTCCACCTTTGGAAGATAACGGAGGAAGATGCAAAGAAGAACGACATCTTTGGATCAAAGAGAATTCGCGGTGGAGATTGCACGTGCAGTACATCTAACACACTTTCAGATCCTGTACAGAAACTGTTTGTAGATTACAGGGAAAAAATACTGGAGCTGAGAAGCAACTCCAATCTTTCTGAGACTTCGATAATAGACATATACTCCGGCATACTAGACACAAAATCTATTTCAGATGCAGTGCTTGTAACGTTTCTCAAAAAAACGAAAGGTGAGCTGCACAGAATGCTGATTGTAGAGTGTGCAGGGCTTTCTGACCTGAAGGGAATCATACAAAAAGATGAGCTTGTTGATTACATATGCGACAAAAATCCCACAGTTGATGCCGATAAAATAAAAGGGAAGTTTAGGTTCATGGAAGATTTTGATCTTCTTAGCACAGAAGATGGCGATGTCATAAAAGTTACCAAGACTGGTTACAGGGTTTTGTCCATTCTGTTAGACATGGAAGTTGCGCAGTCGGTTCAGCCAAACAATCTTGGAATCATAGATCTGACAGCCGACCTGCCATGTAGTATTCCGTCTCTGCTTTTGCAAAAGATCAAAGAAGGTGGAAGACATGAAAGAGTTGCGATAGATGATCACATGTGCAACGCATTCTGGATCGAGAAAGGAAAATTGGTAACTGCTCCTATTTTAGAGATGGTGGGACAAAAGATTTCTCATTTGGAGGACGATGTGGTGACAGCGCTGGGAAAAAGAGCGTACGGGTATAGTGCTGACACCGTGTTTATAGAAATGGAGTGCAAGGAATGCAATTTTTTTTCGGTAAACCACGTGCTGAAATATCTTGCCGATGCAAGCCGCATAAAAGTTGGCAAAGAGGGTAGATACAGAGTTACCGACAGGCAAAAGATCATCGCATATCTAAATAAAAACAAAGGCAAGTTTCATTCAATCGACACAATTTATAACAACACTAGTATACGCTATGATTCCAATACACAAAAACAAACAAAACAATCCATAGACAAGGATGCTCAGGAACTTGCTGGTGACGGATTGCTGCACACGCTGGAATATCCGCATGGAATAAAGCGATATGCCGTTTGTGGAAGCACGTGCGACGAGGCAGTGCTGAAATTCTTCCGCCAAGTGTGCCGCCAAGTTTTATTCCGAGAGAAAAAGTTCTGGGACAAGGCAATGGCGTATTCAAGAATCAGATCAATCGTAAGAGAATCGGTAAAAGACTCTGCACTAATTGCTGAGAATATAATCGAAGAGAACGTCAAAGATGGATACTGGGAGACTGCCGAGGATGACATGGTGATAAAAGAAGTAAGAAGAACACTTGATGTTTATAAGAAATGATGTTCCGATATAGATCTTGCGCGAACATATAATCTCCGAACTTGCAAAGGAGCTTTTAGGACCAAGTGGAGGACCTAACGAGACTTTGTCAGAGGGTCCTAGACAGAAATACGTAACAGGAGTACTCGCACCAACAATAGAAATTCCTGACGGTTCAACCATGCATTCTCCCATATCCCCTACTCCAAGGTCAAACGAGGATTTGACAATTTCAGTTGACGGGGAGCTTTCACCCCCGCTCAGACCAGACAAGATTCCATCAACTATGGGCATCTCCTTCATAGTAGAATCTGACAGGCCAAAATTTTCCGTCTGCGTTACATGGGCAAGATACGAACCAACCGGACTTGATCAGAACGGTAGAGCGACGGGTTGGATAAGAAATCCGAGAGATCCTTTCATTGAGACGATTAGTCTGAACGACAAGTCACCTATTCCCATTATTCATAACAACATAACCGAGCTTGAACTGCATCATTCAATTTCGCCCATAAAGCAGCCCGCAGGCAGCAAGAAAAGATCAATGATACATCTGAGAATAAAAAATTCCATAGATGTCAAAGTTGATTCTGAGGGAAAACCCGAGGATCTCAACCCCCAGAAATTTTTCATTTTCCAGCCGGAGATAAGAGTGGTCTGCGAGGAGGGAACCGAGCTAAAGCCAGGCTTTGATCCAAAATTCACAGAAGACAAATCAAAGTACATGTCAGAAATTGAAGAGAAGGAGACGCTGGAAATTCTTTACAGGAAAAGAAGAATTTTTGCCAAAGGTCATCTGGTTTCTGCAGTATGGAATGATCCGGATACCAAACAGTCCATGACAGATCCCCAAGCTGACAAGCCGGACACATCAAGACTCACCGTACCTTCTGCTGCAAACGAGATTCCATTTGTATGGACGGATGGAGCTAATGTCAGTGACAAAAGATTCGAGAGACCAGACGTAAGAACTGAGTTTCTTCCGCTCTACTCAATTCCAAAACCGGATTTGTTTTGGCATGACATAAACACAAAACATGACGGAAGCAAATACTGCAACAACAAGCCGGAGCTAGAGGCTGGAGTTCTTGCAGACACTTGGGATGACAGTGATATCAATAGCAGGCTTGAGCCGCTGTACAAAGGATATGAAAAATGGATAGAAGAAACAAAAAACATCCTTGAAGGTGATCCCGAACTGCAGTCACGCGAAGACAAGGACATAGTGGCGAACATTCTAAAAAAATGCAACGACGTACTTGGAAAGATGAGGAAAGGCATAGATTTGCTTTACAATAATAAGAGAGCAAGGCTTGCCTTCTGCTTTGCAAACAGGGCAGTAGACATGCAGTACGGCTGGAAGAATCAGAGAAAATTTGAGTACTATCCATTCCAGCTGGCATTCATACTATCTACAATAGAGTCAATTGCGGATCCAGATTCACTTGACAGAGGTGTATGCGATCTGCTTTGGGTTCCAACCGGCGGAGGAAAGACCGAGGCGTATCTAGTCCTGACCGCATTTCTCATAGCATACAGGAGACGCAGGGAGATTGAGGGCGGAAAGACAGGAGACGGCGTTGCAGTATTGACGAGATACACGCTAAGGCTTCTCTCGGTGCAGCAGTTCAGACGTATGCTTTCGATAATAATGGCGTGTGAAAAGCTGAGAGTGGACAGGTCAACATCTAAGATAGGCTGGAGACCACAAGGCTCGGAAAACACAGACAACATCATCTGGGGATCCGTTCCTTTCAGTCTTGGACTGTGGCTGGGCGATGCAATGACTCCCAACCACCTTCGATCAACGGGTTGGGGCAACACTCAACGCCATCAGGCACTTGGCCATCTGATGGAGACGCAAAAGAGCGACGGACAAGGTTATCGAACTAATCAATGGAAAAGGAATAAGACAGCCGGAGGTGGTGATCCGTGTCAGGTCTCAAACTGTCCCGCATGCAAAACAACACTGTCCATCTCATCATCCAAGGAAAATCCGGGTTTGGAGGCGGGAAGGCAGAAAATTATTTTTCTCACACTGAAAGCAGACGGCAATGACATCGCATCACTTCGCACCGGCCTAACATTTCAAAATACAGATTGGGAGATGGCGGTGAACAACACGACTCCGGCAGGAGCTGAATACACGGTCTTTGAGATTTCCGTTACGGCGCAATATAGAAGCAAAACAGGAGAGGAGTTTCATGACGAGATTGTAAGCAGAATTCATGACAGTCTTGTAATTCCAAATACAGCCGATGGTAGTGAGAGGGCACGAAAAAGAATTGCATCATCTACAGCCGACAGACCAGGATATTTTATGAGGTACCGTGTTAAAAATAGTGGAGATCCAGAACACTATGATTTTGAGATCATATGTCCGAATCCCGAATGTCCTCTTGCAGAAGAGTGGTTTTCAGGTGCACCTCACGGATGCATACACGGGAGGCAAGCTGTTACATCGAACCTAAGCAATGCTGACGGAACAGTAACTCTTCGTGACAGAAACAACCTTACCGACGTTCAACAGGCGTTTGCCACAAGCACCCATATTTCGCAGAGGATAACAATTGGCGCATATACAGTAGACGATCAAATTTACGCAAAAACACCATCAGTGGTTATCGCAACAGTGGACAAGTTTGCGAGACCTCCATTTGGCAGGGCTACTGGCGACGGAACTAGACGTTCAAACTCTGCGGCTGCAATTTTTGGAAACGTTACAGGACACCATCTAGTGCACGGCTATTACAGAACCGATGCAGGTCTTGGCGGGGATCCAACCCCTGCCGGCGGCCGTTCACATGACAATTGCAGAATGGTTGATTATCTCCATCCGCCAGAACTGGTAATTCAAGATGAGCTTCATCTCATAGAGGGTCCAGTCGGTTCCATGGTCGGGCTTTATGAAACCGCATTTGACTATCTTTGCACGGAACATCCCGATGCTAAAAAACCCAAGTACATCGCGTCAACTGCAACTGTACGTAGGGCCGAGGAGCAGGTTCAATGTACTTTCAACAGGAAGCTGTCAATGTTCCCGCCACACGGGGAATCATACGGAAACAGATTTTTTGTAAAAGAGAGAGAGGAGCATGCCTTGGACTCTCAGAGTGCTGACGGCAGCGACAGGCCTGGCAAACTCTACATGGGAGTTATTGCTCCCGGAAGAGGAGCACACACACCCGCCATCCGTATGTGGAGCAGGAATGCAACAACGGTGTGGAATCAGAAAGACAGCCTGCAAGATGGGACTATCGACAAGTTTTGGACACAGACTGGATACTTTAACGCTACAAAGGAGCTTTCCAGCTTTTCGGCCACATATTCTCAGGACATTGCACAAAGAATGAGGCAGATTGGCGGAGCGAATCACAGACAATTGACAGAAGACAGCAAGTTGGAGATGTCTGCAAGAGGGACAGGGGAAAACGGAAGCACGTCGGCAAGCATGCCAATTATGCTGGACAGACTTGAAATCAGATACAGACGCGATGCACAGCAAACTCCACCATACAATGCAGACGGTTCGCCTGACAGCCTGATGGGAACTGCCATGATTGGTACGGGACTGGACGTTCCAAGAATTAACCTGATGACAATTTTTGGACAACCAAAGACAATGTCCTCCTACATACAAGCAACCGGAAGATCAGGAAGAGAGGAAGCCGCACTTGTTGTAACATTCTATCAGGCAGCAAAGCCAAGAGATCTCAGCCACTACGAACATTTTATGGGACACCACAGACAGATCCAGAGATTTGTAGAGGCACCGACGGTGTATCCATTCTCTGTAAAAAATATGGAAAATAACATTGGACCCGTCATGGTATACATGCTCAGAAACAAAATCAAAAAGCAGGACGGTAACTTTGTCCCAACATATCATGTAGGTAATACCACACTAGATGAACCTGTTAGATGGGCTAGAGATGACACAGCAATAGAAATGGGCAGAGACGGATCAAGCGGGACGTCACATCATCAGGACGGTGATGTTACTGAACTTTTCCGCGTAATAGAACAGAGGGCTCAAGCACAGCATGACACAAGAAAGCCGGCTGCTCACGGAACTCTAGCAGACGAGAGTGCCTATGGAATTGCCGAGTCAAAGATTCACGATTGGCATGTTAATGCAGAAACGTGCGATAATAACGGATGGACTTTGGATTATGTAGAATATGTTCCGACACCAAACGATTGGCACAGCGTGGTTCTTGGCGACGTAAAACATCAGACCGAGGCTACAAGGACTGGCAGAACGCAGACTAGCGATATCATTATAGTTTATCCAAACACTCCACAGTCGCTTCGCGACGTTGAAGTTGAAACACATGTGAAGACAAGCGAGAAATCTCAAGGTGTAAGAACTTCACAATTTGTAATAGGAATGGGACCGGGTCACATTTTCCAGCCAAAAGGAGGAATCTCGAGAGTTATTCCCGATGCAGCCATTGGGATTTTTGATACGAGGTGGTTCCAAGAGTTCCAAGACGTACTTGAAGGGGACTTGAAAATTGATGACGCGAAGGTTTCAACAACACTGACCAGCCTGATGGATTTAGATCCACCTGTTAAAGCCGCGATGTACAGAATTCCTACAAATGAAGAGCTGAAAGAATATCATAACGGTACGAACCCATTAACAAACAGCGAAAGGAAAAGTGACGACGTCATTTACAATGCAAGACCATTTCCACAATTTTACGTATGCACAAACAAAGCGGGACACAACGTGACTGTGGGTGGAAGTTCTGGCGACTATGACTTGATGTTCAAAAACGACTCTGGGGCAGACAGTCCACTATGCCCAACTTGTCAAAACCAGTTTCATGCAGCTGTCAGCTCCACAAGATTTCTTCTTTCATGTCCGGAGGGACACATGGACGACATAAAGTGGCATGAAGAAATACACAAGACTCATGCAAATGATCACAATCCTAGATGCACACCACCTACACCAGCACTTCCAGCTGCTACAGCTCAAAACTTCAACAATGATACTTTTGCAATTAGATTCAATCCGCCTGACAGATCTGGGATGGAGGCCATGATACTTCAGTGTCCGAGGTGTGATGTAACCAAGTCCATGAGTCTAATCTATTCTGCCCCACATAATTGTGAGAGCGCATGTCCGGAGAAGAAGGCGATTACAATCAGTGGACGTCGTAATGCATATACAATCATTAATGACTGTCAAGCTATCCAGCCATCCATGCAGGTTACCCAAAAGTCAGCTTCATTTCTGAGAAGTCCCGAGATTACAACAATGCTTTCCGTCGGAGAAAATACAACACCAACTGACGACCTGTTTCTGAGTGATTATAAAGTAAAAAAAACGTGTGACGATTGGGAATGGAATGACGGAAACCAGAGAGAGATAGATGCTGGAAATCTTGAAGGATTCCTAAGAAATTCATTAGGGCCTCGTCCAGCGGGAGCACCTGGTGAAGGACTGTTAAGTGCAGCGAGAATTACCACTTTACTTAATGACAGACAAGCAACATTACGTGCAATTGCAAACCGAAAAAAAGAACTGCCAAAAGATTTGGACGAGCTGTTCATTGAAGAATTTCATCAATTCCTAAAAGGGAGTGGAACAAATGGAGCTCCTTCTACTGTAGTTCCTCGTGGAGAGACTCCAAGATTTAGGATGGTTGCGAGTGATTGTAACCGTAACGTAGGAGATGGTAAATACAAACTAACAGACAAAGATGGTCATTCAACCCCCAAGATACTGCTGGCTGCGGCGGTAAATAATCTCACAACCATCACCATTCAGACAGGATTCAAGAGACAGCAAAATGAAGAAGGTAGAAGAAACCGTCAACCCGCAAAGGTTGTAGACATTGGATTCGTCAAGGGTGATGAAAAGTGGTACCCTGCAGTGGAATTCCAAGGTGAGGGCATATTTCTCAGGTTTGTGGAACCTGGCGAAAACGAAGATACGGACTGGAATGACATGTCGTGGACCCAACCATTGCAAGGCGATAGGGCCAAGAAATGGAGAACGGAAGCACTTGCCAACGGTCAGAATTATGTTAAATACTCCTTTAGGAACCACAGTGAGATTCAGAATCATATGTCAAGGATGTACGAGCTTGATCCTGATTTTGTTTGGTGGCACAGTTTTGCACACGCACTGGTAAAGACCATCCAAGATTCGGCAGGATATTCAAATTCAGCAATTAAAGAAAGGGTGTACTTCGAACGTAGTGGAGACGGAAGTAAGGTACGAGGGGGAATTCTCCTTTACGTATCACAACCTGGTGTTGACGGCACGATGGGAGGAATGATAGGTCTTGTTGACGAACTTGACGGATATGTCGACGGTGCAATTGACCTGCTTGAGACATGTTCTGGAGATCCAATATGCAACCCAAAGAACGGAGGACTGGAACCATCCAACACACCATTTGGTGGAGCCGCATGCTTCGGATGTTTGATGAACTCCGAAACCTCGTGCGACATAAGGAACTTTTATCTTGATAGAGAGGTGTTCCGGGAGAACAAGCTTGAACGATAATTCCAGCATTGTCATATCTGGCAAAAAGTTCTGGGACGTTGAAGCGGGAACAAGATATGATACCGAAGCCACATTAACGCAGATGCTTGGAGAAGCAAAGAACACAGAGATACACATACTTGCATATCATTTTTCTGACAGCAGGAAACTAGCACCAGCAGTACTTGGTTTGTTTCAAAAATGTCTTGATAATAACTGCAAGGTGTTGATGGTCGTAAATCATCTCTACGAAACATGGGAAAACGGAAATTATAAAATGCCGGTAGATGACTTAAAGGAGCTTAACCGAAACAAAAACTTTAGACTTTTTAATTTTGATAAAGGAGAAGGAGATAATGCAATACTTCACGCGAAAGTTATCGTGGTTGGAAGGGCTGAGGCATTTTTTGGTTCAGCAAACATTTCCGAGCGGGCCATGGATGAGAGTTATGAGATAGGAATACGCATCAGAAGTGGCAGGCATCCCGAAAATTTGGCAAAGATGGTGGAACGGATAGCATACGACAAGGAACTTTGCAAAGAAATCTCCTAGAATACAGTATGTAAAGTGTGCACAGTATGCTAATGTCATTTAATAATTTTAATCGCCTTATAGTTGCATGAATTCGAACAATGACGGCGTTTCTGGCTCTCAGGGTGGCAGTAGGATGATACCACGGTTATCTGCTGAGGATCTGAAACAAGTCAAGGAATCTGTTACAGATGAAATGATGGAGAGAAAGCTCCTAAAGATCAGATACATAGGCGTGGAATTTGACCCAAAGAAGATCACAAACTGTGAGGACGAGGTCAACATTGCACTGGAAGGCGGATATCAGCCTATTACTGACTATCCTACACCACTGGGTTTGGTAATGGTCCTAGGTCTCTGGAATAGATCCAAAAGGGCTGAAAAACCACCACAATAACCACATGCTGAAGCGGTACTGGCTTTTTTATGTACCGCCAGCCATTTTTTTAATACACACCGCCATCTCCAATAGTATTCTTTGTATGCATAGTATGCCACGAATACTTAATATTATAGCACGTCCTATAATAGTCAATGGTTATTACATTATTATTATCAAACAGCAAGCCAACTGGCGGCAGTACGAAAAAGATTCAGCGTTGCAAAAAAAAATGCAGTGTTGTAAAAAATATTGGGGGGGAGCTAAGAATTAATTGCCATTGATGTTATATTGGCATTTACCGTAGTGATAGTGAAATGAATTCAGAGAAAATTAAAAAACGTGTGATGAAAATGGAATTGAGCGAAAGAGAAAAATTCATTGTGCACTTTATGGCTGCAACGCTTTTTGGAATGAAAGAAAATGCATCCGAGTATGCAATATCATCTGCAGTTGAGAAATTAAGAAAGGCTCGCTGTGAGAATCTTACTGTTGCAGATGGACAGAGATTGATAGATGCAGTCCTGGACGAAGCAACAAGAGGCACAATGATCATAACTGACAGGAATGTTAGGAGTGAGGACTTGGTATGAGGTGCATTACATGCAAAAGGGTTGTAAGACATCCTGCTAAACATACAAAGAAAGTACGTGTGTGTGGTGTCTGCCGTAAACAAGAAGAAACCAGGGAAGGCGAACAGATCCGATTTATAATTAGTAACGGGAGGTCTTCGACATAAATAAAATCAAAAATAAAACAAAAAAGAAAATCAAGACCCCATTTGGAGAAATTAAAAATACGTCCGAGGAGAAAGAAAACATCTTCGGAGAGCAATGCCGTACAGATGATCAGAAAGAGAAGGAGGCACAGCGTGCATTACATGCAAGACTTTCACAGGATGATCGAGAAAAAGCATACAAGTGGGTTGCATATTACAAGGCCCTTCTAGACGAGGATGATGGTCCATGAGTAACTGGTTGCTGTTCATTGGGATTGCGTTGGTATGCTCAGGCTTCCTGATGCCATTAGGTGTGATCATGCTGGTCTGGTATTTCATAGGCTTGATTTTCAAAAAAGGTGCAATTAATACTGGAACACAGTATGTTGACAACACATACAACATCAACAATCTGAATGTCAACTCTGATTCTGGAAATGGCAGAGACGACTTTGACACCCCAATTGACCACATGTCAAAGGAATCCAGGGAGGAGATGAGATGACCCGTTACGAACAAAATTTTTGTTCAAGATGTGAGAAAAAGTGTGATCCTGAGCAACTCGTTAGTTTAGTGTGCGGTCGGGCGGCCCACCCCGGATCACCAAAATACACTACCGTCTTATTGATTTGTGGAAATTGTACGGAGTCATTTGGAAAGTGGTTGTTAAAATGCAAAACAGAACATGACTTGGCTTCCAGGGATAATTTTTCAGACGATGCAAAGGAGGAGATGAGATGACCAAAGATGTTAATTCTTGTCTAAACTCAAGTCTGCTGAAACATATCAAGGCACTTGATTTGATTTTTAGCAGAAAAGGCATCAAGGGTCTAAGAATGTGGGTAGATGACATACAACAGGTATGCAAGATTCGGGCTGATAGAGTTCTAGATGTTGAATCACGATCTGCTAAAGACCGCTTTTGCTTGGCAGCTTCTAGAATAGAACTTGGTTTATCTATACTTGAGAAAGGAAAAAAAGATCTGGATGATCTTCGAGAAGATCTTTTGGTATCTAAGCACTATGATGGCCCAAAATATGCAGGTGCGCCATATGATCAGGAGAGAGATGAAGCAGATATCAAAGCAGCACTAGCAAGGTTGGACAAGAAGCCGGAAAAAAGACAAAATGCACTAGAAGCACTTCGTAACATCAGGCAGTTTGTCTGTACGAACTGTGGTGGCTGGGTAGCAGGACTGGAAGATGGCCTTCATGATACAGATCCAAAGGAATGGAAAATTTTCCATGATTGCGGTTTGTGCTATAGATGCTGGAAGCAAGAAGAAGATCCGGATGCAACCAGAGAAGCATTTCAAAGAAAGATAGATGAATTTTGGGACATAGTAGAAGACGATTTGAATGAAACACGTTCTGGAGGTGGATGGAAATAATGGACAGAGAAGAAAGAAGAGAAGTAGAATCTGCACTAGACAGACTTCGCAAGAAAAATGAGTTTACCTGTATAAAATGTGCAACGTGGATAGCTAGCGTAGGCGATGGCCTTCATGATACATGTACAAAACAATGGAAAACTTTTGAAGAATATGGATTATGCTATGAATGCCTCACTAAAGAAAAAGATCTTGATGTAGCTAGAGAGAAATTTCAAAGTTCAATTGATGAGTTTTGGAATGCAGCAAACGACGATACAAAGGAGGATACACGAGAATGACTGTAAAGTATTTTGCTTATGGTTCAAACCTGGATCTTCTTCAGATGAAGAATAGGTGTCCTTCATCCGAATTAATCTCCAAGGGAATGTTGCCCGATTACCGTCTTACCTTCAACAAATATTCAGGTGGATGGAATGGCGGTGTTGCAGATGTAGTACAACATGCAGGCTCCGAAGTTTGGGGATTGGTATTTGAAATATCAGATTCAGATCTGGACAGGTTGGATAGTTATGAAGGATATCACAAAGATCGAACCAGTCTCTATAAACGCTGGAAAGCTGTAATCGATACGCCCGATGGACAGGTCCGTGATGTTTGGGTTTACACAGTTGTTGAAAAAGAAAAGTTCGTTCAACCTACTTTTGAGTATTTACAGATTATCAGGGATGCCGCTGTTGGGTGGGACTTTCCCAAAAATTATTTGACTGATAACGAAATTTCAGGAAACTCAGAACTAGGAGGTGATGTGAATGAGTATGTGTAAAACATGTTTGAAGGACAGCAAGGAACACAGCAAAAAGATGTGGCAGATGCACCAGGTCGCACAGACCTGCATGCTGTGTCACAAAGACAGCGACCAGCACAGTGAAAAGCTGTGGCAGATGCACCAGTCGACAATACAAGAAGCTGTGGGAAGACACAAAATTTGTGAAGTCACAGTTGGATTCGGTAGAAAGGGTGTAGGTGTCATAAAAAAATGGAACACGCCAGAACGCGGTACCAGCACAAATTTCCAAACGGAAATAATTCCAATTCATATGCACTGCAGAAAGTGCGGACTGGCGGTCGGAAGTTACGAGGAAGATAATGCGGACACCCTAGATGGACTGTGTACAAAGTGTTTCTGTGAAGAAACTGGACAGGAATATGACAGTCCTTTCGGCGAATGCCTTACTGGCCATGTGAAAGGATTTGATCTTGCACGAGACTGGAGGCCATCTTAGAGATGGTTCCCAGTCCCGATGCAAAGCTTACAAACAGAGAAAAGTTTGTGGTTTGGTTTACTGCAATGCTGATGATGTCAAACGAAAGCCTTGATCATGACTCGAAGGAGAGAGTCATCCGCTGCATAAAGACCACAATGGTAGGCGGGATGGTAGACGAGATGTGCAAGTCAAGGAACACGAGACCGGATCAAAAGACCTACGAACAGACTTTTGACCAAATGATAGGCGTGCAAGCAGGCGTAGTTGATGAACTTGACATGCTGATGAAATTCCTTGAGGCGTGCTATGGACCGTCAAAAGATGGAAGGCGGTTTTCGGACTTTAAGAACTGATTTCAAGTGCCGGTTCTTTCAAAAATTACGGGCTGATGGTATCCAAAGTATGCACATTATCCGATAGAGCTTTAAGATTCAAAAAAAACCATTATCTTACATGTTAAGCAAAACAAGAGAATCACTTCGGGATTCGAAGAAACGCTCAATGATTGAGACGGTGATGGACGTTGCAATCGGTTTTGTCATGTATCTTCCAGTCAACTTTCTGATATTGCCGCTATTTGCAGAACAGATATCAAGCTATGATCTTCTGGGGTTTTTTCAGCTCAGCGCAATCTTTACGGCGATAGCATTGGTCAGAAAGTATACGATCAGGCGCTGGTTTGCGAATCTAAAGCACGCAAAGTTCTAAATTAGAAACTCCGATGCCCATTTACCCTCGTCTGTAAGATGAATCCATCTGTTTCTTCCAACCTTCTCCGTGGTGATGTATTCCCATTCGTTCTCAAGCGGGGCAATGATATTTTTGTCAAGGCTTGCAAACCTTGCCTGGGAATGGTTGCCAGGTTCTGCGTTAATGACTATGATCTCTTGCTCCTCCGCAATTTCTGCCATCTCTTTCTTCTTCATCTTTCCGTTGTGCTCTACGAGAATCTTCAGCGCGTCAAGATGCTTTTTCTCTGGTGTCTGAATCCTATATGTTGGCAAATGATAAATCTCTTCAACGCCAGTTGTCTGTGGTTCTGAAACTTTGGTATGGTGATAATTCTTTGCCTGCGCATAGTATGGATGGAGGTTTGTCCTGTCATCAAAAATCATCGTTGCCATCATCATTCCGACTGCATGAATCTTTGATCCAGATGCGACGTTAAGATAAACGTCATGCCCCCTTTCCTCAACGATGATATCTTTTACAGTTTTAACAATGTCAAAAAGTGCATATCTGTTTGCAGTCACCTCTTTCACCTCAACGTTTCTTGATTCTAGAATCTTTCTTACTTTGTTCAAAAACGGCCTTGACTTGTCCTCAGACACATTGCTATGACCGACAAGCCAGACTTTGTCCGCCCTCATTTTTTTTGCGGGTATGACAATCCTGTCAATCTCAAATCCCACAGGCGCAATATGCACGCGCAGCCGCATCATTTTGCTCATAGTAAGGTCAGTACGCATACTAATATAATCATAGATAACGAGGTTTGTGCGTAAAATCCAGAGTATCAATGGTATCTACAGTATCGGCAAGAGGTTTAATGGCATTTTTGATCTACATGTGGCATTGACAAAGCCAGGTATAGGAACTCGCATTACCAACTACTTCTACAATTACAAGAAGCGGTTTCAAACCTTGAGGGCAAAAACTGGCTCCAACCTCACGTTCTGGATATGCATCATCAATTCCGTCGGGTTTGCGTATATGGTATCATGGTGGTGCAGCTACTACTCTTGGATGGCACTCGGTTCATTGCAGGAGCTGCACCCACTAGTGTTTGAGATTTCCATTCATCTACCAAACATCTTCCTGTCTGCCATATGTCTCACGGTCCTGGACAAGATCACACATGGTATGCTAGTTGTGAATCAATTCGCGCAAAAGATTGTGTTCAAGGGAATACAGAAGTTTGATCTTTATTATTGGCGTAAATTTAGAAAACAAGGACCAATCACCAACATGCTGTTTCGCATTCAACAGAACTTTCAGAACATGCCGATACACAAACGACGACAAGTGATACTTGGTGGTGCTGCAGTAGTAGCAGTTTGGTACTGCTTTGAGATGGAATTGATTGGTGTATAACAGTAATGAAACATTGTACAAAGGAAATAGTAACAGAAATCATAAAGTGTAGATGCAAATGTGATCACCCTTTGTGTCACCACCCTCACAACAACCATCGCATTGGCAACTTTAAACTCCGATGGGAAATGTTCGGTATGTGTACTGATGATTTTACAACACCAGATTTTCTCATCAGCTTAGGATTCCCAAAAAACTTCATAGAACCACTGTCAAAAGATGGAATTTTCCGGGACAAAAGTCATGTTAATTACATGGATTTTCTGTCTGCAGTGGCAGAACTCTATGAGATACGTCTACCTCTACGCATACCTGGTAAATTCAGTGAGGAAATGTCTCCAGTTGACCATTTGCTCGATGCAATCGAGCACGCCATAATTTTAGAAGATCCATCTGCAATAGTGTTTTACCCGGAAATAGTGTTGGAATAGAGGTGCACCAGAAAGGGATGCAGTACTTTTATGAGTTTAATTTGGGATCCGAAAAAGATTTGTGCGTAAAATCTTAACTAAAAGGATTAACATTTACTTTCATGGATTCTGACGATGTAGAGTTTACGGCTGAGAAGGTTTCCAAGTTTAAGGAATACATGTCAAATGAAAAGCGTGACGTGTCATATCTTATGGCATTTGGGACGTTTGCTGGTGACTGGAAAATTAGCGACGTTCATGTTTCGGAAGACCTGCTTTCTGTAGGAACGTTTGAGTTGATTGATTTATTTTTTTCAAAAGGGGTAGATGTGATGTTTATCTGGCGAATTGACCGCAAGGACATTACGGAGATGGAGATCAAAACCATACATGATTATGTTGTTCATGATATGGAAGATTTTATGTCGGAAGGTGAGGGTGATCGGTGGAAATCAATCCACAGATATCTGACCGAAGGCAAAAAATGTCTCGTACTGTCATATGACCATCCGGCTCTTGACTTGTATGGTTCTGACGCATCTTTCTGGTCCATCTCGGCAGATGATGTTTATGATCATGCCGTCGGAGAAGCTGAAAAAATAGCTACTGGTGATGAAACATATCATGACGACCTGATGGATGTCATGACTGGAAAAAAACAATCTGGACAGCACTTTGATGATCTCGATAAGAGAAGGAAAATCTAGACTACATAATTTCTAATTACACAAAAAGATGATCTTGTGATTGTGATTAATTAGTCAGAGTAGGTTCTTTGATTTCAAAAATTCCAATACTTCTGCAGCACTATCATCAAGAGACTTGTTTTCGGTATCCAATACCAAATCAGCATTGTCTGGTGCCTCGTATGGGTCATCTATGCCTGTAAATCCCTTAATCTCGCCTGAGCGTGCCTTTGCATACATGCCTTTGACGTCACGCTTCTCACATTCTGCCAGAGATGCATTGACATAAACTTCAAAGAACTTGGTATCGTCACCAATGATCTCTCTTGCTTTTGCACGGTTCGCCTTGTATGGTGAAATCGTACTCACACCCATTGGGACATTGTGTTTTAACAAAAGTTTTGCCAAGTGGGCAACTTTGAATTGGTGTTCAT
>Ga0315338_1001885_pt1 | contig 23383 bp, 22 predicted proteins | sample ASW8metaG_FD_204518 | JGI IMG/M metagenome (GOLD analysis project Ga0315338, IMG submission 204518) | Ammonia-oxidizing marine archaeal communities from Monterey Bay, California, United States - ASW #8 | ecosystem: Environmental > Aquatic > Marine > Coastal | place: USA: California | collected... | reverse complement strand
TATCGAGCAGGGGCTCGAGTCGTCCGAGCGTGTGTTGCTCCGTGACCCCAACGATCGCGGTGCTCCGCTCGGGGGAGAGGCGCTTCCCGGCTTTCTCGACGTCGTCGTGCCGAGCCCCTGAAGCGGGTCGTTGGTGCCAGCGAACGAGGCCCCGCCAGCACTCGCGCAGGTCGTCGACGTCCATCGAGTTTATCCGCGAGCGGGTGAAGCGCTACAGGCGCTCTCCGGTGTCACTCTCGACATCGAGCGCGGCTCCTTCGTTGCGATTATCGGCCGCTCCGGCTCGGGAAAATCGACACTCTTGAATCTTCTCGGCTGCTTGGATCAACCGAGCCGCGGACGCGTATTACTCGAGGGCGTCGATACGGCCGCCCTCGATGATGACGCGCTGAGCCGCCTTCGAAACCGCTTCATCGGGTTCTTGTTCCAGTCGTTCAACCTCATTCCCCAGATGAGCGTGGTCGAGAACGTCGAGAGTGCGCTCCTCTATGGAGATCGTCCCGAGGACGAGTGGCGCGATCGAGTCAACGGTCTTCTCGCGAGGCTGGGTGTCGAAGACCGCGGTTCACACAAACCGAGCGAGCTGTCGGGTGGTGAGGCCCAGCGCGTCGCGCTCGCTCGTGCGCTCGTCAACGAGCCTGACCTGCTCCTGGCCGACGAGCCCACGGGTAACTTGGACGTGAATACCGGCGAAGCGGTGCTAGCGGTGCTCGATGAGCTCGTCGCGGAAGGTCGGACGCTCGTTCTCGTGACCCATGATTCCGAGATCGCGGCGCGGGCGCATCGCGTGATCGAGCTATCGGACGGGAAGCTCGTCAGGGACAGCAGAGCATGAGACCCAGGGCGTTGGCGAAGCTGGCCTGGCGCGGCTTGATGTTGCATCGTCTGCGCTCCATGCTCTCGGCTCTCGGGATTGTGTTCGGCGTCGCGGCCGTGATCGCGATGCTGTCGGTCGGCGAGGGTGCGAGACGCGAGATCCTCACTGAAGTGGGACGTATGGGAATCACACGAGTGAGTGTGCGCGCGGGCACGTTGTCGGAAGAAACCGAGTACGATGCCCGTTCGCTCCAATCTCTTGGCCTCAACATAGACGACGCCCGCGCCATCGTCGACGTCGTGCCTACCGTCGAAAGCCTCGCTCCTCTTCGCGAGTCGTCCGAGCAGATGACGCGCGCCGAGTATCGGGTGGAGGCCACCCTTCTTGCGACGACGCCCTCCTTCTCCGGTACCGAAGAGCTCGTCATCGACGAGGGCCGATTCCTCACCGACACCGATGTCTCCGATCGCAAACGAGTGGTCGTGCTTGGACACGAGCTCGCCCAGGTCTTGTTTCCTTATCAGGGTGCTGTGGGAGAGCAGGTACGAGTCGACGACGATTGGTACACCGTCATCGGAGCGCTCGAGTCCAGAGAGCGTTCGAGGCGTGGCTCTCGGTTGTCCGTCCGCAATATCAACCGAGTCGCGTTCGTGCCGCTCACGGCGCTTGCCGAGCCCTCGGGGCGCGTCGACGAGATCGCGATCCGCATCGAGGATGCCGACGCGGTGCGCGACTCCGCGATGCTCATCGAATCGGTCGTTTCGCGCCGACACCGCGGCGCCAGCGATTTCGAGCTCATCGTTCCGCAGGAGCTGATCGCCGGATACGAACGCGCGCGATTTCAGTTCAACGTCGTGGTCGGCTCCGTCGCCGCCATTTCTCTCATCGTGGGCGGTATCGGGATCATGAACATCATGCTCGCCAATGTGAGCGAACGACTCCGCGAGGTAGGGATCCGCCGCTCTCTCGGCGCCAGTCGTCGAGATATCCGGCAGCAATTCCTCGTAGAAGCCTTGCTGCTGACGGGGAGCGGGGGTGTCACCGGAATCGGGCTCGGTGTCGTAGCGTCGCTGGCCGTTTCCACCTATGCGGGGTGGCCGACCGCGTTGAGCCTGTCCGCAGTGGCCTCGGCCGTCCTGCTGGCCGTCACCATTGGCGTCTCGTTCGGACTCTATCCGGCGATGTCGGCCGCGCGACAGAATCCGGTCGATGCGCTCCGCCACGAATGACGGACCACCGAGGAAGTGGATTCGTTGGGGTGCTCGAGCGACTACGCCGGCGGCGGATAGCTCGAAAGGGCCGCACTCTCGTCGTCGAAAATCTCGAAAATGGGCAGGAGCTTGGCCATCGTTAGCGAGCTGTGGACACGTTTGCCGGGGTTGAGGATTTTTAGCGCGCCGCCGAACCGTTCGACCGTTCGATGTCCGGCTACGAGCTCACCCATACCGGCGCTGTCCATGAACGTAATCTCGGCGAAGTCGACGAGGATGCTCGTACGGCCCGCAGCCAAGAGCGTGTCGATCGCTTCCCGGAATTGATCGTCTCCCCCACCGCCCGTGAGCTGTCCGCCCAGAACGAGGATGGTGACACCGTTTTTTTCTCGTAGGTCTAAGTTCATCGCGGTCTCTTCTTCGAACGCTCAGCCAAGGACCGAGCGGATCGTCTGCCAGTCGACTTGCACTTCGTATTTGGACTGCAGATCACCGACGAATGCTCCCCAGAGCCTCGAGCGTCGCTCGCCGAGAATTTGCTCTTCGAAGCCGGCTCGTTGCTCTGCGAAACTCGTTTCATCGTATCCGGACGTCTCGACCACTCTGAGCACGACGTAGCCGTTCGCCGCGGGAAGCGGCTCGGAGAACTCGCCGTCCGGCAGTGTGAACGCCTTTGCTCCAACTGCAACGGATCGACCGGCCTCGGGGATTTGTGAATCCCGAAAAAAGGTCTCCGTCGTCGCGAGCTCGATACCGGCGGCGGTCGCCCCCGATGTCACGAGCGTCTCGCGTAGCGCAATCGCCTTCTCTTTGGCGAGAGCCAAGGTGTGCTCGTCGCGCATGCGGGCTTCGGCTTGTGCTCTGACTTCCTCGAGCGGCGCCGGGCCGGCCTCTCGCTCGGCGATGACCTGCAAGAACGCATAGCCTCCTCCGAAACCGAGCGGGATGGCGGGCGTGATGCCGTGCAGGGAGGCCTCGAAAACGAGTCGGCTCGCCTCGGTCGAGTTCGACAGCTGCGGCACGGGGTCGTTCTGGCCGAAGAAATCGGTTTCCTGGGCGACGAGCAGGGGGTACTCCGCCGTCAAGGCGTCGATCGCGCCGGCGGCTCTGAGCTTTTCGGACGCGCTGCTGATCGCCGCCTCCATCCGCGTGCTCGCCTTCTCCTGGGTCAGCGTGCCCCGGATCTGCTCCTGGACGGACTCGAGCGGCTGCGTCAAGCCTTGTTGCTTGTTCGTGACGTTGATGATGTGGAAGCCGTATGTCGTTCGGACCAAGTCGCTCGTGCCACCGATGGGCAGCGAGAAAGCGGATTGCTCGAACTCGGGAACCATTTGCCCCCGGCCGAACGTTCCGAGATCACCCCCGCGCTCGGCGGACGTGTCTTCCGAGTGCTGCTGCGCGAGCTCGCCGAAGTCTCCGCCGGTTTGAATCTCGGCGAGCACGGCTTCCGCCTGTGCGCGAACCGCCTCGACATCCGCATCCGGACCGGTCTTGAACAAGATGTGCCGCGCCGAGACTTGCTCCTCGGTCGAGAAGCTCACGATGTTCTCGTCGTAGTAGCGCTGGATCTCGCGGTCGGTCACGGTGACGGTGCTGCTGAACGTCGTGGGCGTCAGGGTGATGAAGCTTGCTTTGCGCTGCACGGGGCGTTCGAAAGAGCTCTTGTTGGCCTCGTAATACGCTTCGACATCTTCCGGGGACGGCGCGAAATCGCCTTCGAACTCGGCCTTCGGCACGATGGTGTATTCGAGGTGCGCGCTCTCGTTGCGGTTACGGAACTGCTCCTTCAGCTCGTCGTCCGTCACGACGACGCCGTCCGTGACGAGCTCTTGAAGCTTTCTTCGCAGGAGTCCGAGTCGGAGCTCCTCTTCGAACGTCGCGGGGGAGATCCCGTTCGACTGCAATAACGCGAGATAGGCGTCTTTCCCGATGAACTGACCGTCTCGTTGGAGGCTCGGATTGTTCAAGATGTCGCGGCTGACTTCGTCGTCGGTGACCGCCAATCCGAGGCGCTGCGCCTCGATCTCGAGCACTTTGTCCTGGACCAACTGCTGTACGACCATCCGGTCCAACCCGAATTGTTGGAGGAGGTCGGGAGAGTATTGGTCTCCCAGCTGTTGACGGTATTGGTTCGACATCTGCTGGTAGCCGATGTTGAACTCGCGCATCGATATGGGGGCGCCATTGACCCAAGCCACGTTGCCCGTCGCGCTCAAGCCCGTATCCGGTGCCATGAAGTCCGGCACGTAGAGAGCGACGAAAGCGATGATTACTAGCATGAGGAGGAATGAGCCCAAGAGCCAGCCCACACCTCTGCGATCACGAAAATACTTCAGCATTCGTTAAACCTCGATCGGATCATGCTATCGAATCGGTGAACGGCGATCAAGCCGGAACGCCGATCCGTTGCACGAGTTGAGTTTGCTATGGTAAACTACTTTAAAATCAGCAGTGTAGAACGATGGCGAGGCGTAACCCGTATCGAACGAATACGGGTATCCATATCGAGTGGTTTACCGTTCGGCGGAGCACTATCTACTACCTCGTCGCCGCCGTCATCGGCTTGCTCCTCGCAAGCACGTACGCGTACTTCCAGGTCTTCGGCCCACGCCCGACGACGGCCGTGGCGCAGGCGAGCCCCGTCGCTCAGGATACGGCGCGTTTCCTCGAGGTCAGAGGCTCGGTCAAAGTCCGCAAGGCCGGTACCTACGAGTGGATCGACGCGAGCATGGCTCTGGCGCTCAACCGTGACGATACGATCCGGACCACGGGTGGCTCGAGCGCGAGCATCCGGTTGTTCGACGGGACGGAGTACGTTTTGAACGCGGACTCCATTCTCGTGATCGAGCGTGCCTACGAAGATCCCGATACGAAGGCTCAGATCAGCGGCGTCAAGCTCGATAGCGGCCGGGTGAGCATCGATACGCCTCGGCAGAACGTACCCGGCTCGCGATCCGATGTTCAGACACCCACGAGCGAAGCCAGTCTCGACCGGAACACCCGGGCGGACGTTTCGTTCGACAGCTCCTCCCGGAACTCCGGGTTCACCGTCTACCGCGGTCGTTCGGTCGTCCGCTCCGGCGACAGCGAGCGCACGATCGTGGATGCCCAAGCCGTGACGGTCACGGGTGACAACCGGATCTCGCAAGTCATCGACCTACCGAAGGTCCCGGTCCTCGAGACCCCGGCGAACCTCGCCATCGTGGGCGTCGAGCCGACGGTCGAGTTTCGGTGGCGTCCGGTCGAGCGTGCCAGGAAGTATCACGTGGTGCTCGATCATTCTCCGTACTTCCCGGACCCGATCCTGGAGAGCAGCGTCTCCCGGGTGTCGATTCTGCATCAGGGACTGGAGCCCGGTACGTACTATTGGCAGGTCACCGCGATCGATGCCGAGGATCGCCGCGGCGCACCGAGTGACTTCTCCAAGTTCACCGTCACGTCCCGTCCGCAGACGGGACAGCCTCCGGAGCTGACGGTCTACACGCCGTCCGTGACCCTCGACGGTGTCGTCACCGTTCGAGGCAAAACGGATTTGGGCGTCATCGTCACGGTCGATCGAGGCATGGGCGATGAACGCGTTCAGGTCAAGGGTGACGGCTCGTTCACGTACTATTTTGCGCTCGAGCAAGTCGGACGGCACCGCGTCGTCGTGAAGGCACGCAAGCGCGACGGTGGTATCGCCGAGCGAACCGTCTACGCGGAGATAGGAACCGACTGACGGTGAGCGATGTCCTCGCGACGGGCGCGGAACGCGCACCGGTGCACACGGACGATAGAACCGGCGGCGACGATTCTCCCGGGCCAGGTGTGGAGACGTTTGGCACCGCTCAGGAAGACGTGTCGATAGCGAATCGTAAGCAGACTCGAAAAGCGCCCCGCAGGCGGCGCGGTCAAGCGATGCGGCTCGCTGTGTTCGGCTCCGAGCCGAGCTTGGCGCGAGCGCTCGAATCGCTCGAGGGCGGTCCAGCCCTTCACGTGACCCGATTCGATCCACGGGATTTCGTGAAGAAGGACTTCAGGCCGGAGCCGTACGACGCGATTTTCGTTGAGCAAGAGGGAGGCTCCGAGAGCCTCGCTCGTCTCGTCCGCTGGTTGAAGAAGGCGAACCCGGGTGTCCCTCTCGTCGCCTATGGGGAAGAGGGCGAGAACAAGCGATCGCCGGGAGCCCGTTCCGCTTTCGCGCTCCATTTGAACGAGCTGCCTTCAAAGGCGATGCTCGTGTCGCTGGTGCGGGACGCCCGACGCCACGTCGAGACCGCCCGCAAAGCGGCGGATTCCTCCAGGCGCTTGCGTGAAACGTCACATCGTCTCCAGGTCTTGGGAGAGATCGTCGCCACTGCGAACTCCATTCTGGAGCCGCGGCGGGTGCTCAACGTCATCATGTCGCGGATTCAAGAGCTGATCCCATCGGAGGCGTGGTCGATCCTGCTCGTTGACGAAGAGACCGGCGACCTCACCTTCGAGATGGCGCTCGGCGAGAAAGGCAGCGACCTCTCCTCTACCCGTATCAAGATGGGGGAGGGCGTGGCCGGTTGGGTGGCTCAGACCGGAGAGGCCGCAATCGTCAACGACGTCAAACGCGACAAGAGGTTCCAGCATCGCTTCGATGTCCTGACCCGTTTTCAGACGCGCGCCATTCTCTGTGCTCCGCTCACGTCGCGGGGGCGGACCATCGGTGTCGTCGAGATAATGAACCCGTCGAGCGGGAGCCGCTTCACCCGAAAGGAGTTGAACTTGCTCCTGACGCTCGTCGAGCCTGCCGCGATCGCCCTCGAGAACGCCATCCTGTTTCAAAAGACTCAGCGACTCGCAGTCACGGACGACCTCACCAAGCTCTACAACTCGCGTTACTTGACGAGCTTTCTCGAAGAAGCGATCCGCCGCGCGAAGGACGAGGACGGCCAGCTCGCCGTCGTCTTCCTGGACCTCGACGGCTTCAAGTCGATCAATGACCGGCACGGCCACCTCTACGGCAGCCGGACGCTCTCGGAAGTCGCTCGGATCGTGGGAAACGCCGTGCGCGAGGAGGACGTCGTCAGCCGCTACGGCGGCGATGAGTTCGTCGTCATTCTTCCGGATACGGACGGCGCCGGGGCCTTCAAGGTCGCCGAGCGGATCCGCCGATCCTTGAACGAGCACGTTTTTCTCGAGGAGTACGGACTCGAGGCAAGCCTATCTGCGAGTTTTGGCGTCAGTTTGTTTCCTGATCACGGCGAAGGTCCGCAAGATCTTATGCAAAAAGCTGACCAAGCAATGTATAGTGTCAAAGAACGAGGCAAGGACGCCGTCTGCCTCGCCACCTGAAGTACACCTTTTTTGGTAGCTCACTTATTTCACTATGTTTAAATCCGCCGATTCGAGCCTGAGTCGAATGAATTTTCGCTCTATTTTCACCATGTTCTCGAACGAGCTGGCGATTGATCTCGGTACCGCCAACACGCTCGTTTTCGTCAAGAACCAGGGCATCGTCGTTTCCGAGCCGTCGATCGTCGTTATCAACGACGTGACGACGAAAGTCGAAGCCGTCGGCAAAGAAGCCAAGGAAATGCTCGGGCGCACGCCGGGAAAGATCACCGCGATCCGACCGATGAAGGACGGTGTCATCGCCGACTTCGAAGTCACCGAGAAGATGCTGACCTACTTCATCCAGAAAGCACATAACCGGAAGGTCTGGGTCGCCCCGCGCATCGTCATCGGTATTCCGTCGGAGATCACCCAAGTCGAAAAACGTGCCGTCAAAGACAGCGCGCTTCGTGCCAAGGCGAGTGAAGTCTTTCTCGTGGACCAGGCCATGGCTGCCGCGATCGGGGCAGGGCTTCCGGTGACGGAACCGTCGGGGAACATGGTCGTCGATATCGGCGGCGGGACCACGGACATCGCCGTCATCTCGATGGCCGGCATCGTCTATAGCAGCTCCGTGCGGGTCGCGGGGAATGAGATGGACGAGGCCATCATCAAGTACTTGCGCAAGAAGTACAACCTGCTCATCGGCGAGCGTACCGCCGAGCAAGTCAAGATTGAGGTCGGCTCGGCCTATCCGCTCGACAAGCCGATGACGATGGAGATCAAAGGCCGCAACCTCATCGAAGGCATCCCCAAGACGCTCGTCATCACGGATGAGGAGATTCGGGAAGCCCTCGAGGAGACGGTCTCCATTCTCGTCAATGCGGTGCGCGTGGCGCTCGAGCGCACCCCGCCGGAGCTCTCGGCCGACATCGTCGATCGCGGGATCGTCTTGACCGGTGGCGGCGCCCTTCTCAAGAACCTAGATAAGCGTTTGCGCGAGGAGACGGGACTACCCGTGTCGATGGGCGAGGACCCTCTGTCCTCCGTCGTTCTCGGGACCGGTCGCATGCTGGAAGACGTCAAGCTCCTCAGGAAAGTCTGCCTCGACTGAGATGACGCCCATTGGGTGAAACGACGGTAGATTAGCGAATGGCGACGACAGTCGGCGCGCCGCTCGGCTCTCGCGGAGGTCACCTCGTCTTCGCACTCGTTCTCGCGGCGCACGCGTTGCTCTTATCCTCACAGGTCGCCACCGAACGAGGCGACTCCGCTCTGCGTGCTCTCGTCGTGCTGGCGATATCGCCTTTCCAGCAAGGCGCCGATGTCGTCGTCGGCGGTGCTGGAGACGTGTGGAATCGCTACGTCGATCTGCGCGGCGTGCGACAGGAGAACGAGCGGCTGAGGGACGAAGTCTCTCGACTCGAGCAAGCGTTGTGGATCGAAAGAGACCTCGTCAGCGGCTATCGACGCCTATCGAGTGCGCTCGAGCTCGCCGAGCGCCTGCCGCACGATCCGATCACTGCCGAGGTCATCGGGCTCGACGCCAGCGCGTGGTCTCGAACCATCACGGTCAATCAGGGAACGGAGCGAGGCGTTCGCCTCAACGCTCCGGTCGTGGCGGCGAAGGGGCTCATCGGTCGCGTGATCTCGGTCGGCCCGCGCGTTGCTCAAGTACAGCTTCTCAGCGATAGAGACTGTTCCGTTGGGGCCGTTTTGAACCGTACCCGTACGCGCGGCGTTGTTGCCGGGGCCGGGGCGCAGGCGAGCCCGACCGGGCTCTCGCTCCACTATGTCAGCAATCTCGAAGACGTCGTCGAGGGCGATCCCATCGTCACGTCCGGAATCGACGGCATCTACCCCAAGGGCATCGCCGTGGGGCGAGTCGGCACGGTCCGCAACGGTCCGCGCCTTTTCAAGTTGATTACCGTCGAGGCGGCTGCGAGCCTCGAGCGACTCGAAGAAGTCTTCATCTTACCGGCCGTTCCAGATGCCGAGATTACCGACCGCGTCGAGTGAAGGGGCTTCTGGTTGCGGCCGCGATACTGGTCGCGTTCCTCGTCCACACGGTGCTCGGGCGGTACTTTCAGGCCCTCGGCCAGTTCATGGACCTCTTCACCGTCATCGCGGCGACATTTGGGCTTTTATACGGTCGGGTCGCCGGGATGGCCATCGGCACGACGGCGGGACTCATTCAGGACGCGTTCTCCGGCGGTCTTCTGGGATTCAACGGTATTTCGAAGACGATCGTCGGCTATCTCGCCGGTATCGCAGGCCACCACATCATTGTCCGCGGCCTGCCGGCGCGTTTGTTGTTCTTCGTTGCGGCTTCGCTGCTGGATTTGGCGATCCTCGCGACGGTTTCGGAGCTGGCGCTCCAACCGCGCGTCGTGGGGGAAGGGCTCACCCCCGTTTACGTGTGTGCGAGCAATGCTTTAGCTGGTATTCTCCTGATGCGAGCCGTCGAAGAAAAGAAATCGAACCGGCCGTAATGTTTCGAGCGACGCGTTGAAATGAACGTCTACGAAGATCTCAAGCCTCTGAGGCGCCGCCTCGCTTGGTTCCGGGTGGTCGTTATCCTCGCCTTCGGCCTTCTCGTGCTGCGGTTCTGGCAGCTGCAAATTGCGAGAGGCACCGAGTACCAACAGCAAGCGCGTGCGAACCATGTGCGACCCATCCCGGAAAGCGCGCCGCGGGGTCTGGTCCTGGATCGCCAGGGACGCATCATTGCCGAGAACCGTCCGTCGTTCAATTTGACCCTGCGTGAAGATCGCGAGGAGACTCTCGTTGCGTTGGAGCGGCTCGTCGCATTCCCGGAGGATTCGGACCGCGCCGCGTTTTTGAGGCTGGCGCGTCTCGAGCCGGCGCTCATCAAAGAGGATATCGGGCTCGAGGACGTCTCCAGAGTCGAGGCGCGTCAGCTCGAGCTCCCCGGAGCCCATATTCAATTCGTGCCTAGACGTCACTACCCGTCGGGAGGACTCTCGGCGCACGTCGTCGGTCATGTCGGCCGCCTGAGCGAGGAGCAGCTCGCCGGAGAGGAGTTCGGCGACGCCGAGCGCTACGACTACGTCGGGCAGTCCGGCATCGAGCGCGTCTACAACCAAGCGCTCATGGGACAAAACGGAGTCCAGCGGGTCGTCGTCAACAGCGTGGGGCGGCGAGAGCGCGTCCTCGAGCAAGTGCCGCCCGTGTGGGGCGAATCTCTGCAGCTGTCGATTGATCTCGAGCTACATGCGACGGCCCAGGAGGTGATGGGCGAGCGCGCGGGCGCCGTGGCAGCGATCGACCCGCGCAATGGACAAGTGCTTGCACTCGCGAGCTTTCCCGCCTACGACCCCAACAGTTTTTCGGGGACGGTCGACCGTGAGCAATGGGTGGGCCTGACGAGCGATCCGCGACACCCGCTGTCGAACCGTGCCATTCAAGGACGCTACGCGCCGGGCTCGACGTTCAAGATCGTTGTCGCCGCCGCCGCGCTCGAGGAAGGGATCGTGACCCCGGATACCGAGGTCGCGTGCACCGGCTCCGTGCGGCTCTATGGCAACGTTTTCCACTGCGCCCGTGCCTCGGGGCACGGCCGGGTCGACTTGGTGGAGGCTATCGCGCAGTCGTGCAACTCATACTTTTTTCGCCTTGCGCCAAAGCTGCCCATCGAGACGATCGCGCGCTATGCCCGCCTGTTCGGACTCGGAAAGAAGACCGAGATCGACCTCCCGCACGAGGTGTCGGGCCTCGTGCCGGATCCCGAGTGGAAACGCAAAGCGCGAGACGAGCCGTGGTATGCGGGCGAGACGGTCTCGGTCGCGGTGGGGCAGGGAGCCGTCCTCGTGACCGCGCTCCAGATGGCACAGCTCGCTGCGACCGTCGGAAGCTCGGGCGAGCTCCATCATCCGAAGCTGTATCTGAGGCAGCTCCCCGCGGGGTCGTTGCCGGAGCCGTTCACGGACGGTCTCGCGCAGCCGCCCGCCCGCCGGGTCGGTTTGAAGCCCGAGACTTTTCAGGTGCTGCAGGAAGGCATGTTCCAAGCCGTCAACGGAGTCGGGACGGCGGGGCGAGCGCGGCTCGCGTCGGTCGATGTCAGTGGCAAGACGGGCACCGCCGAGGTGGCCTCTCGGGGGCGGATCGCGGAGAGTCGCCACGAAGATCGGCCCGAAGCGCTTCGGAATCACGCCTGGTTTGTCGGGTATGCCCCTCGTGCGCGGCCGGAGATCGCGATCGCGGTGCTGGTGGAGCACGGGGGCCAGGGCGGCCGCGCGGCGGCACCGGTGGCGCAGAAGGTGCTCGAGACCTATTTCGAACAGAAGAAGCGGCGGGAGAGGGACCGTGCTCGACAATCGGCAGTGGCGCTCCATTGACTGGCTGACGCTCCTGGGTTTGGCCGTCGTCTCGGGCTTCGGGCTGTCCGTGATCTTCAGTGCCAGCCACGCGGGGCCGACGCCGGATCTCTACAAAGCGCAGTTCGTGCGATTGCTCATGGGGATCGCCCTGCTGGCGGTCGTCATGCTCATCGACTATCACACGATCGTCGACCGCGCGGAGATCCTCTATATCGCGACGCTCGGATTGCTGTTCTACCTCGTCCTGTTCGGGGGGCTTCGTGCCGGCACGAATCGTTGGCTCGAGCTGGGAATCGGCACTTTTCAACCGGGAGAGGTCGCAAAGATCGCGGTCGTCTTGTTTCTCGCGAAATACCTCGCGATGGTTCGGAAAGATCGCATGTCGACCCGCGAGGTGTTGACGACCGCAGGATTTGCAGCCGCCCCGGCGCTGCTGATTGCACTGCAGCCGGACCTCGGGACGGCGGCGACGATCGGAGTCGTCTATGCGGCGATGGCATTGCTCTCCGGGCTCAAACCGAGGCTTCTGGTTTTCGCGGCTCTCTTCGTAGCCTTGGCGCTACCGCTCAGCTGGAAGTTCGCGCTCAAGGACTACCAAAAGGAGCGCGTTTACTCCTTCTTGGATCCCGCGAGAGACCCGAAAGGAGCCGGCTATCAGAGTATCCAGTCCACGATCGCCGTCGGCTCCGGCGGCATGACCGGAAACGGATGGCTCGAAGGCACGCAGAGCCAATTGCAATTCCTGCCGACGCCCCACACCGATTTCATCTTTGCGGTCGTGGCGGAAGAGTTCGGCTTCGTTGGTGTGACCACGGTCATTTTGCTCTACCTCATGATCACGCTTCGAGCCATCGAGACGGCTCGCCGCGCTCGGGACCGCCTGGGCACCTTCGTCGTCTTTGGGGTGCTGTCGATGTTCGTCTTTCAGACGACCTACAACCTTGCTATGGTCGCGGGACTCGTCCCGATCAAGGGATTTCCGTTACCTCTCATGAGCTACGGCGGCTCATCCATGCTTGCGACGATGATCGGCTTTGGCTTGATTCTCAACGTCCGTATGCGTCGTTTCGTCAACTGACGGCGCGAACCCGGCCCGAAAGACTAGTGCTATGATAGTGTCGACTTGACGCCAGCTCTTTGTAAAGCACACTGGCGCTTGGATTTTTTGGATTATCTGGAGGTAAAAAACGAACACCTCCCATTTTTTTAGGAAGGCTGGACCGCAACACGAGGGCCGGCTTTGAGGGAACGGCTTTGGGGCTTTCCCCGCATTCTTGGGACCGGATACGGCCTATGGGCCGAGGTTGACGTCATGGAAACGTCCTCTTGTCCCCGATTACGGATTTCGGCAGATTTGGCTAGATCGATTCGAACGAGAAGAGCACCAGTGGCGACGGGTTCTACCCTTCGCCGGAAGCTCGACTAAGCCGCGCACCGTCGAAACGCCCCCTATCCCGCCCCCTCGCTGCCCTCTCGAAGCGGATCCGCCACAAGAGGATCAAAATGTCACAAAAAGAAATGATTATCAGCCACACCCCTCACGAGACGCGTCTCGCGGTCGTCGAGGACGGAGTCGTCTCCGAGGTTGCGTTCGAGCGCGAGCGAAGCCGCGGAGTGGTCGGCAACCTTTACAAGGGACGCGTGAACCGTGTTCTGCCCGGCATGCAGTCGGCGTTCGTCAATATCGGTCTGGAGCGGGATGCGTTCTTGTACGTGTCGGATGTCATCGACGACGACGACTACCTGTCCGAAGAAGAGGAACGGATCGTCGAGACGGAGCGTGAGATCCGTGCGGCGAAAGGGAACAATCAATCGATCGACGAGCTTCTGAAATCCGGACAGGAAGTCCTCGTCCAAGTAGCGAAAGAGCCGCTTGGAACGAAAGGGGCGCGCATCACTTCCTACGTCAGCTTGCCCGGACGTCTCCTCGTCTACATGCCGACGGTCGAGCATATCGGGGTCTCCCGAAAAATCGACACCGCGGAGGAGCGCAGTCGACTGCGGCGCCTCATTCAAAGCTCCAAACAGCGCGGCGGCGGCTATATCGTTCGCACCGCGGCCCAGGGAAAGGACGACGAGGCGATCGTCGCCGACCTGAGATATCTCGAGCACAAATGGGCGGAAGTGCTCGAGCGCTCCGAGCACATGAAGGCCCCGGCGCTCGTTCACCGGGATCTCGGCCTCGTGTTCAAGTACATCCGCGACATCTTGTCGCCGGAGTTCTCCGCGATCCGGATCAACTCCGAAGAGCTCTTCGATCAGGTGCTGAACTATGTGCGCCAGATCCAGCCGCAAATGCTGCACCGCGTCAAGTACTACTCCAAGAACTATCCGATTTTCGAAGAGTACGGCGTACAGTCCGAGATCGACAAGGCGTTGCGGAGCAAAGTGTGGCTCAAGTCCGGGGGCTATATCGTCATCAATCAGACCGAGGCTCTCGTCGCGATCGACGTCAACACGGGTCGCTATACCGGAGATCGTCGGCTCGAAGACACGATCACTCGGATCAACCTCGAAGCGCTCGAAGAGATCGTGCACCAGGTTCGACTACGGGATCTCGGCGGGATCATCGTCATCGACTTCATCGACATGGAAGAGCGCCGCAACCAGAACAAGGTGTTCCAGGCCCTCGAACAAGCGCTCAAGAAGGACCGCTCGCCAACCAAGACCGTTCAAATCAATGAGTTCGGGCTCATCGTGTTGACCCGAAAGCGCGTGAAACGTTCGCTCGAGCGTGTGCTCTGCCGCCCGTGCCCGTCGTGTCAGGGCAGCTCCTGGATCAAATCTCCGACGACTGTCGCTTACGAAATCGTGGATCAGGTAAGAAAGAACGTTCACGATTATCGAAAAGGCCTCACCTTGCGAGTGCACCCCGAAGTGGCGCGTGCCCTCAAAGGGAAGGAAGCGCCCGTGATCGAAGAGCTGAAGTCCATGCTGCGCAAGGACGTCGACATCCGCTCGGATCACAACATGTATCAAGAGCAGTACGAGCTTACGGCGCGGAGATAGACGTGGGCGCCGCTCCGAGGGAGCGGAAACGAGCGCTGGTGATACGGACCGGCGCACTTGGCGACACGCTCGTCGCGCTGCCCGCCGTCGAGGCGCTCGCCGAACGGTACGAGGTCGAGGTCGCGGGCCGCCGGCCGGCGATCGACTTGCTCCGGGGGCCTAAGCTCGCGACGGCCGTTCACGCGTCCGACCGGGCGCTCTTCGCGCCCCTTTTCGAAGCGTCGATGGACGACGTCGACCTCGTTCGTTTCCTCGAGCGGTTCGATATCGTGGTTTCTTGGGCGCGCTTGCCGCTCCTCGCCGGCAAGCTCGGCCGGCTCTCCATCCCTCTGGTCGAATCGCAACCGCACCCCCCCGCGGGGGCACACGCCAGTGACCACCTTCTTCATAGTCTCCGTGGTCTTGGCGTCTTATCCCGCCCCTATGCTTGCCTCGACGTCTCGGCAGAGAACCGCGTCGCGGCCGAGAAGCTGGCCGCGTACGGGCTCGTTGCTGAGCGTTTCGTGGCCATCCATCCATCGAGCGGGAGCTTGCGTAAGAACTGGCCGGTCGAGAGCTTCGCGGAGCTAGCCCGTCTCGCGCACGAGGATGGTCTAGGCGTACTCTGGATCGAGGGCGACGCCGACGAGGATGTCGTGAGGCGTGCCTGCGCCGCGGCTCCGGCGCCCGTGGCGCACGGGCTGCCGCTTTTGTGTCTCGGGGCGGTCCTGAGCCGCTCCGCCGCGTTCGTAGGGAACGATTCAGGTGTCAGTCACCTCGCCGGGGCGGCGGGGGCGCGAACGCTTTCGATATTTCGCTCCACGGACCCGTCGCAATGGGCCCCGCGTGGGCCGTCCGTTCGCGTGGAGTCGGCCCAAGCGTCCGCTATGGACATTTTTCGTGGCCTCCGAAACTTTATCGATACCGCCTAGACTTTTTCTCGACCGGCCGTCCGAGGGATGAATCAGGACAGCTCGTAGGGAATTGCCCCCAAGTGAAACACCAACGCATTTAAGTGTTCCATACCAGCAAAGAGCGGTACGGAGCCCATCCACAATCCGTGGGGGTAGGGTGCGCAAAGCCCCGTTATTCTGTGGTTCGTGTAGGAAGCGAAATGGGCACGCTTCTTGCTACTAGTAAAACCAAACACACAGAAACGAATAACTCTGACGGGTTCCGAAATGCCGGGACCTGGACGAAGGAGTCAACGAACATGGCGACGATGGCATTGCTCGACACGCAAGAATTCGGAATTGGCATTTACCGAGGTTCGGAGCGCATAGGCAAGATCCGCTTCCACATCGGCATACGTGACGCGGAAGGTGAAGTCACGTATTCCGCCGCAGACCAGGAGCTCCGGAAGTCTCTCCGGATCACCCTGGGCAGGAGACGGAGTTGGCGATGGCAAGATTTGACGCGAAAGCTCATCGACAACCTCTCGTTATCGACGGGAGGTCGCTTTGTGCTTCGGTTCGGAACGACGCCTTCTGACGAAGGACGTGGCTCCGGCGAGCATGGCTTGCGCCGAGCAATCAATCGCGCTGTCAACGAATAGTTTCCCCGCTACAAAAAATCGAAAGTCCTACCCGCTTCAAGCCCTCGATGGTGGCCCCCGCCCGCCGGCATCGAGGGCTTAATTATTTGAGCTAGCGACCCAGGGCGAGTCGATCGGCCAATGGCGCGGGGAGCCCGGCCGCCCGGATTTTCTGCTGCGTTTTCTCGAACGCGTAGCTCACACGGTAGATGGTCATCGTGCGGCGCGTGTCGTCGAAGACACCGAAGCTGGCGCGGTTGTCGCCGTCCCGAGGCTGCCCGATGGAGCCGGGGTTGATGAGATAGCGGCGATTGTCCGACAGCCGAAGTCGGAATGCCGCATCGCCGGCCGTCGGTACGTGGGTCGTCAGAGACTCGTCGTCGAGGCCGAACATCACAGGGAAATGGCTGTGGCCGAAGAAGCAAATCGGCGTCTCGAAATGCTGGAACATGTTCAGCGCTTCGATCTCGCCGAAGATATAGGCATCTTCATCGAGCGGCGTGCCGTGAGAGATGGATAGCTTGCCATCGACCGCGACCGGACCCTTCGGAAGCGTCGAGAGCCATTTTCGATGGCGCGGGATCAGTTTTTGCTCCGTCCACCGAGCGGACTCCAAGGCGATCTTGTTGAACATCTCGCCGTTCTCGACGCCGCTACACACCTTGTCGTGGTTACCGCGGATGATCGTCGCGCGCTTGAGCCGCCGGACGGCGTCCACGGTGGGGTTCGGGTCTGCTCCATAGCCGACGAGGTCGCCCAAGATGACGACGCGGTCGAACCGCTTGCGTTGCACTCGCCGCAACACGGCAGTGAGAGCTTCTAGGTTCGAATGGATATCGCTCAGGACGAGATATTTCATGCGTTCCTATAGGATGCCACAAGCTGACGGAGCCGTCGCGTACTCGTTTCGACCGAATCGCTTCCAAGCTCCAACCGAAGATCGGCCAAACCGTAATACTTCCTGCGCTTTCGCGCAAGTTCTCGCGACGCGGCATCGTCATCCCACAGCGGGCGGAGGCTCGGATCGACGCGCCTTTCGAGCGTCGCGAACGGAACGTCCAGCCAAACCGTGACTCCGCTCGCGCTCATGATGCGGCGGTTTTCTTCGATGGTGTAGGTGCCGCCTCCAGTCGCGACGACGCCGTCGCGCTCGCCGGTCGTGACGGAGCGGAGGGCGCGGGTCTCGAGTCGGCGAAACGCTGCCTCACCGTCCAGCTCGAAGATCGTCGCGACACTTCGCCGCTCGTCGGCCACGATTGCCTCATCTAGGTCGAAGAACGGCCGGTCGAGCTCGGAAGCGAGCGACCGTCCCAGTGTGGTCTTTCCGACCCCCATGAACCCCACGAGATAAATCCACCCCACCGCTTGGCCCGTTCCTTCACGTGGTCACACGGCTAAGTGTGTTCCAAAAGTCAGGGTAGGAAATGTTGACCTGATCGCGATGATCGATGTCGCAGTCTCCGTCGACCAGGAGCGACGCCATGGCCCAGGCCATCACCATCCGGTGGTCGCCGTGGGTGCGAAGCGCTGTCGCGCGCAACGGACGGCCTCCATGTACGATGAGGCCGTCCGGTAGGGTGTCTACCCTTGCACCCAAGGCGTTCAGGCCGTCCATGATGGCGCTCAACCGGTCGCTCTCTTTGACCCGCAGCTCGGACGCGCCTGCGACGGTGAACGTGCCGCTCGCCTGCGTCGCCACGACCGCGAGGATCGGGATCTCGTCAATCATCGCCGGGAGCCGGGAGGGGTCGAGCTCGATACCCGAGAGCTCTTTGCCGCGAACCGTTACGGATCCGATGGGCTCCGCTCCTGCCGTGTCATCGAGCGCGACGTCCAAATCCGCTCCCATCGCACCGAGCGCGTCGAGGAGGGCGGTACGACTTGGGTTCAGGCCGACACGCTCGACGACGAGCTCCGAGCCGGGAAGACAGGCAGCGGCGCCGATGAAGAACGCGGCGGAAGAAAAATCTCCCGGGATCGTGAAATCGCGTCCGGTGAGTCGCGAGCCTTCCGTGACGGCGGCGGCGCCGCTCTCGCCGTCCGAGCGGACGCCGAAGTCTGCGAGCGCGATCTCGGTATGGTTTCGGCTCGGAGTCTTTTCGTGGACGACGGTGGTCCCGTTCGCGTAGAGCCCCGCGAGCAGAATGGCGGACTTCACCTGAGCGCTCGGAACGGGCAATTCGTAGTCGAGCCCTTCGAGGCGTTGCCCACCGTGGAGGATGATCGGTAGCTTTCCGTCACGGCTCTCGATGTGTGCCCCCATCTTCGCGAGGGGCCGCTCGATCCGATCGAACGGCCTGCGCGACAAGCTGGAATCACCGGTGAGGCGGCTGTCGAAGCGCTGGCCCGCGAGGAGGCCGCAGGCGAGTCGAGCCGTCGTACCGGAGTTGCCGGCATCGAGGCTCTCCGTCGTCGGGTTCAGCCCGTGGAGGCCGACGCCCTCTACCGTAAGCGTCTCGTTGTCGAGCACGGCGTCGACACCGAGGCGGCGGATGACATCGACGCTGCTCGCGCAATCGGCTCCGTTCGGGAACCCTTGGATGCGGGACCGCCCCGTCGCGATGGCGCTCAACAGCGCGAGGCGGTGCGCGATCGACTTGTCGCCGGGGACAGTGATCCGACCTTCGAGCTTGCGCGAAGACGGGGCCGTCATCGCGCGATCGTAGCATGGCCGCTCCCATGCGTTTGCCGGACTGGCTTGTCAGCGGTGCACCGATCTTGTAGCCTACGATACGGGAGGACTCTTGGACGAAAAGCCTACTCACGACGAACCGAACCGGGTCGAGATCGACATCCGCAGCAGTTTCGAGATGGTGGACTTGGTTCAAGTCGTCTTCGAGTCTCTTTCGTCTCAAGTCGGCTTCGGATCGGACGACTCGCACTGGATGAGCGTTGCGATCCGAGAGTCCGTAACGAACGCCGTCCGGCACGGGAACAAGATGGACCCGGAAAAACGGGTGGTGGTGCGATTCGAGTACGAGGAGTCGGAATTCAGCGTCTCCGTGTCGGACGAAGGAGAAGGCTTCGACCCCCAGGAGATTCCGGATCCCCTCGCCGAAGAGAACCTGCTCCGCGCGAGCGGACGCGGCATCTTCTTCATGAAGAATTTCATGGACGATGTCCACTATCACTTCGAGCCGCAACGGGGGACTCGCGTCACGATGCTCAAGCGAGTGGGCGGTGACGATGCCGGCAACGCCGAGGATGCGTAGCGCGTAGCTCGGTGCCGGCCCGTTCATGAATCCTCTTTCGGTTGCGATCGAAGCCGCTCTCGCAGGCGGAGCCATTCTCAAGACCTACTACGGCGGCGCGTTCCGCATTGCGTTCAAGGGGGAGCTCGACCTGGTAACGCAAGCGGACACCGAATCGGAAGCGGAAGTCCTCTCTATTTTGCGATCGCGGATGCCGGACGTGTCGATCCTCGCGGAAGAGAGCGGTGTGAGCGAGCGGGATGCTCGGCAGCGTTTCATCGTCGATCCTCTGGACGGCACCACGAACTTCGCGCACGGATATCCGATGTTCGCGGTGTCGATCGCATTCGAGGAGGATGGAGAGGTCACCACCGGCGTCGTCTACGACCCTATTCGCGAGGAGCTCTTCACGGCGGCGCGGGGACACGGCGCCTTTCTGAACGGCTCGAAGCTCGACGTTTCGAAAACGACGGAAGTGCGCCACTCGTTGCTGGTCACGGGCTTCCCCTACGACCTGAAAGACGATCTCGTCGGCAACATGCGGCAGTTCACGCGTTTCATGGCGACGGCCCGTGCCATTCGCCGGGACGGCTCCGCGGCGTTGGATTTATGTTACGTCGCAGCGGGCCGCTTCGATGGTTTCTGGGAGGAGAAGTTGGGCCCGTGGGACACCGCGGCCGGCGCGATCATCGTCGAGCAAGCAGGCGGCCGCGTGTCGAGCTTCGACGGGGGGCGATTCCACTACCGGCAGAAAGCGGTCGTTGCGTCGAACGGGCACGTTCACGCTGAGATGCTTTCGATTTTGAACGAATCGTCGGCCGGCTGACGTTCTTTTTGTCCTCGTTTCAGGTCACTCCTTCTCCGGTGCCCCGAAAGATCTAGAGCTTCCGCACGGCACGCTCCGTGCAATCCACATGGGCACACTCCGCCGCAGAAAGGGTGCTCATGGGACCAAAGTGGGTCGCGCTGTTTCTGTTTCCGTGTTGCTGCGTCAGCGCTGTCGCCGAGGCGCAGTCGATCGAGTTGAAGTTCGGTGGCTTCGCGCCAACCTTCGAGAGCGAGCTTTGGGACGACAACCTCGCTACATTCCAGATCGAGCCAGATGATTTCAGTGGATTCGTCGCAGGCGCCGCCGTGGGCCTGCCGCTCAGCGATCATCTCGAGCTCGTCGTCGCCGTAGATACGAGCTCGACGACGGTTCTCTCGAGCTACCGGGACTTCGTCTGGGACGACGGTGGTGAGATCCTCCAGGACTTGACGCTGCGAGTCACGCCTCTCACGGGGGGAGTCCGCCTGTACCCGTTGGGCCAACGAGCACGCGTACGACCGTTCCTGACGGGCGGCGGCGCGGCCTACCTCTATGAGTACCGCGAAGAAGGGGAGTTCGTCGACTTCGAGACGTTCGACATCTACTCCGATACTTTCATCGATCGCGGCGCCGCCTACGGTTGGTTCTTCGGTGGTGGCGTGTCGATCGCATGGACCGACGCCGTCTTCGTCGTCGGGGAGTATCGGCGCCACTGGGCTTCGGGGCGGCATGGCGTCGACTTCGAAGGCTTCGGTGGCTTCGAGCTGACTTCACAGCAAGTGAGTGCCGGTGTCGGCTTTCGTTTCTGACAGCTTGCTATAATGGGCGGAACGAGTGGGCGTGGCGCCGCTGCGGTTTCGAACACGCCGCCTTCACTCGATGTCGAGACTTGGAGAGATCAATGAGCCAGCAGTCCCCTCGCCGCCACGAGCGCGGTCGTTCCAATTTTGGGCGGGTGTCCGCACTCGCATTCGGCCTCACCGGAATTCTGGTCGCACTCGCCATCGCGGCTGGTCCATCAACGGATTCCGAGCAGGAGACCGAGCCCAAGCTGCGCCCGAGCGCGCAGAAAGAGCGACCGTCGGTACGACCGGCCGCGACGGTAGCGCCGGTCGAAGAGCGAGACCGGGTCGAGGACCTACCGGACGTCGGCGCCTTGTCTCGTGCTTTCGCGACCGTGGCCAAGACGCTCGAGCCCGCGGTGGTGAATATCTTCACCGAGGGCAACGACCGACCGGCGGGCGAGCCGCCTTCGGGCACGCCGTTCGACGAGTTCTTCGAACGCTTTTTCCGCGACCAACCGCAACAGCAGCGCCGCAGTCTTGGATCCGGCGTCATCGTCGATCCGCGCGGCTTCGTGATCACGAACAACCACGTGATCGAGAACGCCAAGGAGATCGAAGTTCGTTTCGCGGACGAGCGCCGCTTTCCGGCAGAAGTGGTAGGAACCGATCCCGCGACCGACCTGGCCGTGCTTCGTATCCAGTCGGAAGAGAGCTTCGATTTCGTCAACTTCGGCGCTTCCGATAACCTCCAGGTGGGAGAGTGGGTGCTGGCGATGGGCAACCCTTTCGGCTTCGGACATACCGTGACCGCCGGCATTATCAGCGCCAAGGGCCGACTGATTGGACAAGGCAGCTACGACGATTTCATCCAGACGGACGCAGCCATCAACCCTGGAAATTCGGGTGGTCCGCTCGTGAACATGCACAGCGAGATCATCGGGATCAACTCGAACATCATCTCCAACTCCGGCGGAAATATGGGTATCGGCTTCGCGATTCCCTCGGACATGGCGCGCAAGATCTACGACCAACTCGTCTCGGACGGCAAAGTGACCAGAGGCTGGTTGGGTGTTCGGATCCAGAACTTGACGCCCGAGCTCGCTCGAAGCTTCGGCCTCGAGAACAACAAAGGTGCGCTCGTCTCGGAGCTGCTCGGCGAGGAATCTCCGGCCGGGCGAGCCGGACTGAAAGCCGGCGACATCATCGTTGAGTTCGGCGGCGTTCCCATCGATTCGAACACCCATCTCGTGCATCTCGTCGCTGACGTACGGCCCGGTGAGAGCGCCGGCGTCAAGTTCTTCCGTGACGGAGAGCTCCGTGAGACCGAGGTCGTGATGGCACTTCGTACCATCGACAGCGAGACGACCACGAGCGACTTGGACGTGCCCGAGGATCGGGGTCGTCTGGGTATCAGCGGTCAGAACCTGACCCGGCAGACCGCCGAAGAGCTCGGAGCGAGCTCCGCGGCGGGAGTTTTGCTGATGGATGTCGATCCGGAAGGCCCCGCGGCGGATGCGGGATTGCGCCGGGGCGACGTGATCATCGAGGCGAATCGGGAGCCGGTCCGAACGACCGACGACCTCGCGCGCGTGATTGCGGACATCCCCGATGCAGGAGACCTACTCCTTCGTGTGGAGCGGATCGCTCCGGGACAGGAGTCGAGCTTCCTCTGGGTACCCGTCCAGCTGAACTAGACGAGCAGGCGAATCGATTCTGTACTAATGTCGGCGTTCTCTAATGGGAAACGTCGCGTCGCGTCTCGAGGCCTTTGTACGAGGGCTCGGTAGCGAAACCGCCGGGTTAGGCCTGTTCGTTGCTGCGTTCTTCGACTCCTCTCTCCTGTCGCTGCCGGAAGTCAACGATCTGCTTCTCGTCTATTTTGGGGCCACGTTCCCCCAAAACGCTTACTTCTACGCGTTCATGACCATGCTCGGATCCGCGAGCGGGGCTAGCATGCTCTATTGGCTGGCGCGCTCGAAAGGGCACGCCTACCTACGCCGTCGATTCAGCGAAGGGCGTCTCGACGAGGCCTTCGCCGTGTTTCGGCGATTTGGAGCGCTCGCGGTCGCGGTGCCGGCAGTGTTGCCCCCTCCGTTTCCGTTCAAGATATTCGTCCTGTCGGCCGGGGTTCTCGGGCTCCCGTTTCGTCACTTTCTTGGGGCGATCGTGATCGGACGGAGCTTCCGCTACTTCGGCGAAGCCTATCTCGCCGTCCGCTACGGCGAGCTGGCGATGACGGCGCTGCGCGAGAACGCGACCCTGGTGCTGGTCTCCGCACCTTTGCTGGCGCTCGTAGTGGTCGGGCTCTACTTGGTCGCGAAACGCCGCTTGGTGCCTCCTGTGGCCCGTTGAGGCACTAGGGGTAGACGACGGCTCCGTCCCACCAAGAACGGCAGGCTATATAGAGGGCCGTTACAGCTGATCGA
>Ga0315338_1001884_pt1 | contig 23393 bp, 18 predicted proteins | sample ASW8metaG_FD_204518 | JGI IMG/M metagenome (GOLD analysis project Ga0315338, IMG submission 204518) | Ammonia-oxidizing marine archaeal communities from Monterey Bay, California, United States - ASW #8 | ecosystem: Environmental > Aquatic > Marine > Coastal | place: USA: California | collected... | reverse complement strand
CGGTCGCCATCGCACTGACGGTCCTGACGGCGTGGCCCACGCTCGGAGTGGCCCAGCAGTGGCCGAAGTTTCGTGGGCTACACGCGGGCAGCGTGGCCGACGATCCTGGGTTGCCTGATACCTGGAGCGAGACCGAGAACGTCGCCTGGAAGATCGACGTTCCTGGGTTGAGTTGGAGTTCGCCGATCGTCTGGGACGATCACATTTTCGTGACGACCGCCGTCAGCGCGGCCGACGACGAAGTCCAGCCGATTCGGGGGCTCTACGACCCTGGCGAGCACAATGGTTCGGTGCCCGCCAGCGGCGAGCACCGGTGGCTGGTGTACGACATCGACTTTGAGACCGGCGCGGTGCGCTGGGTGACGGAACTGCACCGCGGCGCGCCCACCATCACGCGGCACCTCAAGAACAGCTTCGCCTCCGAGACCCCGGTGACCGACGGCGAGCGGATCTATGTGTACTTCGGAAGCATCGGGTTGTTGGCGGCTCTGAATTTTGACGGAGAGGAGCTCTGGCGTCGAGACCTCGGCACGTTCAATACGATGCAAGGTATGGCCACCGCGTCGTCACCGGCGTTGCACGACGATCGGCTCTATGTCGTCAACGACAACACCACCCAGTCGTTCCTCACCGCCTTTGACACCACGACGGGCAATCAGGTGTGGCGAGTAGATCGGGACGAGCCCGGGCACACTTGGGCGACGCCGTTTGTGTGGGAGAACAACCTCCGCACGGAGATCGTCACGGCGGCGACCGGCCGGGTCCGCTCCTACAATCTCCAAGGAGAGCAGCTCTGGGAGTTGAGTGGGATGTCGCTGTTGACGACGCCGAGTCCATTTGCCAGCCACGGGCTGGTCTACATCAGCTCCGGCTATCCCGGTGGCTCCCTGCGGCCGGTCTACGCCATCCAGCCTGGCGCGGCGGGCGACATCTCGGTGTATCAGGACGTGGCCAGCGGCCTCCAAGAGGGATTCCCGGGCACGCGGCACTACTCACAGGATGACCATGTCGTGTGGTCCTACCCGCTGCTCGGTACCTACAGTACGACGGCCCTGGTTCATGGCGATATCTACTACACGTTGCTCGACCGCGGCTTCCTGACCGCCCATGACGCGGCGACCGGCGAGGAGGTGTATGGGCGACGTCGTCTCGAGATCGGCAACGGCTTCACCGCGTCGCCGTGGGGCTACAACGACAAGATCTTCCTGCTCAGTGAGGACGGCGATACATTCGTGGTGCGGGCCGGATCGGAGTTCGAGATCTTGCACAAGAACTCGCTGAATGAAATGTCGCTGGCCACGCCCGCCGTGGCTCGAGGCAGCGTGATCCTCCGCACGCAGTCGAAGCTGTATCGCATCGCACGGCCGTGAGCGGCCGGCGGATCGGACCAAGAAATCGCTATGCAGAACGTGTTTGAGAACTGGTTGGTCGAGCAGGGCGTGGAGTCTGGTCTGGCCGCGTTCGGCGCGACGGGCACCGGCTCTGTCGCAGTCCTGCTGCTGGCCCTCATTGCGGACCTGGTCGCCAAGCGGGTGTTGTTGCGCGCCGTGGTCAGCCTGACGGAGCGTACGGAGTCGACGTGGGACGACGTCGTGGCCGAGCGCCGGGTGTTCCACCGACTGGCTCACATTGCTCCAGCGCTCGTGATCTACCTGCTCGCGCCGGACGTCCTGGGCGTGGGTGTGACCCCGACGACCCTGGTCAGGGCGGCCTCCCTCCTCTACATGATCGTGGTCGTCGTGTCGGTGCTCGACGGGGCGCTCAATGCACTCGTCGACCTCATCCGGGCGAGCCATTTCGGCGAGCGGTTACCGTTGACCACCTTTGCGCAGGTGGTCAAGTTGGTGCTCTACGGCCTGGCCGCCATCACCGCGCTGTCAATTCTCATGGACGAGTCTCCGGCGCTGCTGTTCAGCGGCCTCGGGGCGATGACGGCCGTGCTGATGCTCATCTTCAAGGACCCGATCCTGGGGTTCGTGGGTGGCATCCAACTCTCTGCCAATCAGATGGTGAGGCGCGGTGACTGGATAGAGATGCCCAAGTACGGCGCCGACGGGGACGTGCTCGAAGTCGCGCTGACCACGGTCAAGGTCCAGAACTTCGACAAGACCATCACGACCATTCCGACGTATGCGCTGATCAGCGAGTCGTTCAAGAACTGGCGGGGGATGGCTGAGTCCCAGGGGAGGAGGATCAAGCGGGCGATCCACCTCGACCTCAACTCCATCAAGTTCTGCGACGACGCGCTGCTAACGCGGTTGACACGCGTGCCCTACATGGCGGACTACCTCGCCGAGAAACGGCAGGAGATCGACGCGTGGAACGGCGGGCACGGCGAAGGCTCGTCGACCGCCTTGCACCCGAGGCGGCTGACTAACATCGGAACCTTTCGTGCCTATACAGTCGCCTACCTGAAGCACCGGCCCGACGTCCACCAGGAGATGACGTTTCTGGTCCGTCAGCTTGCACCCATGCCCCACGGTGTGCCGGTCGAGGTGTATGTGTTCAGTCGGGACCAGAACTGGGTCAACTACGAGGGCATTCAATCAGACATCTTCGACCACTTGCTGGCCGTGTTGCCAGAGTTCGATCTCCGCGCCTATCAGATACCGTAGGGGTTCGGCCTTTTATTCCGGGGTGGCGCCCGCAGTGATTGCCTCGGTGTCCGCTAGCACGGTGCCTGCGCGGTTGGGCTTTTCGCGGGGGAGCGCAGCCGTCAGGGTGTGCCTATAATGCGGCGATGAGAATTGCTCGAATCTGTGAGTGGGGAGCGATGTATCTGTGGCCTACTCAAAGACGAGAGGCGCAGCGCGTCTGTCACGGGTCTCGGGGAAGCCAAGCCGGATGAAGTTGTCCGTTGCGCTTCTCCTGGGACTGATGGGATCGCTGCTGCACGCTGGGCTCGCTTCGGCCCAACTCGCGGGATACGCGCTCTACGACGTGGGCGCCGCCACCACTGAGTTGGGTTCAGACAAGGGCCGGTCGAAGCTGGTCTACGGCATGGGTGCTGGTGCGTCCTACGGCATTCTGTCGATGGGAGACCTTCGTTTCGTTGTTGGCGCCGATCTCGTGGTCAGGGGTTTCGGTTTGGAGGTCCCCGCCCGCGTTGAACTGGACACGGGGGTCTTCGACCAAAGTGACGTGTGGCTCGACCAGTACGTGGCTCTCCGCTTTCGCAGCGTGATGGCCGGCGTGTACTTCGAGCAGCGCAGCATCGATCGAGGCCGCGCCGGCACGATCGGGATCCCGGCCTCGGGAGTGGGACTGTTGTCCGAAATTTCCTGGGGCGAGCGCGTCATCGCGCGCATCTCCTATGCCGACTTCCCGCGTGGGCGCTTACGGGTGGACGGGGCACCTCTCGAGCCTGACGTGACGTCGGGCCGGTCGGTTCGGGTTTCGCTGACCTACCAGTTGACTGATCGGTGGAGCGCGAGGGGCGCATACGCCTCGACGACGATGGAAATCGAGCCCGTGCCTCCCACGTTTTCATTCTTCGATCACCGCCAGAGCCTCGTCACGTCCGGCCTCGTGCTGACGTTCTAGAGGAACCTCATGCGTTCGGAATTTCGGGGTGTGCGGCGCGGGTGCCTGATCGTTGTTCTGTCGCTGCTGGGCACGACGGGCCCGGTCTCGGCGACGGATCTCCCCCCGGGGTTTGTGGAACAGGTCCTAGTCGACCGTGTTCCCGGTGCGATGTCGATGGCGTGGGGGCCGGACGGTGAGCTGTGGATCGGCGGCAAGCAGGGGCACGTTTGGGTGCTGCGTGGAGAGACACTCATCGAGGTGGCGCGGTTGGTCGTCAGCAGCGACGGCGAGCGCGGGGTCCACGGCATTGCGGTGGATCCAGACTTCGCGCGGAATCGATACGTCTGGATCTACTACTCCCCAGGCGAGCCGCCCTTCCGCAATCGCCTGGCGCGGTTTCGAAGCCTGGGGGACCAGCTCGTCGAGGAGACGCTGATCCTGGAAACTCCGGATCTGAAAGAGAGCTTTCACAACGGGGGGTGCGTCAGGTTCGCACCAGACGGAACCATCTTTCTTTCGACCGGAGACGATCTGCAGAACTCGGCCACCGCGCAGAACCCCGATGATATCCGTGGCAAGATTCTGCACATCAACCGTGACGGCTCTCCCGCGGACGGCAATCCCTACCTCGGAGGCGGAGGCGATCCGCGGGTGTGGGCCATCGGCTTTCGCAATCCATGGCGATTCAGCTTGCAGCCCGAAAGCGACAATCTCTTCATCGGGGACGTGGGGGACAACAGCTACGAGGAACTGAACGTCGGCGTCCCGGGTGGAAACTTCGGCTGGGCCGAGGTCGAGGGGCCGTCGCCGCTGGGCGTGCCCGGCGCCACCTATCCCATCTATTCGTACCCGCATACCTCCGAGGTCGGGCACGCCATCATCGCTGGCCAGCACGCGAGCGCGACGAATTTTCCGCCGGAGTACGAGGGAGATTTCTTTTTTGGCGATGCCGTTACCAACGAGATTTTCAGGATGGAGCTCGACGAGGTGAACCAGCCGGTGTCGGTTAGCGTCTTCGCTTCCGACCTGCCGACTGGGCCGGTTGACATAGGGTTCGGCCCCGACGGCGCGCTCTACTACGTGGGCTACGCCGCAGGCCGCCTCTCCCGGATCGCGTTCGTCGGCGGATCGAACCGTCAACCAGTGGCGACGGCTCGGACTACGGCTGACAGCGGCGAGGCGCCGCTCATGGTGACGTTCGATGCGTCGGCCTCCTTTGACGCGGATGGCGACACCTTGACCTTCGTCTGGGATTTCGGAGACGGCACGCGGGCCACCGGTCCCGTCGTGACCCACGACTACGTGGCAGGTGCGTTCGAGGCGAGCCTGACCGTCAGAGATTCAGCGGGGGCGCATGACGTCGTACGCGGCATCCGGATCGTCTCGGGCAACACGCGCCCCACTCCGGTCCTCGAGACCCGGCCCGACGGCTACCGCTACGTCGAGGGCGATCTGATCGAGTTCTCAGGGACCGCGTTCGATCGGGAAGAGGGGCTCGTTCCCTGCCGACAATTCGTCTGGACGGTCATTTTTCACCACAAGGGCCATGCTCATCCGTTTCTGGGCCCCGTCCAAGGGTGCAGCGGCCTCTTTGTCATCGACTCGCACGGTGTCGAGCAGACGTTTTACGAGCTTCGCCTCACGGTTCAGGACACCGGTCTGCCACTCGGCGATGACGGAAAGCTGACCGGCACGCGGGCGATTACCATGTTCCCGATGGACAACTCCAACCCCGCGATCCCCAATGACGGTCCGTGAACGGCTGGAATGTGAGCGAACGCAACGACGTTGATCCGGACGCGCCCGCTGGGTGAGTGGTTTTTCGATCCAGCGTTGTGGTCTTGCGCATTTCACGTCAGGCGAGTCCTTTTCGTTCGTGTATGTGCGCCATCCCTACGTAGGTGTCGTCGGAGATCGGTGACCACTGGTCTCGGGTTATAATGAGGTCTTCGATTCTGCGGCCTCGGCGGTGAGTGACTTTCGCCGGGAGTGCTCACAACGCGCCGATATCTGGCGCTCGGACATAGGCTCATACGAGCCATCAATCCGTATCGATTGCAACGGGAACTCCGTGCACCGCCTCAGCTGCGCCGATGGGTGTGAGGGGGGAGCGGAGAGGAGAAGACGAATGGGGAATCAGGCAGTGGGGACGGTGCACGCATTCGAGGCGACCACCCAGGTAGGCCGCGAGGGATTCAAGGTGGCGGATCTGTCTCTTGCGGCGTTCGGCCGTAACGAGATTCGTCTGGCCGAGCAGGAGATGCCTGGGCTGATGGCCCTGCGTGAGGAGTACGCGGGCACCCGGCCGCTCGATGGCGCCCGCATCATGGGTAGTCTCCACATGACGGTGCAGACCGCCGTGTTGATTGAGACGCTCGACGTTCTGGGCGCCGACGTGCGGTGGGTATCCTGCAACATCTTCTCGACGCAGGACCACGCTGCGGCGGCAGTGGCGGTTGGGCGTCCCGAAACAGGCGGGACCCCGGACAATCCGAAGGGGATACCGGTTTTCGCCTGGAAAGGGGAGACCCTGGAGGAGTACTGGTGGTGCACCAATGAAGCGCTGATTTGGCCGGACGGTGGCGGTCCGGCACTAATTGTTGATGATGGGGGTGACGCGACTCTGCTGGTCCACAAGGGCTTTGAGTTCGAGAACCTCGGTGAGGTGCCGGATTTCGATGAGGCGACGGAGCCGGAGGAATGGGGCGTCATTCTCGACCTGCTGCGGAACATCCAGGCCCGCGACAAGGAGCACTGGCAGCGCATCAGTCCGGCAATCCGGGGGGTGAGTGAAGAGACCACCACCGGCGTCCACCGCCTCTACGAAATGATGGAAGCCGGTACGCTGCTGTTTCCGGCCATCAACGTGAACGATTCGGTGACCAAGTCCAAGTTCGACAATGTGTATGGCTGTCGCCACTCACTACCCGATGGGCTGGCCCGGGCCACCGACGTGATGCTCGGCGGCAAGGTCGCGCTGATCTGCGGCTTCGGCGAAGTGGGCAAGGGGTGCGCGCAGGCACTGCGTGGCCAAGGCTGCCGCGTGGTGGTCACCGAGGTTGATCCGATTTGTGCGTTGCAGGCGGCGATGGAGGGCTACGAGGTCAACACGCTCGAAGCGATGCTGGACCGGGCCGATATTTTCGTGACGACGACGGGCAACAAAGACATCATTTCGGCCGATCAGATGGCGAGGATGAAGGACAAGGCCATCGTAGGCAATATCGGACACTTCGACAATGAAATCGACATGGCCGGCCTCAAGAAGGTGCCGGGCATGCAGCACATCAACATCAAGCCGCAATACGACGAGTGGCGGTTTCCCGATGGACACAGCGTCATGGTGCTGGCGGAGGGCCGTCTGCTGAATCTCGGGTGCGCGACTGGCCACCCTAGTTTCGTGATGTCCGCCTCGTTCACTAACCAGGTGCTGGCCCAGGTGGCGCTCCACGAGAACACCGGCGAGTACGAGAAACAGGTCTACATGCTGCCGAAGCTCCTGGACGAGAAGGTGGCGCGGCTTCATCTTGACCATCTTGGGGTGAAGCTGACGACCCTGTCACAGGATCAGGCCGACTACATCGGTGTGAAGATTGATGGTCCGTACAAGCCGGAGCACTATCGGTACTAGCGTCAAGTGCCGGCCTCATTTGGATCCGCCGCCTCGTCTGGACACGCCGCGACACGCGCATCCCCACTTTGCCCCTACTGACATGACGGCACCTCGTTTCGATCGACGGTTGTTTCTGCGCCTCGGCGCCATGGGCCTGATGGGAGCGTCCGGGGACAGGCTGGTTCGGGCGCAGGCGCCCGACACGGTCGCATTGGCCTCCCACGTCGTGGACGTCAATGGAGACGGGGTGCTCGACGCCGACGACGTGAGGGTGATGGCGCAGGCGCTCTTCACCACACGTGGTTTCGCTATAGAACCCAATGCCGGGTTTGATACTCGCGCCGATGTCTTCGGTCGAGGGGTGATCGGTCAGGACGCCGTTGACGCGGTGAGCCATGCCGTGTCGACATCTTCGGTGCCGGCCGTGCCTGTGCGGCGGCCGATCACGATTGGGTGGCACTACGGCTGGTATGACCAGATCCGTCGTCCCCTGCTGCAGCAGACCGTTCGCTACTTGGGTGGGAACTACCTCTCGAATGATCCCGTGGTCGAGGCTGAGTTCAACCGTCTGAAGAATGAGTTTGGCATCACCGTCGACGCGCTGAGTTGGATCCCCCACCGGGTGACCCCTACTATTCTGCCGAATTACCGGACTGGCTATTTCGCCGCGGAGAATGCAGCAACCCGCTACGTCTCGGTGTTGTACGAGGCGGCGCTTTCGCTCCCCCATGTCGGCGGCCGCGTGGACTTCCGCTCGACAGCCGTGCGCGACACTCTCGTGGGGGACTTCGCGGCCATGGCCCAGACGTTGGTGGAGGCTCGGGATCAGTACCCCACACGCGTGTTCCTGCTCGACGGCCGTCCGGTCGTGTTCATCTTCGCGTCCCACGCATGGGGGCTGAACAAGGCCGACACCGGTGAGTTCAATCAGATGACAACCGTTGTCTCGCGGGCCTTGGAGGCGTTCGGGCGGGTGTACGGGACGCCGCCCTATCTGGTGGGTGACGAGTTGTTGCCCCTGGCGTCCACGACAAGGCCGTCACCTAATCGACTGAGGCGTGCCGCCCTGTTCGACGCCATCCATGCGTATCACGCCGCCAACCTCAAGACGAGTGCCGCGCCATTCGAGTTGAATGAGTCCTACGGTGCGCTCCAGCGACTACGACTGGAGCGGGCGACGGAAGCCATACACGGGCTCGAAAGCCGGTTTACCAAGCAGAAAGTCCTGATTATTCCGAGTCTTGCCGGTGGATTCGCCAAGCACGGGCTGCCGACGCTGAGCACCACACGACAGGCCTTTGCCAATTACCTCAAACTGCTCATTCGACATTACGAAGAGGGCTACCTGCCCCAGGAATGGCCCGGCGCGCTGGGCACCGAGGCTCTTCCGGCGCCGATCTACTCCGTCGGTTCCTGGAACGAGGAGTACGAGGGGCACGCTGTGTTCCCGGCGCAGTTCAACCTGGCGCTCACCGACAGCGAGCAATACGGATTCGATTTCTCGATGGCGCTCAAAGAGGCGTTTGGCTGGAACCACTACGCCGACCGAGCGATTTGAATGTTAGAGGGGCTACGCTCCCGAACCCCCCGCCGCCACGCGGTGTTCCCGAGTGCTCTACTCCGCGGCCGGAGTCGCAAAATGGTGGGTTGTTGCGGCTACGTTCTCGCATCGTCGCCAACTCACAGGGCGTTCCCTCGTGACGCGTTCGGCTGGCAAGGCGCGACGAGGGAGCAACCAGGCGGGCTGTGACCGAGGAGCAACGCAGTCCAGCCGGACGCGTCACGAGGAAACCGGTCCGAGGATTGTGCGTCCGAGGTTGCGCAACGTGTCCATGTCGTGGACGTCGTCCGGGAGCAGCGGGACCCGCACTCGGGGTAATGTTGCGAACACCCGGTCGATCTCCCCCAGATGTCGCGCTTCTTGCCGACGCCGGGCCTCAAGAAACTGACCGTCGGCGTTGTCTGGTAGTACACGGTTAACGATCAGTCCCGAGACTGGGACCGAGAATCGCGTGAGGGTGTCGTGGGCCTTGAGCGTCTCCAGCACGGACAGTCGGTCCGGGTTCAGGACCAGCAGGAAGGCCGCGTGACTCGGGTCGAGCAGTTGCTCCCGGGCGCGCACGAACGTGCGGCGGCGGGCCTGGAGTAGCTCATTGAGTTGTGCGTCGCGGCCACCGGCGTCGTGGTCCTCGGCGGAGTCCAGCATCGAAAGATCATCGCCTTTGACCCGTCCGCCACCGAGATGGCGAAGGGCCGAGCCGAGCTGGGCCGAGCGCTGGCGGTGGCCGAGAAGCCCGTCGGTCCAGGCGGCCATTACCTCCGGTAATGACAACAGCCGTACGGTGTGCCCGGTCGGTGCGGTGTCGAAAATGACCTGGTCGTACTCGGTTCCGGCCAGGGCCATGATTTCGGCCACGCGTTCGAGCATCGCCGCCTCCATCGTGCCTGGCGCCAACCGCGCCAGGTCGAGTTGGCGATCGATCTCGGCAAAGGAGCGCGGGTGGACCAGCCCCTTCATACGTGCCTTCACCGTGGCCAGATGCTCGTCCGCCTGACGGTCGGGGTCAATCTCGAGTGCCCACAGAGAGGGGCACAGCTCGGTGGTGCGATTGCCGATGGGGCGGCCGAACAGGTCGGCCAAGGAGTGCGCCGGGTCGGTGGAGACCAGCAGGCATCGTTTCCCGCGGGCGGCCGCGACGAGTGCGAGGGATGCCGCGGTCGTCGTCTTGCCAACGCCTCCCTTACCCCCGACAAAGAGCAGCGCGTGCGTCAGAAGCTGGTCAAGCACGGCAGGTCATTGAAGAAAGGAAAGGAGGGGTTTCCTGACGAGGCGTTCGTCTGGCCAGGCGCGACGAGGGAGCATGCAGGCGGCATGTGACTGAGGAAGCAACGCCGTCAGACGGACGCCTCGTCGGGAAACCTAGCAGCAGCGGAAACCGTCGAGAGGGGAGTGTGCCATGCCTTGGCGCTGATGCCATTCGTGAAAGCGCTCGAGTAACAGGGGCTGGAGCTCCAGTGTGTAATACGCCGCCGGATTGGGCACACCCATAAGCTCGGCGAACACGAACAGCATGAACAAGTCGTCTTCTTCGCGTCGAGCCCGGGCCAGCGCCCCGCGATACGGCGAGACGTAGAACTCCTCAAGTAGAGCCTTGAAACGGTCTAGACGCCCCTTCACACGTGCCATCGGGCTCTGTGCGCGACAGGAGCTAGGCTGCCGCGCCGGCCGCCGCGGCTCGGCGCTCGCGGAGGAACGCAGACGATGCCTCGAGCATGACGAGAATGGCGAGGAGCACGATGGCGACGTCGATCCAGAGTAGCGGGTAGAGAATGCCCCCCTCTCGATACAGGGTCATGAGCTGCACCAGGGCGGCGCCGAGCGCCGCCACGGTGATGAATACCATCGGAATCAACGTGTAGCGGACAGGTCGTCCGAGCTTCACCAGCATCACGCTGATCACCATCAGGGTCAGGCCCGCCAGCAACTGGTTGGTCGTTCCGAAGAGCGGCCAGATCAACATGCCACCCTCGCCGCTGGCTCCACCCGCCCCAAAGGCGAGCAGGAGGCACGCCGTTACCGCCATCCCGGTGGCAACATATCCGTTCTGCAGCGCCGGGATATCGTAGATCGTCCCCCACTCCTGCACGATGTAGCGCTGTAGTCTGACCCCGGCGTCCATGGTCGTCCCCGCAAACAGCACGGCCATCACCGTCAGTAGGGTGGCGGCGAACTGCTCGGAAATGCCGACGCCAGACGCCACCACGCGGGCTCCGCCCTGCACGAACGCGGCCATGCCGCCGTTCCCGAACTCTGAATACATCACTTGCCAGTCGGCCAGCGACGCGAATCCGGCGGTCGCGGCGATGATGGCGACGAGCGCCAAGGCCCCTTCGCCTGATGAGCCGAGATAGCCAACAAACCGCGCATCAGTCTCTTTGTTGAGTTGTTTCGATGTCGTCCCGGAGCCCACCAATCCGTGGAATCCAGAGATGGCGCCACAGGCGATGGTCACGAACAGGAGCGGGAAAATCGGCGGTGCGGATGCAGGCAGATCAGGGTTGATGGCCGGCGCCACGATGGTGGGATTCGCGATGAGCACCGCGCCATAGAGCAGGCCCAGACCCACAAAGAGTTGGATGCCGTTGATGTAGTCCCGCGGCTGTAGCAGTAGCCACACGGGCAGCAGCGAGGCGATCCCCGCATACAGGAACAGAATCAAGATCCATTGCGCGCCCACAGGCAAGCCGAAGGACCCGGCCGACAATGAAATCGGCACCGCTTCGCCCAGATAGATGACGGCGTAGAGAATCACCGTGCCAACGACGGTCGGCCACAGAATCGGGACGTGCATCCGATAGATGAGCACCCCGATGATGACGGCCACGATGACGGCGGTCCAAGCCGGGATCACGCTGCTGGGGGTTTCCTGAAACGCATCGGAAATCGCCACGCCAAAGACGGCATTGACCATCATCAGTAGAAAGAAGACGACGACCATGAACAGGGTGCGGGCCCTGGGGCTGACGACATCGCCAGTCAGCGAGCCGACCGATTTCGCCTTGTTTCGCACACTGGCCCAGACGGCGCCGAAATCGTGTACGCCGGCGAAGAACATCGTGCCGATCACGACCCACAAGAAAGCTGGCAGCCATCCCCAGATGACCGCGATGCCTGGACCGATAATGGGGGCGGCGCCGGCGACGGCGGTGAAATGGTGGCCCCAGAGAACCACGCGGTTCGTTGGCAGATAGTCGATGTCATCCCGCTGGGCGTGCGCGGGGGTGACGAAGTCTGGATCGAGTTGATAGATTTTTTCGGCAATGAACTTCGAATAGAAGCGGTAGCCGAGGAAGATCATCGTGAGACCGATGACGGCGAGAACGGCTGCATTCATCTGAATGACACCTCGTGACGACGCGGCGGAGAGCCCAATCGAATCAGTTTATTCTACACGTCGGATCTGCTCACACAAGTGCAGGGCGGGCAGGGGGTAGCGGAGGCGGGACTCGATCGTGAAATATGGATGGCTCGCGGATCTCGTCGTGTGCGTGCATGCGATGTTTGTCGTCTTCGTGGCGTTCGGTGGCCTGCTCGTCTGGAAGGAGTCGCGGGTCGCGTGGGCCCACCTGCCGGCGCTCGCGTGGGGGGTCGGCATTGAGTGGGTCGGTGCGATCTGTCCCCTGACTCCACTAGAAGTCACGTTGCGGCATCGCGGTGGCGAGGCGGGATACCAGGGGGGCTTCGTGGACCACTACGTAATGCCGTGGCTGTACCCGGTCGGGCTCACCCGTGAGCAGCAGGTCGTGCTCGGGTCGTTCGCACTGTTCCTGAACGTCGTCGTGTATGGCATCTGGCTCTACGATTGGTTGGCGCGTCGACGTGGGTCGAGCGGACCCTGAACGCTGCTACATAATAGTTAACGATGGTGGCACTGCGATGGCGAGCGGCGGGGACCGTGGCTCTGTGCGTGACGCTCGTCGGATGCGCCGCCGATGAGCCAGGCGAGAGGTCGCTGGCGTCGCCGCCGCCGCCGGTGGAGATCGCTGCGACCGACCGCGGTCCATTGATTGTTGCGCTTGGTGACAGTTTGACCGCCGGGCTTGGTCTTGACGCCGACCAAGCCTACCCGGCCTTGCTGCAACGGCGACTTCGCGACGAGGGGTACGACTTTACGGTAGTCAACGCCGGAGTCTCCGGTGATACGTCGGCGGCCGCACTGCGCCGGGCGGGATGGGCCTTGGCCGGAGACGTTCGCATCGTGATCGTCGCACTGGGCGGCAACGACGGCTTGCGCGGTCTTCCGGCGGACCAGATGAAACAGAATCTATCGGAGATCGTCTCAATGGCCAGGCAGCGCGGCATCGCCGTACTGCTGGCCGGTATGGAGGCGCCTCCGAACTACGGTTCGACTTACACTACACAGTTTCGCCAGGTTTTCACGGAGCTGGCACGAGATTTCGATGTTGCATTCATGCCGTTCTTGCTCGTCGGCGTGGCTGCGGATCCAGCGTTGAACCAGCCAGATGGCATCCATCCAAACCCCGACGGAGCCCTCATCGTGGCCGCGCGGGTGCGAGAGGCGCTTGAGCCGCTGCTTCCCGCTCTGGTCGCCGACGCCCCCTAGGACCTCGCACGCCGCTCCATCGAGTCGACCCTATGATCGAGTTACGTAATGTGTCGAAGACCGTCCTGAGCGGCACAGAGCCATTGACCATCGTTCAGCCGCTCGATCTTTCAGTTGCAGCGGGGGAGTATCTCTCTGTCGTCGGGCCATCAGGAAGTGGGAAGTCGACGTTGTTGGGGCTGATCGCCGGTCTCGATGTCCCGACCACGGGCGAGATCCTCATTGACGGTGAAGCGATCACCGCGCTCGACGAGGATGCGTTGGCACGGCTCCGTGGCCGGAAGATCGGGTTCATCTTTCAGTTCTTTCACCTGGTGCCATCTCTGACCGCGTTCGAGAACGTCCTGGTCCCGTTGGAGATCGCCGGCGCCCCCGACGCGCGAGATCGGGTGACCGCGCTGTTGTCCGATGTCGGCCTCGAGAGCCGGGGGCATCACTATCCGTCGCAACTCTCTGGCGGGGAGCAACAGCGAGTCGCGATTGCCCGGGCGTTGGCGAACGATCCACCGATTCTGCTCGCCGACGAGCCGACCGGAAACCTTGACAGCGCCAACGGCAGCCATATCGTGGAGTTGCTGCAGTCGGTCAATACCGCTCGCCGAACGACAATCGTGCTGGTGACCCACGACGCCGAACTTGCGTCGACGGCCGACGTCATGCTTCGCATGAGAGACGGTCAGGCCGAGCGGGTGCTACTCGAGCCGGAACGCGAGGTCATGGTGTGACATTTGTGTTCCGAATGGTTGGACGCGAACTGCGGGCCTCGTGGCGGCGGCTCGGCTTCTTCTTTGTCTGTGTGGCGGTCGGGGTGGGCGCTATTGTCGCGCTGCGCTCGGTGATCCAGAGCGTCGGGGTGGCCATGACGTCAGAGACCAGGGCGCTGACCGCGGCCGACATCATGATTGAGTCCGGTCAGCCCTGGTCGGAAGAGGCGCTGGCGCTGATCGAGACCGCATTGGCGGCCGAGCCGGAGATAACGCGGACCGCATCCATCCAGACCGCTACCATGGCCCGTCCGGTCGACCGTGCTAAGACGGTGGCCAAGGTAGTCGAGTTGCGGGGCGTGGAGTCAAATTTTCCCTTCTACGGACACTTCGTACTCCAGGACGGCCTCGCCTATCGACATGACCTGCTCGCCGACGGGGGGGCCCTGGTGCGTCCGGAATTGCTCGTACAACTGGACCTACGTGTCGGTGACGCCATCGTCATTGGCGAGGGCACGTTTGAGATACGCGGCGTCATCCTGCGCGAGCCAGGCGGACAGCTGGGGGCGTTTAGCTTCGGGCCGCGGGTGCTGGTCGACCATGACGACCTCTTGGCGACCGGTCTGCTGGGGTTCGGCACGCGCGCCGAGCGACAGCTACTGCTGCGGTTGCCGGAAGCGCGGATCGACCCGCTGGTGCGCGCGCTGAGAGACCCACTTCGCGATGAGTTCGTCAGTATCCGGTCGTATCGCAGTACGGAGGATCGCATCGCCTCGAACCTGCGGCGAGCGGAGAACTATCTCAGCTTGATCGGGTTCATCGTGTTGATCCTGGGTGGCATCGGGGTCTGGAGTGTGACTCGCGTTTTCGTGCAACAGCGGATCCGTAGCGTCGCGATCCTCAAGTGCCTCGGTGCGACTGGTGGGCAGGTGCTGGCCATCTACGTTACCCAGGTGGCCGTCCTGGGTGTTGGGGGATCGCTACTCGGAGTGGCCATGGCCGGTGGGGTGATGGCCGTGATTCCGACCTCTGTCGCCGACCAGGCCGCGACGGCAGCCGGTCTGGCGGACCTGTCGTACGGGTTGACGGTATCGGCGGTGACGCAGGGTCTCGTCGTGGGCATCGTCGTGTCGTTGCTGTTTGCGTTGGGGCCGCTGCTCGAGATGCGGGCGATCAAGCCGCTGGCGCTGCTGCGCTGGGGCATGTTGCCGGCAGGGGCGCGAGACTGGACGCAGATCGGGGTCGCGAGCTTGGTGGCCGGGGGGGTGCTGGCGATCGCGAGCTGGCAGGCCTCATCCTGGGAAGCCGGGTTGTGGGTGTGCGGCGGGTTTGCCGCTGTTGCCGTCGTTCTGCATGGGGTGGGGCAGGGTCTTGTCAGAGTTATCCAGCCCCTTGGCGTCGGTAGCCGTTTCGCGTTCCGACATGCCGTGCTCAACCTGGCTCGGCCCGGCAACCAGACGCGAGTCATTCTGTTGGCGGTTGGGTTGGGGAGCTTCTTCATCATCGGGATTCACGCGGTCCAGGCCAACCTGGTGAATGCGTTCGCGCTTGAGATCGGTGACAACCCGCCGGACATGTTCCTCATCGACATTCAGCAGGACCAGGCCGAAGGCGTCGGCGCGCTGTTGTCGGAGCAGACCGGACGCGCGGCGAACCTGCTCCCGGTCCTACGCGCTCGCGTGACGGGTGTGTCTGGGGAGAACACGACGCTGGATACCGTCCGCCAGATACGTCGTCGCGGGATGGGCCGTGAATATACAGTCACGTACCGAGGGGCGCTCGAAGACAACGAACGCGTGGTCGACGGCGCGTTTTGGGATGACAGCCCGTCCGACCAAGCGGAAGTGTCGGTCGAGGAAAGCGTCCAGTCACGGCTGGGCCTCGTGCTTGGCGACACAATTCGATTCGACGTGCTCGGACGCGAGATCGTGGCGACGGTGTCGAGCGTCCGGACGGTCGACTGGGACGACACGCGTAGCGGCGGGTTCATGTTTCTGTTCCGACCCGGCGTGCTGGAGCAGGCTCCGCACAGTTTTATCGCGTTCGTGCGGGGACCCAATGGAGCGGACGCCCGTGCGCGGTTGCAGCGAGACCTCGTCGCCGGTTTTCCGAATGTGTCGGTCATCGACGGGCTCGAGGTCATTGCGACCATCCGGCGCATACTCGACTCCGTCACGTTGGCCATTTCCATCGTCGGCGGTATCGCGTTGCTGAGCGGGGTGTTGATTCTGGTCGGTTCCGTGGCCATGACGAAGTATCAGCGTCTGTACGACACCGCCATTTTCAAGACCCTCGGGGCGACGAGTCGCACCATCATGGTGATGCTGGTGGTCGAGTACGGCACGCTGGGGATCGTGGCCGGGTTGGTCGGGTCCGCGGGGGCGCTCGGGCTGACCTGGGGGCTCACACGCTTCCTGCTGGAGATCAACTGGAATCCGGCGCCCTGGATCAACCTGAGCGGTCTGGTCTTGACCGCGCTGGTCGTCGCTGCGGTGGGGGTGGTGTCGAGTCTCGACGTGCTTCGGAAGAAGCCGCTCAGCACGCTTCGTGCCGAATGAAACCTGCGCGTCCTTTCTGATATTATCCATGGTTTGTCCCCAACGATTTACGGTAGCGCCCTGGAGTTGGGGGCAACGAGGCAACGCGGACCGAGGCCGCCGGTTCGTGTCGACGTGAGGGAGTTTCGATGGACGTGGCACGATACAAAGACTCGCTGTTGAGCAAGCGTGCGGAGATCGTGTTGGCCGGCGCCGGTGCCAAACCGGTCCAAGCGACCGAGGGGACGAGCAGTCGCCAGGGAGACTTGGCGGACCAGGCGACGGGCAACAACGAGGTCCATATTCAGTTGAAGCTGAAACAAACAGACGCCAAGATTCTTCAAGCCATCGAAGAGGCGTTATCGCGGATCGAGCAGGGGACGTACGGCGTGTGCCGGGATTGCGGGGAACCGGTGGCTGCGGCTCGGCTGAATGCGATTCCCTGGACTCGCTCCTGCATCACCTGTAAGGAAAAACAGAGCGCGAAGTGATCCCTCCGCCGATGGCTCCTCCGACGCGAGGCGGGGCGCCCGGCGGGAGCGGCATGGAGCGCCCGGTCCACCGGGTGGCGGTGGCGTTGGGCAGCAACCTGGGCGATCGGGCCTCGCACCTCGCGTTCGCGGCCGATGAGCTCAGACTCGTCCTGCAGGACGTCGTGGTCTCGACGTTGATGGAGACCCCGCCGGAGGGCGGTACCCCACAGCCGCTGTTTCTGAATGGCGCGCTGGTCGGCCTGACCAGCGAGGGACCGCAGCGCCTGCTCGCAATACTGCTCGACATCGAGCAGCGCCGCGGCCGGGTGCGTAGCTACACTGGGGCGCCGCGGACGCTTGATCTGGACCTCGTGCTGGTCGGAGCGATGATGGTCGAGTCGTCGACGCTGTGTCTGCCGCATCCCCGATTTCGGTCACGGTCGTTCGTCCTCGGACCGTTGGCCGAGATTGCTCCGACCATGGTGGACCCGGTGACCGGCTTGTCCGTCCGCACCCTACTCGAGCGGCTCCGGCATCCGTGAGGACCCCTTGGATCTTCCCAGAAGATGCTGACTGAGCATCGTGACTACGTCGTCTTCCGGTAGACCAACGTCATTGTGCGCTCGCCCCTCGGTGCGCCCCGCGTAGACTCGATGACCAAGGTCTGGCCGTCCGCACTGAGCGTTCGCAGCTCGTTCAACGTGATCGCGAAGTTGCCACGAGGGGTTTCCAACTCCTGGCTTCCGGAGATGACGAAGGTGCCCCCGTCCCATGTGGCGGTGACCGTGAGCACGCCTCCCGGGCCTTGCTCGATGGTGGTTTCGCTGCCATCGAGCGCATACTCCACCGTCTGCTGCGGTCGTCGCCGCTTTGCTGGATGGTGAGGGTGGAGACGGACTGGGTAATCACCAAGGTGTCGGCCGGCCGTGCCCGGAAACCGCCTCGGACGCCCCGGCCCCCGCCACCTCCCCGGCCGCCACGGCCCTGCGGGATGTCGCTGGCGTCGCGATCAAGGGTCCAGCTTCCAGAGAAGTCCGTATCTTGTGCCAAGATGAACGCGGTCGGCGCGCCGACTAACGCAAGAATCGCCGTGGATATCACTGCGGGTCGCAGGTCGTCTCTCCTTGAGAACGTGAATCGCCTCCAGTTGTCGAAACGGCAGATCGTTTGACGAAGCCCCAGAGCAAGAAAGCAGCCATCTTGGCCGCCCACACGCTGTTTCGACCCGGTGTCCAGACCACCGACTACTCGAAACGTAGCGACTCGATCGGGTCGAGTTGGGCGCCCTTCCACGCGGGGTAGAAGCCGAACACGATCCCGATCACGGCGGCAAAGCCCACCGAGATGGCCACCGCGTCAGCCGGCACGTTGGTCGGCCACTGCAGGAACTGCGTGAGGCCCTCGGAGATGCCGAAGCCCAGACCGACGCCCACGAGTCCGCCCACCAGGCTGAGCGCCATGGCCTCGACCAAAAATTGCCACAGGACGTCTTGACCCTTGGCACCGACGGCCATCCGCAGGCCGATCTCGCGGGTGCGTTCAGTCACCGAGACGAGCATGATGTTCATGATCCCGATGCCGCCGACGACCAGGGAAACAACCGCGATCGCCAGCGTAAACATGGTCATGGTCTGGGTCGTGCTGGTGAGCATGCTCATCATGTCGTCCTGCGTGCGCACCATGAAGTCGTTGTCCTGACCCGGGATCAGTTCGTGTTCGACACGCAAGACCTCTTCGATCTGGGCGGTCGTCTGTTCGATCCGATCCGCGTCACGTGCGGAGATCGTGATGCCGGAGATGTTCGTGCCATCCCGTCCACGAAGCTTCCGCTGCACGGTCGTATACGGTGCGAAGATGACATCGTCCTGGTCTTCGCCGAACGATCCGGAGCCCTTCAACGCCATGACTCCAACAACCTTGAACGACTGACTGCGGATGCGCACTGTCTGGCCAACCGGGTCGACGCCTTCCCCGAACAGGTTGTCTCGTACTACTGATCCCAGGACGGCCACCTTGGCCGCGCTGTTGACGTCGGTCTCCGAGAAGAATTCTCCGAATTGGATGTCCCAAAATCGGATGAGTGGGAGCTCGACATCGACGCCGTCGATGCGTGAGAACCAGTTCTGTCCGCCAGCCACCACTTGGTCACGAGTGCCGACACTCGCCGACAAATACTGCGCACCTGGCACCTGTTCACGCAGCGCGGCCACGTCCTTGGCCTTGAGCTTGGGAGAGGTGCCCATGCCGCCGCTCACCCCGCCTCGGCTGTAGTTGCCGGCGCGCACCATGATGAGGTTCGTGCCGCCCGACTGGATCTGTTCTTCGATTTGCTGCTGCGCGCCGGTGCCCAACGCGACCATCGTGATCACCGCGGCCACGCCGATAATCATCCCCAGCATCGTCAGTAGAGTCCGCATCTTGTTTCGGCCCAGCGCTTTCAACGCGACCCGAAAAATCATGAAGAAAGACATGCGTCGTTACTCCGTTGGCCGCGGACGATGACCGTCGATTTCCAGATCGAGTTCGATGGGCCGTGCCGACGGGGTGGTGTGCCCCTGGCCGTCGTCGTCGTCGAGCGGCAAGGCGGCCAACTCGTCGGCGGCCAAGCGGCGCAGCTCGTTCTGCTCGTCACTGACGATCTTCCCGTCTCGAAAAATGATGATCCGGGTGCCGTACTCGGCGATATCCTGCTCGTGTGTGATCAGCAGCACGGTGATACCGCGCTCGGTGTTTAACCGCTGAAAGATATCCATGACCTCGATACTAGTGCGGGTGTCGAGGTTCCCGGTTGGCTCATCAGCCAGCAGAATCGCTGGCTCGTTGATGAGCGCCCGCGCGATCGCCACGCGCTGTTGTTGTCCACCGGAGAGCTGGTTGGGGTGGTGACCGGCCCGGTCGCTGAGCCCGACCGACTCGAGCGCCGATTTGGCCCGCCGGTGTCGTTCCTTGCCACGCATGCCGTCGCTGTTGTACAGCAACGGGAGCTCGACGTTGTCGAGAGCCGTGGTGCGGGAGAGGAGATTGAAGCCCTGAAAGACGAAACCGATCTTCTTGTTTCGCACCGCGGCCAGGGCGTTCTTCGACAGCTTTGAGACGTCGTTCCCGTCGAGCAGGTATTTCCCGGTGGTGGGTCGATCCAGACATCCGAGAATGTGCATGAAGGTGGACTTCCCTGACCCAGAGGGCCCGATCACGGCCACAAATTCGCCTTCGTGGATGTCTACCGTTACGCCGCGCAGGGCGCGCACCTGCACTTCGCCCAGGTCGTAGACCTTCGTGAGTTCCCGAACGCAGATGCTTGCAGCCATCAGTGTCTACCGGCGGCGGCCGCGGCCGAACTGCGGCATGAGCGGGGAACTGCCCCCCCTCGATCCACCCGCCACTGATCCACCTTCTGGAGTCGTGACACCGGTGACCAGTAAGGCTCCCTCGGAGACTGTCGCTGCCACCGTCATTGGGTGCGCCTCGGGCGTTGGGGCGTTGGTCTCGAGTTCTTCCAACAGCCGCTCGAGATTCTGGCGCGCCTCGTTTTCCTCGAGCGTGGCGATTTGCTGGCGCAACTCGGCGATCTGCGGATCGCCCGCCTGGCGCGCTGCGCGCCGCCCGCCGCCACCGCGTACGCCGAGCAATTCTGTGGAAGTGCCGTCAGTGACACCGAGGCGCACCTCGACCGGACGCAGCATGTCTCCGTCGAGGGTCCAGACTCGCCCGGAGGTTTCCGTGACCTCCAACGGCGCGAACAGCGCGTCGATGGTCGTGGCTCCACGGTCGACGGTGGCCACCGCTTCTGTGCTTTGGTTGCTGCGCTGACGGGGAGCACCACGGCCCCGTGGGCCGCCGCCACGCCCGGCGAAGAATTCAGCGCGTTGCTCAGGGGTCATGCTTTGCATGCGCTCTCGCATCGCCTGTCGGTCGGCGTCGCTCATGTTGGCGAATCCGCCCCCGGGGCCTCCTGGCCCGCCTCCCGGACCCGATCCGCCACCACCGCGCCCCTCGCCACTACGGGCGGTCCGGCCTTCCCCGCCTCCGCCGCCACGCTGCAGAATCTCAGGGACGGGTTGGTTCAGTGCTGCGAACATGTCAGGCGTCGGCCGAAACCGCAACGCGGCGTTGGGGACCCTGATTACGTTCTCGCTCCGGGCGATTTCCAATGTCACCGTGGCGGTCATGCCAGGTTTTAGTTTGAGCTCGTTGTTTGGTACGTCGATGACTGTCGCGTAGGTCACGACGTTCTGCACGACCACCGGTTCGAGGCGGATCTGCGACACCGTGCCCTCGAACTCCTCGGCCGCGTAGGCATCCACCGTGAAGGTGACCGGCTGGCCTCGACGAATTCGTCCAACATCCGACTCGTCGATGTTTGCGATGACCTGCATTTGGGTTAGGTCTTCCGCGATGATGAACAGTTCCGGAGCTGACATGCCGGCGGCCACGGTTTGACCCGCGTCGACCTGGCGGGCGATGACGATACCGTCGATCGGCGCCGTGATTACCGTATGGCCGAGATTGACTTCGTTCTGATTCAGCGACGCCCGCGACTGAATCACGCTGGCGTCCGCCGACTTGAGCTGCGCCGCGGCGGACCGCACCGCAACCTGTGCCGCCTCCAGTTCGATGATCGAGATGAGCTGGCGGGACGACAGATTTTCCGAACGCGCCAGCTGGGTCTCGGCATCGTCCAGGGCGACTCGCAGCCGTTCCACGTCCGCTTCCGAGCGGGCCAGATTGGCGCGTCCCTGTTCGACCTGCGTTTCGAACAATGACGGTTCGAGCCGGGCGATCACATCGCCGGCACGGACAATCGAATTGAAGTCGGCGTTGAGTTCCTCAATGATGCCGGACACCTGGCTGCCGACCTGCACCGTGGTGACGGCTTCGAGCGCGCCGGTCGCGCCGACCGTGTCGACGACGTCACCCCGCGCCAGGGTCACGGTGCTGACATCGGGCACGAATTCCGTGGTGTTGAAGCCCAGATAGCCGTAGGCGGTGATGCCGGCGCCGACCAGGACGATGACTACGAGAAGTTTCTTCATGACAGTGCCTACTGGATGATTGAGATGCCGGCGTTCGAAAGCGATGTCCGCTGTACCCGGTCCATCTCGACCAGCGCCTTCTGTTGGTCGAGAATCGCCCGCAGCTCCGTGTCCTGAGCCGTCGACAGGTCGCGCTGCGCCTGGACGACGAAAAAGTTGGTCGTGAGCCCGGCCTCGAACCGGCTCTGCTCGGCGTCGAGTTGCTCCTGCGCCAACTCACGGGCGGCGATTGCGGCGTCGATCCGACGGGCGATCGCTTCTATCTGGACCACCGCGTTGGTGACTTCGGTGGCGACCTGCAACTGCAGTTGACGCAGCTGCGCCTGCACCTGCTGGGTCTGTAGTTGGGCCCGGGCCAGTGCGGCGTCGGCCGAGCTCTGTCCCAGCGGGTAGCTCACGTTGAGCTGCACGGTCCAGACTGGAAATGCCGCATCGTACAGTTGGTTGAACGCGTCGCCGACACCGCCGGGGATCTTGGTCGTGACCGAGCCGCCCAGCCCAGAGCGCAGGTATCGCGTCCCACCCTGTCCTTGGAGCTGATAGGAGCCAATCAGGTCGACGGCTGGGAGGGTGTTGTTACGCATCGCGGAGAGGTTGACGTCGTTGATGTCGAGCTGGCGGCGCGAGCGCGCCAGGTCGGTCCGATCCGCGAGCGCGGCCCGGATTGCCGCCGCGAGGTCAATTGGCGGGACATCGAGCGTCGGTTGGTCGACCGGGTTCAACGTGGACATCCAGTAGTCGTCGTCCGTGCCTCTCACGATCAGTTGTTTGAGGGCTAGTTCGGCCGTCGCCAGCACCTGTTCAGCCTGGGCCAGCGTTTGTCGTCGCGCCGCGGCCTCGGACCGGGCCTGAACCACGTCGATCGGCGCCAGGGTCCCGATCTCCACCCGGGCCTCATTGTCGCGGATGAGCTCTTCGGCGAGATCGAGTGCCTGCTGCTGCACCGCGAGCGTCCCGGTGGCGTACAGCAGGTCCCAGTACGCGTTCCGGACCGATGACACGGTATTGGTGATGGTCTGGCGTAAGTCAATGTCTGCGATGTCGCGGTTGATGCGCGTGACCTGTATCTGCTGGCGCGTTCCGTCGATCTTGAAGCCTCGGAGGAGCGGCTGGGTGTAGGAGGCCTGCACAGTGGCCCGATAGCTGGGGTTGAAGCTGGAGAACGCGTTGGTCGATGCGGACCGGTTGTTGTTCCAGTCGACGGTGTAGTTGCCGCCACCCCATTGCACGGCCTGGTTCAGGCCCCCGTTGAAGACGGCCGAGTCGCTGACGACCGCCTCGCCGCCGTCGAGCTGCGTCGACGACGGGCTGGTGCGCGACGAGTTGCTGATGTTCGAACTAATCGTCGGTCCGTAGAACGAGAGTTGCTGCGCGAGCGACAGG
>Ga0315338_1001883_pt1 | contig 23398 bp, 48 predicted proteins | sample ASW8metaG_FD_204518 | JGI IMG/M metagenome (GOLD analysis project Ga0315338, IMG submission 204518) | Ammonia-oxidizing marine archaeal communities from Monterey Bay, California, United States - ASW #8 | ecosystem: Environmental > Aquatic > Marine > Coastal | place: USA: California | collected... | reverse complement strand
AATACTGTTATTTTCCGTGAAAAACTATAATATATTCCGAATATAACCGAAAAATAACATAATATATGGGGAATTAGTCTATGTGCACGGCCATGGAGATAGAAAGATCTACAATAAGATCACAAAATAACAGAAAAAAGTGAAATAAGTGAAGAAAAGCCTTGACTTGTATTGTTTTTTGTCGTATATTCCAGTATGGAAATGATGATAATACTAAAAGTTTTGGGAATTTTGGGTGGATTAGCCCTTTATCTCCGTGGTGGTGTGTTATATCTAAGGTCTTTAGGACTAACCGATATCACCGCCGTAAGCTAAATAATTTTTTACTAAAGGAATACAATGAGTAAACCGACTACAAAAACACCAATCGTCTATTCAGAGAAAGCACTAAAGTACTTTCAAGAGATGAATGACAAGGAAGAGTTCATGACAGAACCAGTTAATGGTGATTATATAGACTACATCTTGGGTGATTTAAATAACACCTATGATGGATTAGATATGGACACCAGCTTCGATGAACTTGACTCTGAATCAGATTGGTTTATGGACTAATAGTTTAATCTGAACGACACACCCAGAGAGAATAGAAGCTCTGATGATTGTTCACCTTCTATTCTCTCACTCCCTATGCCACGGAAACGATAAAAAATAAAGTGCTCACAAGGCTGACAAAATGACAGAGCAATTAAGGGGGGTGGGTAATTAGTCGTTAACCCAAAAAGATATGACATAATGTCACAGGCTCTGATTGGTCTGCATATCGTGGTCAATTTTTGGAGCTATAGCTCTTGATACAAATGTCCTATCTCTAACGAGATAAATAATATTTACCTATATTTAATAATATGAGTTATATACACATGAAAGAAGAATGGAAGTTATTTACTGGATGGCTTCTCCTAATAATTGTATTGTTACTATCAGACTGTACTAATGCCCCTAACGGTGCTATTAATATACCACACACTCCACCAATTCGTTATGAATTAATTGAACCACTTGGTACTAAACATTTATACAAGAAAGAACCTATCGTTGATAAATCATACTATTGTCTTATTCATGAAGCAGCAGAGATTATATGGGAAGATAGAGGAGTTAAGAAAGTAAGACGTTATACAGGTCCTAAATTTAGATGAGAGAAAAACTAACCATATTAAAACAAATGTCTAAATGGATGACATTCAAATATATGGACTTACGTTTATATACTATGTATGGAAGTAAATATAAAACATACATACTATTACATCCCCTTATATTTATAAGAGATATAAATAGATATATTGAATGGTGTATTAATATGGATAAACATAGATGAACTTAGAAAAACTTAACTTATATTTAAAGAACCATCTAATAATGTATAATCCAACTCTAACTGAATGGATTATGATTATTATTTGTGTTATTATTGCTTTCAATGGGCTTAGTCACCTATAATGTTAGACGACAGTATAAAAGAGAAGTTATTTATACTGTTGTTTATAATCATTCTGGCTGTGTCGTTTATAATTCATATACCAGAATACATAGAAGTTTGGAACAATAACAGTAATTGACACTATTTTTTTGTGTCGTTTAGAAAAAAAGGTTATATTTATAAGTAGAATAAGTTATATTGGCCGTAAGGCCTTTCACACACACGAGTAAAATAATATGAAGAATATTTCAGAAGAAGATTATAATCACTATTTCCATAAATGGTTATATTACTATGGTGGGGCTGGTGATGTAGTCTCATTAGAACAATATATAAAGGACTATGATTCAGATGACTATGGGGATATAGATAAATATGATACTGGTCTATGCCCTTGTGTTATGTGTTTAGAAGAAGAAACAATAATAATAGATGGATGTTAATAGGAGAATATAATAATGATAACGGCGAAAGATTTAGATAGAATAGAATTAATTAAGTATCTTGTTAAGAAGTATCCCAACGATATGGAATTAGGTTATAATGTTCGTAGGTTATTTCAAAATCAAGATGAAGAAACTGAAAAGGAAATTAGTGATAATGGAAAAGTTAGTAGAACGACTAAATAGTATCTTAAAGGATATTAAAGAAGATGAACGATTTGTCATTGATGAGAAAGCTAAAGTTATAGATAAGATAAAATCTCTTATACAAGATGTCACCGCGAGTAAATGTAGTAATGGTGATTTTTGTGGAATGGAAAGTAAATGGTAGAGATAGACTTACACGGGTTAAAACATAAAGAAGTAGAAGATACATTAGAGAGTATGTTAATCTCATATTACAATTTAGGTAGTTTTCCTATACGAGTAATAACGGGACATTCACATAAAATGAAAGAGATAGTATTAACGGCAATAGATAACCAAAAGTTTAAGTATCATGAAGAGTATCACAATAGTGGAGCTACCATAGTAACTGAAACTGGTTGGGGCCAAAGTAACGAATAGTAACGTCTCGTCGCAGACGGGACGCGTAAAACGACCATCGTTTTTTTTAAAGAGTTTTTTATGAGAGAATATATATTACACACAGAACCAATACCGTTCATAATAATCAAGAACTGTTTTCCTGAAAAGGAAGTAGAATTGATGTTAGGAGAATGCGATAGGTTATCACATCTATTGCAATATCAAGCACCAGTTCGTAGTCTTGATCCAGTACTAAAACATAATATACAGGCGGGTGTAGATGAACAGTATGCTAACAGAACTGTATCACCTATACTAAAGTCAATGGATTCAATTTATGATGATGTGAAACTGCAAGAGAAACTAAGAGCTCTTCATTGGTTTTATGAGAGTTGGTTCTATACCAATAATGATGGTACTTTCATAAGTTATTCAAAGAAGGGTGATTATTATAAAGGACATCAAGATATAGCTGTAATATCATGGTTGTATTGGTTATGGAATGAACCAAAGCCGTTTAAAGGTGGTGATTTAATATTACCAAATTATGATATAAAGATTCCAGTTGAACGAAACCAATTAATGATTTTTCCATCATCTATAATGCACGAGGTAGAACCTATTACAGATGGATATGGTAGATGGACTATTGCTAGATTTTTATGGTTAAAATCATTTGGTAGTACTCATCAAGAAGCTGGTGGAGATTGGATAGAAAAAAAGACTTGACATTCTCGTTATTTCTTCGTAAGATCAAGGTATATGTTAAATCTATATTTAGAGAACACCAGCGGACACCATAGTAAATTCTATCATATGATAGAGAATAAAGATGGTGTGTCCTTTACTGCCACTTGGGGTAGAATTGGTTCACAGGGTAGAACTCAAATTTATGATATGAGTGAATGGAATAAGATACAACGTAATAAAATTAATAAAGGTTATAAATCACAACACCATAATAACCCAACTAATTCTAATTGGATTCAAGGTATGTCTGCAGCTCAAAGAAAGAAACAAGGTATTACTACAGTATCACCACCCAAGAAAGCCAAGAAGAAACCTAAAGTTATTAAGAAAACCGCCAATGGGAAGATACACTATGATGTTGGACAGGTGGATGTGAGAACAGATCATTCACATCAAAACAAACTCAAAATATTGAAAATGACTATGGAGAATTGGGAACATAATAATGGTAGAATACCAATGGATTCTAAACAAGGTAGAATGTATGAAGCTGATTTATATAAGGTTACAGATTTAATGGAAGAAGGTAGAGAGATACTTACCAAAGAAGAAATGTTAGATATGAATGTTTTATTTAAAACCTATGGTGGAAAGAGAAAAACCAATGATTGATTGGAAAGACCTATTACCCAAATGGAGTAGTATAGCTATTTGGATAGTGTGTTTATTAATATACTTACTTGTAAGTTGTAATGGATAGATTACAAGAATTACTAACTATCACTATGGAAGAATGTGGGGAACTTATTCAAGTATGTTCCAAGAGTATAAGAAAAGAACACTACCATGATAATAAAGAATTAACAGAAGAAGTCGGTGATGTTCTTTGTATGATAGAATTATTACACGACTATGATTTAATAAGTTGGGATGAAGTAGAAGAACGAGTCCTCGTAAAGAAAGACAAACTTAAACAATGGAGTGATTTAATAGAATGAGTGCGTAGTCCGATTTGGCAAGGAGAACGGCTGTAACCCGTTTTAACCATCAAGTAGGTTCGAATCCTACCGCACTCACTTAATAAGGAATAAAGAAATGCAAACATTTTTACCATACAGTTCATTTGAGAAAACGGCTCAAGTACTTGATTATAGACGATTAGGTAAACAACGAGTAGAGGGAATGCAGATAATTAATGCCATTGAGAATCCCAATCCACAAGGTTGGAAGAATCATCCCATTGTTATTATGTGGACACCATATGTTACTGCTCTTAAACACTATACTAATGTTATGATTAGAGAATGGATTAGTCAAGGTTACAATAACAATATGGAATTGTATAATGTAGATGAATTGATTAATGATGATGTAGTAGATTTCCCATATTGGTTGGGTAAAAAATCTTTTCATTCATCTCACCGAGCTAATCTACTTCGTAAAGACTATGAGTTCTATTCTAAATATGAGTGGAAAGAAAATCCCGAATCACCTTATGTCTGGCACGATAAGTATGGTCAATGGTATGAACAACAAGTAGGAACAGGTCAAAGGACTTACATTGGATAACGCTAAGATAATAGAAAGATTAGAATCATTGGAAACTCTGATAGATAAAACAGAGCCCGATATACCAAATGAAAAAGACTTGTTTAGTATGCATACAATACAGACACAAGAGAATATAGAGTGGATGAGAAGCATATCTGATGGTAATTCTAACCACAATCAAGATAGTATAAGAATAAAGATAATACAGATTATGAAAGACTCTAATAGAATATGGTCAATTCGTAATAAGATACATAATGGTGATTGGGATGATTTAGAAATGTTAGAAGTGGAAGATACTATTAAGGATTTGTTATCACAACATCAGAAGATAAATGCTATTAAGTATTACAGAAAATATATGTTAGATGAACTTAAAGTGGATATGGGATTAAGACAAGCTAAAGATACGATAGATGCTATTGGACGAGGTGATACCGTAGATTTATCAGTAGGATATAAGGAGTAATAATTGATAACAGGTCAACAAATATATAAGCATTTAGGTCTTAAAGCTCACGATTCACTTCCTGGTGTTTATGTGGGATGGCAACAAATACTGTGTAATTGGATAGAAGCATGTGGTAATACTAAAGTTGGTCGTACTATAAATGCCTCTTCTATTTCACGGGCTAGATCACAAGGTGGAGCTGATTGGTGGTTTGATTCTTATTTTATTCTTCCTGATAAAGAAGCTACTTATGAGGTGGAAAGGATATTTAAAAATACTATGAAACCCTATAATTTTACTGTGTTGGAAGGTAAAAAACTTTTACAGGGACAGACCGAACTTTATTATTTATATCCCTGGGAAGCGACAGAGAAAATAAAAATATTACTTGATGGATTTAAATTTGATTTCAAATCAAGGTATCCCGATTTTGAGATAATAGATATTGTGAAAGAAATGACTCATCTCGTGATTGACGAGGATGGTAACAAGAGGAGAAAACTTGTGGGGGAAAATGAGTGGATAGGTGTCGGGTATATAGAGAATCATCCATCATACAGATACAGGTAGAATAATGAGTATAGTAAATAAACAAGATTTAAAATCAGAATTAGGTGTAGAAATAGTAGAGAGAACATTAGAGGGTTTGGGTTATACAATGGCTCATACTAAAGAAAAATATTCACCATATGATTTAATGGTTACGAAAGTTACAGATGAAAAATCTGATTTACCAGACGGTGGATTTCCTGCTGATGTTAAGACATATACATTTACATCAAAGTATAAACAAGTTAGTATTAAACCAAAACAATATTATAATTATTGTGATATTGGAGAACTAAAGGACAGACCATTCTTTTTGTTTATAGTTGATGAGTTACACGAGGGTGTATATGCAATTAATATAAGTGAGTCCTTTCCTGATACTTCTGCATTCGGTAAAGAAGATAAATCATTGAGAAAGAAATTTAGTATGAGTCAAGCAATTAAATTGAGGAACTTACAATTTGACGAGATACGAAAGTTAAAAAAATATAGAACTATACAAGATGGTAATGAACAATATTATGTAAAGAAAGAATTAGAAACTTCTAAAGAGATATGGAATATCAATAGGAAGAATAAAAGACTTGTATCGTAACTGATACGAAGTATGGGGCTGTAGTTCAGTTGGGAGAACGCCACACTTGCACTGTGGAGGTCGCAGGTTCGATCCCTGTCAGCTCCACCAACTAAAAGGAATAATATGAAACAACGAATAGGTATAGATGTTGATGGTGTCTTGAGAGATTTCTGTCATGGTTTAATTCGTGCAATTAAAATACACCATCCAGAATATCTTAAAAATGGATATGATGAATCAACCGAACCAAGTATGGATGGTGGTATAATTACTGATTGGCATTTAGAGAAAAACTTTAATTGTAGTAAGGAAGATTTACAACAGATATATTGGCATGACCACGCTAAATGGATAATGGGTAATGGACGGGCATTTAAAGAAAATGTTCGTACTCTTAAAAATTGGATTAAACATTATGATTATGATCATGAGTGGGTTTGTGTAACATCACAAAAGGAACATGCTTATCACTATACATTATCTTGGTTAGGTAAACACGAATTGAACTTTGAGAAAGTTATAATGGCTAAAGGTAAGGATAAGTGGCAGGTAGATGTAGATTACTTGATAGATGATTCACCAATGAATTATAAATATTGGAAAGAAGGACGACAAGACGAAGATGGATTTATATTATTAGATAGACCATATAACCAAAAGATTAAACCTAAACATAGAGTTTCTAATTTAAGAGAAGCGGAAGAAATAATATTATGAATATAGGAATAGTAGGACAAGGTTATGTAGGAACTGCAATTAGAGTAGGATTTGAACCATACTATAAATTAGAAACCTATGATAAATTTGATGAATCTAAGAGTACTTGTATCTTATCTGATTTGGTTGCAGAATGTGAAGTTATATTTGTATGTGTTCCGACACCGATGAATGATGATGGGAGCTGTCATACAGATATAGTTGAAAGTGTTATAAAGGATATAGATAAATGGTCAAGTAGATATCATAAAGATATTAATCCTATAGTAGTTATTAAATCTACAGTTCCTCCTGGCACAACAGATAGATTAAATAAAAAATTTAAGAATATAAATGTTATATTCAATCCAGAGTTTCTTACGGAGGCTAACTTCATAGAAGATTTTAAAAATCAGACTCGTATTATATTAGGTGGAACACGAAAAGGAACTAATCTTTTACGACAGGTTTATAGTAAAGTATTTCCAACAGCACATATTATCAAGACAGGTTCAATAACAGCAGAGATGGTAAAGTATATGACGAATTCTTATTTGGCTACAAAGGTATCTTTCTCGAATGAGATAAAACAAATATGTGATAAGGTAGGTGCTGATTATGATAAGGTTGTAGAATATGCAACACTCGATGAACGATTAGGTAAAACACATTTAGGAGTTCCAGGACCAGATGGTGAGTTTGGGTTTGGTGGACATTGTTTACCAAAAGATTTAAATGCATTAATAAGTGTTGCACACGAACTTGGTGTAGTTACAGAAGTATTAGAGGCGGTTATAGAAACAAATGACAGAGTAAGAAAAAATAGAGATTGGGAAGAGATGAAAGGTAGAGCAGTAATATGAGAACTAAATGTTTATTATGTACCGCAGTAACAGAAACGGGTCATGGGTTTTATGATCATTTAGAAGATGTTCATATGATGCCTATCAGACGAGTTAGGATAGGTGAGAATGGTAGACCAAGAGAAGAAAGTCATAGTGAATGTATGGAAAGATTTATGTTTAATCATGAAGAATATGGAACTGAATTATGTTGGTGTCCAGATTGTCTTGGTGGAGAAACATTAACTATGGTAAATAAAGTATGTTCTAAACACGGACAACTTTACATCAAAGGGGAACATAAAAATGATTAATACATATTTATCATTAGAGTATATAGCTATTGTTTTATTTGCATTGATAATGGTTTTATTTAGTATGGGTTCAGTTTATCTGAACGTAGATAAGGACAAAAAGGATGAATAAGTATACACCCACTATGGTATTTTTATTGGTATGTTTATTAATAGTATTAGTTAATTGGAAATAGATATGAAAGCTAAACCATTCTTAGATGATATGTTGTATGTGGTAGATGGTGAATTACTGAACCATATGTTAAAGATATGCAAGGCATTTGGTCAACATAGTCCAGACCACCAAAAGGTTTTGAACTATATGGTAAAAAGTATTATACAATGTACCAACTATCCAACGGGTGAAGTAAATGGTCAATTAGACGATATAGATTTTGAGGATATGTTATGGAAACTTGGTATTAAATTACCAAATCCAAATGACCCAGATAACCAATACCCCGAGGAAGATGATTATGAAAATTAGAAAAACATTATATTGGATTGTAGGACTATTAGTATTTTGTGGATGGTCAGATTTAGTATGGGGACAAACTGAAAAATGGTCTGGTGAATCAGTAACTTTAGCTACTACATTAACATCATTAAGTGTATTAGATGCAAGACAAACTTTTCATATGGAAGAGTATCGTATGTATTACGATAGGTTAGAACCAATAACTTATGCACATGAAGTTAATCCACTTGTAGGTAAATCACCAACACAAGATAGAGTAATTATGGTTAAAGTATTGAGTGGAGCTTTGATGTATTTTGGATTAAATAAAATGAAAGAAAAAAATAGAAAGAAAGCTTTAACATATTTGAATGTATTCTATTTCATGGTAGTACTACATAACGCGTCATTAGGGTTGAGGGGTTAAATTATGAATAAACTATTATTACTATTACTAACATCAGTATTAACGGCACAAACTTATACAGTAGGTGATACCGTAGATAATTTTGGTGCACCTATATGTGTAAACGATACTGGTTTCACAGATGGTTATTGGGATTATAATACTGATGGTTTACATAAGATTACTTGGTTAAACCTATTCACATCTTGGTGACCATCCTGTCAAGCGGAGGCTCCGTTGTCAGAAAACATTTCACAAGTATATCAAGACCAACCAGTAGTAGTAATAGCTGCAGGAAGTGATTGGTCATCTTATAGTTGTGAAGGATGGGCGTCTGCATTTGGAATAACTTATCCAATATTAGATGATGATGATAATAATATCTATCCTTTATTTGGAACTGGATACATACCACATAATATTATTATAGATGGACACGGAGTAGTATTGTATTCACAATCAGGATTTAACCAAACTGCTATTATACAAGTTATTACTGAAGCATTAGAGAATTTAGACGCAGATAATGATGGTGTATTTAATGGTTCTGATAATTGTCCAGATGTTTATAATCCATACCAAGAAGATGAAGATGAAGATGGTATTGGGGATGCCTGTGATAATTGTAATAGTTTAATATTCACTCTTGGTAATATAAACGGTGATGATGCTATTAATATAATTGATGTGTTAATGTTAATAGATGTAGTATTGGGAGTAACTGTAAACGAATGTATGTATAGTGCATCGGATATAACTCTTGATGGGTATGTTAATGTATTAGATGTTTTAGGATTGGTTCAAATAATATTAGGTGGTAATCAACAAATGGCAGTTCAATTTTTAGAAGGTCTATTACATCCAGAAGAATTTGAAAGACTAACTAAACAATTAACATTTTTAAACGCACCAGAAAAATTAACGGTATGGCCCAATCCATCAAATGACTATATGACTATTAGTGGATATGGGTATGTTACGATTTACAATATGACAGGACAAGTAATACAAGAATTATATTTATCTGAAAGGTATCATTGGGATACTCGTAGATTACCAAGTGGTATTTACTATTTGATGAATAATGGAGAAACAACTACAGTTACACTTCTTAAATGATTATTGATAATAAAGAGTTAGCTAAGTATCTTGATAAACGTATAAAAGAAGAGTATGGGAATTTAGAAGTTCCAACTAAAGAAGATTTAGAATTTTGGATACTACAATTTAGAACACGAGGATGTAATGGCCATAGTGAATGGTCAGAAAGGTTTCAGAGAAACATATGGATAAAGGACGAGGAAGATTAGATGTGTGGTATAGCAGGAATATATAGTCATAAACCTGCTGCCCCAGAACTATATGAAAGTATAGTTCACCTACAACATCGTGGTACAGATGCAGCAGGAATAATGACATACGATAATAGAATGCACAAAGAAAAGGGATTAGGACTGGCACGAGATATATTTACAAAAGATAATATACCATTATTAACAGGTAACATTGGTATCTCTCATAATCGTTATCCAACTCACGGTGGGTTTAGTCATGGTGAAGTGCAACCAGTATGGACTTCAGTTCCTTATGGAATAGCAATAGCACATAACGGACAGATAACAAACTACGATGAACTTGTAGAACAAGTTACGAAAACAGAAAAACGGTATCTTAATACCACAAGTGATACCGAGGTTATACTTCATATATTTGCACAAGAATTAAATAAGAATGGTAATCCAAAAACGAGTGAAGAATTTTTTGACCATTTATGTGATGCAGTTAGTGAACTATTTAGAAAGGTTCGTGGAGCATATTCTATTACAGCTCTTATAATTGGAAAGGGATTAGTGGTCTTTCGGGATCCACGAGGTATCCGTCCATTGGTTAGAGGTGAGAGGGTTAATGAAAAGAGATGGCCATCGTTGGGTGGAACAGATTATATTTTCGCATCAGAGAATACTATGTTTTATTCTATGGGATACGAACCTAAAGGTAATGTTCTTCCAGGGGAACTTATCTATGTAGATGATGATGGTAAGTTATTTAGTAAACGATTAGTTAAGGAAGAATTTAATCCTTGTATATTTGAGTATGTTTATTTTGCACGACCTGACTCTATACTAAACGATGTAAGTGTTTATCGTTCACGATTAAGAATGGGCCAGAATTTAGCAGAAGCATGGAAGAAGAAATATCCAAATGTTATACCAGATATAGTTATACCAGCACCATCTACAGCCAATACATCAGCATTATCATTTGCTCATGAGATAGGAGTTAGGTATTCTGAAGGGTTATACAAGAATCATTTTATCGGTAGAACATTTATTATGCCAGGACAAGAAGAACGGAAACGGTCTGTAAGACATAAACTTGTTCCACAGAAAACCGAGATAGAAGGTAAGAAAGTGATGATAGTGGATGACAGTATTGTTCGTGGAAATACAAGTGGGGAGATAGTAAAGATGGTGAAAGATGCGGGAGCTAAAGAAGTTTACTTTGTAAGTGCTTGTCCACCAGTACAACATCCGTGTTATTACGGTGTGGATATGCCTACAAGAGAAGAACTTATAGCGAGTAATAAGAAAGTAGATACTATTAAAAAAGATTTAGGAGTTGATATATTAATGTATCAAGAGATAGATGATTTAGTTGAAGCAGTAACTCGGATAGGTGACCATCATATTGATAACCCATGTATGGCTTGTCTTGATGGACACTATGTAATTAATGGAAGAAAAGTTCATGAAAGAGTAAAGGATTAAAATGAAAGAGATACAAAAGAACAGTAGAGAAATAATTCGTATAGAAGAAAGTGAATACGAAGGTCATAAGTTTGTAGATTGTAGAATATACTATGATGACAATGGAGAATGGCGACCTACCAAGAAAGGTATATCATTTAGTCATAAGATAGCTCATGAAGTTGTAGAGGCTATTGTAGAGACTATGGAAGAATCTAATTGGAAAGATTTTGAAACTACACCTGGTCAAATAAAAGGTCAGAGTGGAAATCATTATTAACTGAAATGGCCCCATCGTCTAATGGTTAGGACGCCAGGTTTTCATCCTGGTAATCTCAGTTCGATTCTGGGTGGGGCTACACGGGTAGTGGTGCAGTCCGGTAGCATACCTGCTTTGGGAGCAGGGGGTCGCAGGTTCAAATCCTGCCTACCCGACGCCAGAGTAGCTCAGTTGGTAGAGCAGCTGATTTGTAATCAGCCGGCCGTTGGTTCGAGTCCAATCTCTGGCTCAATGATAAAGGTGTAAAATGGATAGAAATTATTTTAAAGAAAAGAAAACTGGTAAGAAATCAAAAGGTAGTCATACCATATGTTGTGGTGAAGATAAAGATAGACATATTTTAAATAAGAATAAACCAGATGAATGGAAATTGATAGAACAACATTGTGAGGATCATTTAATATCCTATTCATCAGTAATAGATATTACACCAGTATGTTGTAAGGTTTGCGGTAGATTACTTAAATATATTAGTAAAATCGATACCGACAAAGAAAGAAGAAAAACCATTGATAGGGAATAAATGTGTATATTCTAAAATAAGGTTATATTTATATATTACAAAGGAGTAACAAATGGCACAAACAGGACGACAAGGAATAAATCCATATTTAGGTAGACCAATACCCAAAGAAAGAATTGTTCGAGCGATAGAAGAATCAGAGAGTATGCATAAAGCAGCTCAATCACTTCATACATCGTATAATACATTTAAGAAATACGCCAAGAAGTATGATGTGTGGGCACCAAGACCGAGCTCGGCAGGTGTTAGTCGTGCACGAAAAGTAACTTGGAGTGGTCTTAAACCATTAGATGTAGAATTAACATTTCAGAAAAAATTGATTAGAGAATTTGTATTACCACAAAGATGTTCGTGTTGTGGAGAGTCAAGACAAAGGAAAACAGATATGTTATCACCATTGATTGTTCATTTTATTAATGGGGATATTCATGATAAGAAACCATCCAATCTTAGATTCTTTTGTTATAACTGTTATTTTTTAGAACATCCAAATAAACATAGAACGGTCAATAAAGATATAGGTAGAACATTTGAAGAACAACAAGATATATCAGAAGATGGTATAACGGGTGATGAATTAGCTAAAGAACTTGGAGAGTCGCTGTCGGACTTATTCGGTAAGAATTGATGAACGATAGAATTTGGTTATTAATAACCGCGTTAGGTATGAGTTTTTTAGGAAATTTAATAGCTTGGTTTCATATGAATGCACAGTTTAGATGGGAATGGGCAAAATCACAATGGTGGATATTATTTGCAGGTATTCCTATTAGTTATCTATTCTATTATTCTACGAGAATGTTTTATGAATACTTCGGTGATTACTGGTCAGTTAGACCTATTGGATTTGGAATAGCAACATTAACATTTGGTATGATGACAGCATTAGTATTACACGAAGTTCCAAGTCAAAGGATTATAGTATCACTTATATTAGCTTGTGTTATTTTGTATATTAATTTATCGGTACATATAAAATGAAATCACGGGAAGATATAATAATGGACAGAGTACTCGGTGGAGATTTTGAAGTTCAAGATCATTTCCCTAAAGATATTCAAATAGCAGTTCAGTCTTTCTTAGAGGCCTCGAAGATGATGGTTGAGGAGAAATTGGATTATTTACCGGGACAATATTTAGCAAATTTATTAGAAACATTACAGAAGTATCCAGAGTATAATAATATAACAATGGATTTAGTCAAATCAATTTTAAAAAAGGATTAGTCATGGCAGAAAAAGAAGTTAAAACATTAGTATTAAAAAGAGTTCCACCAGGAGATCAATGGACAGATGCAAATGCAGAATCAAGTACATTTCCAACACTAACAGATGGATTAGAATATACCTTCCATAAGTCTGGTGGTAAAACAACAGAATTCCATTTGAGTTCGTTCAAGGGTGAGATATATTCAGTTACGACAGAAGATGTACCTGATGCTCCACCACCACCTAAACCAAGATATTCTATGTATGGTGAAGAAGTGGATGAACAACCAAGTATGTGGGATGAGAATTAGGAGAACAAAATGTCAAAAATAATAAATGCAATAATAATAGGATTATTAGGAGGCGGAAGTTTTATTGGTGGAATATATTATGGGTTAGAAAGAAGTGAACACTATCTTGAAAGTGTTATGGAAGAGTATGAAGTAATATCAGATAAGGTAGATACTTTTGTAGATGTATCAAATCCTAAAACAATTCGTTTATATACAACAGAGTTGAGAAAGATATTAGATGATGTTACATTTCTTGGTAAGATGGTTGAGAGTGGACAAACTTCAGCTGAATCATTAGATGAATTTTTTAGTGTGTATGAAGATATGATTGATGATGTTAATAATAGGTTAGTAGAGTTAAGTCAACAACATAATGAATCAATAACTAAACACAATTTACACATTGCTGGTTTGTCAGAAGATAGTGATGACTTGTTTGAAATAACTGAAGATTTACAAAAGAAACTACAAGAACAAAGTGATTACATTAGTCAATTAAATGTTGAACTTGGACAATCAATAAATAAAGTAGAAGAAGATGTTCAGACAATCAAAAGTTCTAAGTATGGTAAGAAGATATGGAAAATAAAGAAATGATGAAAGATGATGTAGTATATAATGCTCCTGATAATGAAGTGATGGTTAGAACTAATGGTGATTACATTTACATTATTTGTAAGGAAGAAGATCAAGTCCAACCTGTATTAGATAGAATGAATACCGACACTTGTATATTATCAGACTATGAAGAATGGGATGAAGATGAAGATATGAAGTGGATATTAACTTTTAAAGTATTTGATGATAACGGTGAACTTCCAGTAAAAAATTAATGTTAGATATAAAAGATATAAATGGAAATCATGTTGACTATGTAACTGGAGATAGTGTTCTTGATATGAAAACATTTCAAGAAAAAAATCCTCAAGATGAAATCGTAAAAAAAATAGAGAACTTGTGGAATAAAGATTATATAAGTTTTGATCAAGCAACATCACATTATGAAGATGCACACGATAGGATAAAAAATGGTATACCTTATCCATTTAAAGGTAGGAATAAAGATAATAGTGATATTTTATCTCCCACAACATATGAAGATTATCCTAAATATTGTAATTGGTTAGCAATAACTTTATATAACAAAGATGATGCGTCACCAGAGTCATACGAAAAATATGAACATTTATATACAGATGAATACTTTGGATCGATAGTGGATGGTATAAATGAATTATTTGGTGTAGATAATGTTATGGAATATCTTGATACGTTTCAATTATTTCTTACACCTGCAGAATATGCATATTATGATAGAGATTGGTTTGATTTACAATGTGAGCATGTAAGTGTACAGCTTAATGATGATAAGACTCCACATGAAATTGATACCAATCATGCAGAATCATCTCGTTGGAAATTTTGGACTCCACATAGATTTAGAAATTTTCTTACATCAGACAGTTTTACCGATCAACCATATGGATATCACCACGACCCATATAATTTAATGTGGTTAAAATTATCTAATACAAAAAGATTAATGACGCGTAATATAGAAAGAAACAATGTTCCAATTACATCTAATAGTGTTATAAGTTTCGATGGATTTATGCACTCCCCCGATCCAACTTCATGGGGAGTTTCAATGCGAGTAACATTTGTAGATGATTTTTGGGATACCAATAATCATACTTCTGAAATATGTAAAAAATTAATTGAACACGTAAGGTCATATAGATATACACCAATTTATCCTGACCAACATTATTACAGATTTACAAATCTTGATTTTCTTGATTATAGTATTAAAGACGATAATAAAGAATTTTTAGATAACGAAGAATATCATGTAAATAATTGGCAAAATTATAGATGGTGGGATAGTGAAGAAGGGAAATTATTTCTTAATACTGCAAAGGAATGGTTAAAGAAAAAGGGATGAGTTACGGTGGATTACCAAAAGATTATAATCCGTGGACAAACGACAATAATATGGTATCAGATAAAATTAGTGATATAAAAGAAACATTACAATCATTAGAGATGGGTAATATGGGATTACATCATCTCGTTGATTTAGGAAAAGAATCTCAAAAGAATTATCCAGTAGAAGATAGAACAGAAGAAAATTTTATTCATGGGTGTACATCGTATGCTTGGATTAAACAAATAAATAAAGACCCGATACAAATAAATACTGTATCAGATTCGGTTATAGTTAGTGGTATCTTATATTTATTAGAGGAAGTATTTAATGGTGAGCCTAAATCTTCTATTGTAGATTATGATGAACAAGAGTTAATTGACGATTTAGGATTACAGGGAACAATATCAAGTCAACGGTTAAGAGGGTTTGGTGAAGCAATAAGGATGATGAAAAGTGAATAATCAGGTATTACATAAAGATGTAGTAAATGTTTGTAAAACAATATACGACCCAGAGATACCACAAAATATTTGGGATTTAGGATTAGTGTATTCTATTGAAATAGATAATAGAACTAAAATTGATGGGGATGCTCGAGAAGTGTTAGATGGAGAAAAACCCTTTGAAGATAATGGCGAAACTTTTATGAACGCTACAATTGTAATGACATTAACTACACCATCTTGTCCAGTAGGTCCAGAATTTTTAAATACAGTTCAGACAAGAGTTCAAGAAGTAAAAGGTATAGATAGATGTACTGTTGATTTAGTATGGGACCCACCTTGGAATCAATCTATGATGAGTGAAGAAGCACAAACTATGTTAGGGATGGAATTGAATAGACCTATGTTGGATGGAACACGAGCAGGTGGAGATGGGAGTTGGGAATGAAATTTCCATTAGGATCATTATATTCAAATAATAGAAGTAAACCATTAGTTCGAGTGGATGATACAGACGAATATATTCAATGGGATTATTGTGATTTAGAAGGACTACCTCCAGAAAGGGAGAAAGGTTCAATGACAGATATGGGTAAAATTCCTAAAGGACAATGGGACAATTTACCAGAAAAGTTTATTGCTACAGATGGTAAGGAATATAAGATAGCAGATATTCACACTTTAATGAGTAGTAAATAATGAGTACATATAATCATTTTAAAGGAATACCAGAACTACCAGAAAAGGTAGGATATAAAAAGAGAAAACCAAAACTTATGGCCGTGGTGGACGAAGATAATTGTACGGGTTGTCAAGTATGTGTTCCGTTCTGTCCTGTTGATTGTATAGAACCAGTAGCATCAGATAAGTATGAGATTCCTATTCCACCAGTTCAAATAAGATTTGATGAATGTATCGGTTGTCAAGTATGTGCTAAAGTATGTACTAAAATGACATGGGATGCAATTAGAATGATACCCACAGAAGAATTTGAAGAAATTTATAATTACGAAATTGATTAAGGAGAAATGAAATGAAAAATAGATATAGATTTATATTATTTTTTATATTAGGATTTTATATGGCCACTACAATTGGTTGTGTTGGTGCACAACCTACACCAGAAAAGAGTGTACCACAATGTTGTAGAGGACAAGAAACACATACTTGTGATATGCCAGGAATGTTAGGTAAACCATTACCTGCAAGAAAGGTAGGGTAATGGCATTTATAATAGTAGAACCATGTGTAGGAACTTGTGATACAGCATGTGTGGATGTATGTCCAGTAGATTGTATTCACGGACCCTTTGATAAAGAAGGAGCAGGTGCAGAAGTACACGAAGATGGGTTTGACCCTGATGGGTTACAGTTATACATAGACCCAGAAGAATGTATAGATTGTGCGGCATGTGAACCTGAATGTCCTGTAGAAGCAATTTATGAAGAATCAGAAGTACCTGGAGAATGGAATGAATATATTAAAATTAATTATGAATGGTTTGGTCAAGAAGCCCCAACGTAAAAAATACACATCAGTTACAGAAGAAATTACATTTAATAAATTAGGTGGAGTGCCAAAAGATCACCCATTTACTCATAGAGAATTTCCTGGAGCATTTAAAGAAGTAGAAGATGAAACAAGAAGCAATAACAAAAGACACTAAATTAGATTCTGGATATAAGTGGGGATTCGAAACTGATATTAAATCGGTTAAGATTCCTAAAGGGTTAAGTGAAAAAACTATTAGAACTATATCCAAACTAAAAGAAGAACCTAAATGGATGTTAGATTATAGACTAAAGGCTTATAGGTCTTGGGTTCAAAAGAAACATCCTAAATGGGCTAAACTTAGATTACCAGATATAGACTTCCAAGATATAGTTTATTATTCTGCACCAGGTGGACAGAACAAACCAAAGTCTATTGAAGATTTAGACCCAGAGTTAATTGAAACATATAAGAAGTTAGGTATTCCATTGGCAGAGATGGGAGCCATCGAAGGTGTAGCGGTTGATGCAGTATTTGATTCCGTATCTATAGCAACTACAGCGAGAGCCGAGTTAGAAAAACACGGTGTCATCTTTTGTTCTATATCAGAGGCAATAAAAGAGTATCCCGATATGGTTAAAAAGTATATGGGAAAGGTAGTTCCAATCAATGACAATTTTTATAGTGCGTTAAATAGTGCTGTGTTTAGTGATGGTACTTTTGTGTACATACCAAAAGGTGTTAGGTGTCCATTAGAATTATCTACTTATTTTAGAATTAACGAAATGGATACGGGACAGTTTGAGAGAACATTAATTGTAGCTGACGAAGATAGTTATGTAAGTTATTTAGAAGGATGCACGGCACCTATAAGAAAGAATAGTCAGTTACATGCAGCAATAGTTGAGATACACGCGTTAGATGGGGCGGAAGTAAAGTATTCTACCGTTCAGAATTGGTATCCTGGTGATGAGAAAACTGGTAAAGGTGGTATATATAATTTTGTAACTAAAAGAGGTATCTGTCATAACAGGTCAAAGATTAGTTGGAATCAAGTTGAAACGGGTTCAGCAATTACTTGGAAGTATCCAAGTTGTATATTAAAAGGTGATGATAGTGTTGGAGAATTCTATTCTGTAGCAGTAACAAAAGGTTGGCAACAGGCGGATACAGGAACGAAAATGATTCATATTGGAAAGAGAACAAAATCTACAATAGTTAGTAAAGGTATATCTGCAGGTAACGGACAACAAACATATCGTGGTGGAGTTAAAGTTATGAAAGGGGCCGAAGGTGGTCGTAACTATACACAATGTGATTCGTTATTATTAGGTGGTGATTGTGGAGCTCATACCTTTCCATATATTGATGTGAGAAACCCAACATTCCAACAAGAACATGAAGCAACAACTTCTAATGTAAGTGATGACCAATTGTTTTATTGTCAACAAAGAGGATTAAAGACAGAAGATGCTATAAGTTTAATAGTAGGTGGATTCTGTAATGATGTATTTAGTAAATTGCCAATGGAGTTTGCGATTGAAGCAAATCAATTATTGGCAGTAAGTTTGGAAGGATCAGTAGGATGAAAAATTGGGTATATTATATGCAAAGAGGATTACAATCTATGTGGTCAAAAAAACCAAAGAACGATAAAAAATATGCAATTGATTTCAACGATAGAACACGAGAAAAGAAAATAAATGATCAGTTAGAGATTGAGACAAAATTAAAAGAAAAGTTTTCACCAGTTCATATTGATTTAGTGGATAAAAGTCATACTCATACACCTGATAAGCATATTGAAACTATGAAGGATAAAGAACGACTTTACGATTTAACTATAATCGCTGAAGTATTCAAACCTATGTCATTAGTAGAACGACATATGGCTATTTATGATGAGTTGGATATAGTGAATAATCCTAAAATACATGGTATAAAGATTAAGGCTTCATCACCAGATGAGATAGATAAATTGAAAGGATGGTTGCCTTAATGTGGGGATTATTAGCTGCAGTAGTAGTAGTTGTAGCACTTGGTTATTGGTTATTTTGGGGAGAAGAATTATGAATCAGAAATTCGGAGACTTATTTCAAAAGTTTCTTATTATATTTTTTGTATGGACTTGTATAGCATTTTTATTTAACATAGGATATTAAAATGAAGATTAGTATAGAATATTGCATGGAATGAAACTATGAACCAAGAGCTCGTAGTTTACGAGACGATTTAATAAAAGAATTTCAAGGTAGGTTTAAAGAGTTTAGTGTAGAACCTATTCAATCTTCTGGTGGTGTATTTGAAGTAATGGTGAATGAACACTTACAAGTCTTTTCAAAAAAACAAACAGGAAGATTTCCAAACAGTTCATATGAAGTTATAAAGACTATTAATGATGCTATTGATGAGAGAAGATTGGGTTAAAAAATTGACTCTATATACTAACCTTCCCCTGACGGTAATTATACCATAAATAAGTAGTAAATAATCAGAAAAAAAACACGAAAATAATGAAAAAAAACCTTGACTTTCTCGTTATTTATTCGTAAGATCAATTAAATGAGTAATATAGAACATAATAAAAAAATGTATGGTCGTAGAATCGAACAACTTGACCATATATTAATGGACTCGTCTTTTTTAACTGATGGTTCATATCGTGAGTTTGTAGTTTCTATGTATAAAGCTTTAACAAGTGGTAGAAAGATTACACCTAAGATGGAATCAGCTATTACTAAGATTGTTAAGTCATACGCTAAAAATTTAAATCCAGAGTATAGAAAAGAAAGATTAGATTGGACAGAAAATACTATCAGTAAGTTGAATATGATTAAACGGAGATTAGATGAATGTAATTATACAAGAAGTTATACAGCGGATAAATTGTGGTTCTTGGAATCTATTGAAAAACAAGTTTATAGTAGGGGTAGTTTGAGTTCAAAACAGAGAAAAGCTCTGAATAAGATGTATACCCAGTTCACAAAAAAGATTGGGAAGAATGAAAAATTCGAAAAAAAGATTGAAAAAGTGAAAAAAAGCCTTGACTTTAACGAAAATATGTCGTAAGATCAAGTAAGAAATGAGAGAGAATATGAATAAAGACTTGAAATATTTTAACCCGATGAAACTTCGTGAGAAGTATTCTGTTGGTAGTCTTAATAAAAAGAATAATTATAGTTCTTTTTGGTTAGACAATGATTGGGATACCACTTCATCTTGGGATGATGAAGATGATAAACCCAAAGGACCAGACCTAATTCAATTAGCGTCTTACAGACGAGCAATCGCAAACTTCGTTAATATCGTAACGAGTAAAAACATTCCTGTTACTTTTAACGCGACGGGAGATAGTTTTACTGATGGTAAAAAAGTTACGATTTCCGCTAAACTTGATGATAAATTATTTGATTCCGCTGTTGGACTCGCACTTCACGAAGGTAGTCATATTCTACTTTCTGATTTTGATTTCTTAAAAGATTTAGAAAATAGTATCCCTACTGAATATTTTAATAGGGGTGAGAAAAAAGGTTATTCTAAAACTGATGTTAAAGTTCATATCAAAAACTTACTTAACTATGTAGAAGATAGACGGATTGATTATTATGTATTTAGTAACTCCCCAGGATATAAGGGTTACTACCATTCTATGTATGACAAATATTTTCATTCTAAGATTGTAGATAAAGCACTCGGAACTGATGAATATACTGAAGAGAATTTAGATTCTTATATGTTCCGTATTATTAACCTTACTAATTCCAACACTCGTTTAAACAAACTTAATGGTTTAAGAGATGTTTGGAAAGTTCTTGATTTGAAAAACATTTCTCGGTTAGGTTCTACGGAATCAGCTTTTGAAACTGCACTTGATGTTTATAATGTTGTTTTAAATAACATTCCTGATGGAGTTGAAAAAACTAATAAAGATACGGGAGAAGTTTCATACGAAAGAGCAGATGGTAGTGGAGATTCCACTCACTCTGATTCTGATATGGATGGAAGTGGTTCTTCTTCTTCTGATGAATCGCGTGAAATTACTAATGATGAGTTCGAAGATTTACTTGATTCTATTGAGAAAGGTGAAATGGGTGGTAACGGTAATAGTGGAGAATCAGTTGAATTAGATTTAGATTCAGACGAGGGTTCTTCTTCAAGTTCTACTGAAGGTGGAAGTGGAAATGGTTCTTCTTCAAATGAAGAAACAGAAAATGTTCCAGTTTCAGAAACCAGTAAAGTTTTACTTTCTGATTCACAGAAGAAACAACTTGAAAACGCAGTTAAGAAACAGAAAAAATTTATGGATGAAGATATTTCCAAGAAGAAACTTTCCAAGAAAGATAAAGAATCGATTGACGCGATTGACGCAAGTGGAATGTCTTATAAGGAAGTTGGTAAAGACCTTAATAAAGAAGATAGTTGGAGTAAGGTTGGAAAGACCAAATGTATCTTGGTAAAGAATTATAATCAAACACTTGTAGATAGTGGAACGATTAATATGGTAAGTAAACATAACTACTATGGTGATGATACAGAATTAGCAATTACTGAAGGTTTAAGACTTGGAACTATTCTTGGACGGAAACTTTCAGTTAGAACTGAATCAAGAGATACAAAGTATACCAGAAAAGATAGTGGTAGAATTGATAAGAGATTAATCTCTGAGTTAGGTTTTGGAAACAATAATGTGTTTAGTCAAACATTTGTTGATTCTTACCCAGACGCTTTCCTTCACATCTCCGTGGACGCGAGTGGTTCAATGGGTGGAAGTAAATGGACAAGAACTATGAAGTCAGTAGTCGCAATGACAAAAGCAATTGATATGATTGAAGGTGTTGATGTGGTTGTTTCTTTTCGTTCTACACAACACGCGACAAGTGGTAGAAGTCGTCAAGATAATCCTATTATGTTAATCGCTTATGATTCTCGTAAAGATAGTTTAGTTAAAGTTAAAACACTTTTCAAATATTTAAGACCAAACGGAACTACTCCTGAAGGTCTATGTTATGAAGCAATTATGGATGAGATGGTAGAAGGTATGAAAGATAGAGAATCTTACTTCTTAAACTTTTCCGATGGGATGCCTATGTTTGGTAATGATGAAGTTGATTATCACCACAACACAGCACTTAACCACACTAAGAAAATGGTTAAAGAAATCCGTAATCGTGGAATTAAAGTTGTGTCTTATTACATTGGAGATTCATATGATACTAATAGAAATATGAGTGAGTTCAAAACAATGTATGGTAAAGATTCACAGTTTGTTGATGTAACTTCTGTTACAGCAGTATCAAGAACTATGAACAAAAAATTCTTGGAGAAGAACTAATGGAAAAAGTAAAAAATATGTTAATGGGTTTAGTATGTGTAGCTATGTTATATGTATTAATGGTTATAATGTTTATCCTTGATGGAGCACCGTTTCACCAGTAATGATTAAATGGGTTTTATCTAAGTGGTATAAACATAGTCCAGATTGTATGTGTGGATATAGAATGAAACCTACCCAAGTTAGATCAGAAGAAGAAAGTTGGAAATGTATTTGGGAGAAAAAATGTGGTTGGGAAA
>Ga0315338_1001881_pt1 | contig 23434 bp, 20 predicted proteins | sample ASW8metaG_FD_204518 | JGI IMG/M metagenome (GOLD analysis project Ga0315338, IMG submission 204518) | Ammonia-oxidizing marine archaeal communities from Monterey Bay, California, United States - ASW #8 | ecosystem: Environmental > Aquatic > Marine > Coastal | place: USA: California | collected... | reverse complement strand
CTCGCGCTACGCAGGCGCCCAGGAGGCCAGGAAAAACCGCGCCAAACGCGACGGTTTCGGAGGTATCGGCATCCGTTACAAGATCAAGGACGGGATGGTGGTGGTTTCGGACGTGTTCCCCCAAAAACCCGCCGCCAAGTCCGGAATGATGAAAAACGACCGCATCACCCATGTCGACGGCAAGCCCCTTAAGGGCCTTTCGAGGAAGGCTATTTCCAACATGATTCGCGGCCCCACCCACACATTTGTCAACCTGAAGGTAGAGCGCAAGGGCGCCAGCGGCCCGTTAACGATGGCTATGAAACGGGTCCACATTTTTTTAACCACGGTGTTCGAAACCGAAAACGACGGCATCCTTGTTCTCCGGCTCAAGAGCTTCAACCAGAATACGGCCCGTTCCATGGCCAAGAATTTGGAAAATGCCCGGGCCCGGTTGGCCGACGGACTGAGGGGCCTGGTGCTCGATCTGCGCGGCAACCCAGGGGGGTTGCTGAAGCAATCGATCAAGGTCGCGGACTTGTTGCTAACCCAAGGGAAAATCGTCAGCACCCAGGGCCGTCACACCGAAAGCATCCACAACTACGAGGCCGGCGGCCAGGATCTGTCGTTCGGCCTGCCTATTTTGGTGTTGGTCGACGGAAAGTCCGCCTCGGCGGCCGAGATCGTCGCCGCCGCGCTCCAGGATCGTGACCGCGCCGTGGTCATCGGCACGTCGTCTTTCGGCAAGGGATCGGTGCAAACCGTCATCAAACTCCCCAACGGCGGCGAAATCACCCTCACCTGGTCCAAATTGGTGGCGCCATCGGGATACATGCTGCATGGCCTGGGCGTCCGGCCGGCGATCTGCACCAGCGGCCTCAAGGACGGCGCCGAGGAAGCCATCAAGGCGGTGATGGCGAACCGCTCGAAAACAAAGGAAGTCCTGACCGCCTGGCGCAAGCCCGAGATTCCGGACGAAGACGTGCGCAATAAGCTTCGTCAATCATGCCCCTCACAACGACGGCGCAATAATTTGGAGACCGAAATCGCCCGCCAGCTGATCGACGACCAGGCCCTTTATGCCCAAGCCCTGAACCTTTCGGCGCCGATCCACGAGGCCCGGTACAAATAAGGCGCCACGCTCCCCGCCTCCCCCAGACGCCCTTGACAGGCGGTCCGCGGACTGTATGGTTCGCGCTCCGAGAGACCTCGGACGAACCCCAAACCCGAGACACGGAACATGGCAAAACCGAGTTCCATATTGATAAAGCTGGTCAGCACCGCCGACACGGGGTTCTATTACGTGACCAAGAAGAACCCCCGCAACCTGACGGAAAAAATGGAGAAGCGTAAATACGACCCGGTCGTCCGTAAACACGTCCTGTTCAAGGAAGCCAAGATCAAATAGCGGTCTTGGAATTTCAAAAGTGGGCACTGCCCCCCCGACGGGGGTTTTTTCATGCCTTCTATCTGGGCCGGGCCTCGGTGGCATCCCGAGCCGTCTTCGGCGGCGTCGGGATGACCCTGTTACGGCCGACGCGTTTTCTTCGACGGCCTTCAGCGCCACCCTTCCGGCGTCGGCGGTCAGGACCTCGTAATATTCGTTGGTCAGCTTGGCGGCCGGCATTTTGACGCTGGACGGCGTGTCGTCGACGATCAAGATACGCGCCGACACCGGCGATTCCTTAAGTTCACCTTTAAAACGACGTGTCAGTCCAAGAACTTGGCGACCGTTTCAAGAAATGTGGGCACCGATATGGGTTTGGCGATATAGCCTTCGCACCCGCCTTCGCGGATTTTTTCCTCGTCACCCTTCATGGCGAAGGCGGTGACGGCAATCACCGGAATGTCCTTCAATTCGTCGTCGGCCTTGAGTATTTTCGTCAATTCCAGGCCCGAAATATCGGGCAACTGAATATCCATGATGATCAGGTCGGGCCGGTTTTCACGGGCCAGTTGAAGCACGTCGCGGCCGTCCATGGTTTGCATGGTTTCGTATCCATGGGCCTGAAGCAGGTCATTGAATAGTTTCATGTTCAAATCGTTGTCTTCGACGATCAGGATGGTTTTCGCCATCGTTAATCCTTAATCTCCTGCCTCTTTGACAAGGCCTCCCTCGGGGTGCGGGATTTCTTTCGAAAACCCTTATTAAAAAAACCGCCGCCACGAGTTATAAAATTTCCTATAACCTTTTTCCCCGGTGGGGAAAGACGACGAAATCCCTAACGTGCTGGATGATGGAGATTCCGGAGTCCGAGTCAAACGCCGAAAACATGAAAACCCTTTTTAAATAAACAAAAAATAGGCCTCCAACAGGTGGCCCGGCGGGGGTGGAAAGGGTCGCGGCGGGCCGAAAAAGGGGGATTATTCGCCCCGGACTTCCTCGACCATGTCGCTTAGCTGTTCGACGTCCATCACCAGCAGCATTTCCTTCTGCCGTTCGACGATGCCGTGATGGGCCAAGTCGCTCAACACCCGGGCCACCGTCTCGCGGCTCGTCGATGCTCGGCTGGCGATGTCGCTATGCGTGGGGATGGGCGAGATTTCCGCCTCGTTACCGCCTTTCATGTGGTCCTTGGCCAGGCGCAACAGATCCGCACGGACCCTGTTGTTGGCGGCCAGGGTACTCAAATCCATGATCCGGTCGGTGGCCGTGCGGACGATCTCCGTCAGCCTTCTGATCACCTTCATGGCAATGGTGGGATGACTCTCAAGGAGGGCAAGGAACTGACCCTTGGGCAGGGAAGCGACCAGGCTGTCGGTGAGGGCCATGACGCTGGCCGAGCGGGAGCGCCCGTCGATGGCCGCCAGTTCGCCGAAGTAATCGCCGCCGCTCAGTTCGTCCAAGGTAATTTCGCGGCCGGACAGGGAATAATTGACGACCCGGATATCCCCGTCGACGATGAAAAAAACGTCTGAGGTTTTGCTCTGGCGGTCGATGATCTGTTCATGATCGCTATAGCGCCTGAAGCTAACCGACTTCTCGATCTTTTTCAGTTCGGTGGGTTTCAGCCCCGACAGCAGGTCGATATCGGCCAGGTTTTCTATTTCTTTTTTTGGCACGATGGTTTCCCCCTTCCCCTTCAAGCACCGGTGAACTTTATCCCCTTTAACAGCCAAAGACGAGAGGAAGGGGTGTCCTCCGTCATTATCACCGCTCCTTGGCATTAAACCCTGGGGAATTATACCACGGCGGCGTCGCCGCCCCGGCGTGGATCGCCGGCGCCGGTGAATTCTCCCGTCGGAGCATCGAAACGGGCGACATGGACGCCGCCGAAAAACAAGTTGCGTTGGTCCCACAGTTTGGTCTCCGGGAAAGCGGCCTGAAGCCCGGCCTCGGCATCCCCATCGAAGCCGCTTTCGATGTTTAGGAGCCCACCCTCGAAATGGAGCCGGGGGGCGTCGACGGCGTCTTTCACCGGCAGGCCGAAATCGAGAAGGTTGACCAGGACCTGAAGGATCGCCGTGCGCAACCGGTTCGACCCCCCCGACCCAAGCGCCGCCACTGACGTGCCGTCTTCGCCGATCACCAGCGACGGCGCCATCATTGAACAAAGCCGCGTATCGGTGGGCCATTGATGGAAGCCCAGGGGGTTGATGTCCTCCTCGCCGAGCATGTTGTTGATCATCATTCCGGTGCCGGGAACGATGTATCCCGCCCCTTCGCCGTTGGACAGGGTCAGCGAAGCGGCGTTGCCGGCGGCGTCGATTACGCTGACGTGGGTGGTGCCACGCTCGGCCCGCGGCCGGCCCAGGATTTCCGCCCTGTAGGCGGCCAAAAACTTAGGTTCGAGAAGGGTGTCGGCAGCGCCTTCGTCCAGTTCGCCGAGGCCGCTTTCGACCCGGGCCTTGTTGGTCAGTTCCATGACCCGGGCCAGGCACTGCAAAAGGCCCAGAGAGCCGAATCCCAGCGCCTTGACGTCGGTCTCCTTCAGCAGTTCCAGGGCAAAGGCGATGAGAATGCCGCCCGTCGACGGCGGCGGGTTGGTATAGAGCTGGGCGCCCCGGTAACCGACCGTCAGGGGCCGACGCTTTTCGACCCGATAGCCTTCGAAGTCGCTCCTTGCCAGGGCGCCGCCGCCGGCCTTGCAATCGTCGGCGATGCGGGCCGCGATGTCGCCCCGGTAGAACAGGTCCTCGCCTTCCCGGGCCAGCGCCTCCAAGGTGTCGGCGAAATCGGGGTTGGTCATGGTTTCGCCCTCGCGCTTGAGGTCTTCGGGGTCCTCGGCGCTGGCGAATATGGCGCGGCTGGCGGCTCCCGACAGATAGATCGGGCCGACGACCTGAAACAGGTAGGCCTGCAGTCGATTGACGGTGAAACCCTGGCGCGCCAGGGCCACCGCCGGCTCGATAAGGCGCGTCATCGGCAGGGTGCATAGCTCCCTGTGGATCCGAAACAGCCCCCTTGCCGTTCCTGGCGTCGCCATCGACGCCATGCCGATGTGGAATTCCTGGGTCACGGCGCCGAAATCGGCGATGATGGGGAAAAAATCGGGATCGGCGGCGCGGTGTTTCGGCGTCTGGGTAAAGAAATCGTAGACAACCGGGTCGGGCGATCCCTTCTCGGCCGGACGCGCCAAAAAGAATCCGCCGCCGCCCAGGGAGGAGAACACTGGCTCGACCACGCACGAGGCAAAGATCGCCGCCAGCACCGCGTCGAAGGCGTTGCCGCCTTCGCCGAGGACGGCGGCGGCGGCTTTCACGGTTTCCGGATGGCCGGCGGCGATGACGCCCTTGGTTGTCATGGCATGGCCCGGCCATCGCAATCGACGCCGGCGGCGGCGATGGTTTCCTTGCCCGCCTTGCACTGGGCATCGAACCTAAGCCCGGGGACGGCCTCGGGCAAAAGACGGTCCATTATGCGCCAATGAGTGCCCCGGTAGACGACACAGGGATAGCGGTTCAGGACTCGGGTTATGTCTTCCGGCCCATGCCAGCCACGCAACACCAGCCGGCTCTGGTCCCACCAGTGCTCGAGCCAATAGTCGTTGGCCGGGCGGAGGACCGCAAGCCGTTTCGAAAACCGTGACCCGGTAACGTAATCGCCCAGCATCAGGGCGAAAGACGGGCTCGAAGACGCATACAGGTTGATCCGGGCGCAGCGTCCGAAACGCCCGTTGTCGATGGAAAGCGCCGCCTTGTGATCCCGGCTCAGTTGCCGAGCGAGCTTGGAAACGCCGTATCCCTGCGCCGCCACCAAAACCACCAGCAACACCGCCAATCCCGGGCCCAGGACCCGCACCGCCCCCGGGCGGCCGGCCAGCATCCCGCCCGCCAGCCGCCACACCAGGACCACAGCCAGCGGGATCAGCACGAAGGACGGTATCTGGTACATCGCGTTCGGCTGTTTAGCCACCAAAAGCACCTGGGCCAATTGCGCCACCCAGATTCCGGCCAAAAGGCGGACCTCGGGAGCCGGCGCCGGACGGCCCTGGCGGCTTCGCCACCAAGCCCCGATCAGGATCAGGGCTGCGAGGATAAACACCACGTGGAAGGCGGGACGTTTGAAAAGCTTGAGGATGCCTTTCAGGTAAACGTCCCAATCGGCGAAACCCGGCGCGCCGCCACCATAGGCGCCTGTTCCCTGGGACAACTTGGTGAAATAGCCGATCATGTCGACGTAGGACCCAGCGGCGGGCAAGGTGAACAGGATAAACGCCGCCGCCGCCGAGACACCGTAGAGGACAAAGGCGCCACGCCGCCCGCCTCGGCCCCCAAGCACGAATAGCGGCAACAGGAACACCGGCAGGGTCGTGATTTTGGTCGCCACCCCGAACCCGGCGATGATGCCGAAGGCGACGGCGAAGCGGTTGCGGCGGCGCTCTAGAAGGCCAGCATCGAGGCTCAACGCCGAGACCGAGGCTAGCGCCAAAGTGGTGACCAGCAACAGCGCCTCCGGTTTCACCAAATAACTGTTCTTCAACACCACCATCGAGATCACCGGCGCCAACTGCAAAAGCCCCGCCGCCGGCCCGCCGAACGCCCGGTATCCTATCCGCCCCAGGACCACGAGGGCGGCTCCGTTGAGCAGCACGAGGACGGTGCTGATGAGGTGGAGATGGACCTCGGGCTCGGCGAGGGCGGCGTCGGTGATGGCGGCGGCACCGGTAAAAGGGCTCGCGAGCTTGAGGATCAAGGCGCCCAACCACTGTACCGGCGTTCCCGGATGGTAAATGACGCCGGGCGTCGCCAGGTTGAGGACGTTGAGCGCGTCGAAAAGATAAAAATAGGCCGGGTCCAGATTGTACCAAAGCCAGAACGGTCCCCCCGCCTGGCGCGCCCACAACGCAGCCGCCACATAGCAGAGCGGCAGCACAACAAGCGCCACCCAAACCCGAAGGTCCCGGTCCAAGGAAGGGATGGCCTGATTCAGCACCCGCCCACCGCCATAAGGAGATGCGGCCGCTGGTCCATCAGCGCCGCTCAGCGACGGCGAGGACGTTCTTGCCGATCCCAGGCTTGAAAAGACCTTCGATGGCCCGTGTCAACGGCACCCCCACGGTATCGTAGAGCCTGACCTGACGCCGGTTGAAGGTGGTATTACCCAGGAGCGTCATGACCAGCCACCAAGGCAGGATGCCGAGGACGTCCATGTAACGGATGTCGATGACCTCGAAGCCCGCGCCCCCGAGGAGCGCCGACAGGTCTTCGCGAAGGTAGCGGCGGTAATGGCCCACGGTTTCGTCCAGTTTCGAATACAGAAATGGCAACGCGGGAACGAAGACAGCCACCTTCCCGCCCTTTTTCAGGAGTTCCCGAATACCCGACAGGACGGCCGCGTCGTCCTTGATATGCTCAAGCACGTTCGCCATAACGACGGCATTACACCCGCCCCGATGGTTCGCATCAAGATAGCTCTCGACACTCGTGTTGTGTATGAAAACGTCGTCGCGCCCGCCGAACCGCTGATGAAGCACCGAAGAGAAATAGGCCGACGGCTCGACCAGGATGAGATCGTCGACCAGGGGCAGCAGGCGTTCGCTCAAGGACCCTATGCCGGCCCCGATCTCGACGACCCGGCCGCCAACGTGGGGACGAATAGTATCGGTGATCCAATCGTAGTAACGCGGCATCTCTGCGATGATTTCGAGTTCGCGGGCAAGAAATCTGTCCATGGCGACCAACAGCCTGAAAATTGCCGAAACGAGACCTGAGTTTCCCAAGACTGCTGAGATTCCCAAGACCGCCCTCTTCTACACATTCGAGGCCAGTATTCCAATAATGATGAAAACGGTACCGATCAGGCGCAAGGAGGTTTCCGGATCGGCCAGGACGGCGCCGGTGACGGCGTCGGCGGGAGCGCCCGGGTTGGCGGCTCAGAGGACCAGGGCCCCGAGCCATTCGATCGTCGTCTCTGACAACCTGAAAACGCGGTTTGACCGTCTTCAAGAAAGATTGATTCCCCTATTCCTTCGGCCTGCGATAGACTGCGAACGTTGATCCCCGACATGGACGGCTTGGCGCCGGTGGAGGGGAACAATTCGGTTGGGGAGCCGTTTGATTTGAAAGGGCTTGATCATGAAACGTATTGGACTCCTTGCCGCTTTTTCCTTTTTCTTAACCGCGGCGACGGCATTTGCCGACGGTCAGCTAAACGCGGTTGCCTTCCAGCCCCTTCCCCGAGGGTCGGCCCTGTTCGTCCGGCCGCTCGATAATTCCGACCACAACCTGATCCTGCAGAAGGATTTTGAGCGCGTCCTGAGGCAAAAGGGCTATACCGTGTCCAGGGACGCGGCCCTGACCCTTACGTTCGAAACCCGCGATACCGCCGGCTCCTGGTCCGGCGGCGGCCCCAACCGGATTGTCGAGTTAAGCAACAACCCCGACCAAACGGGCATCGAAGCGCCGAGGGTCCGCCTCAATCTTTTCAATTCCGCCCGCGGCGGCCTGTTGAACCCCGACCGCAGGGAATTGACCCAGACGGTAACGCCCAGCAGTTTCCGCATCGACGTCACCATCGACGATAAATCGAACGGTAAACGCTTGTGGCAGGGTTGGAGCAGCGCCGATGTCGGCCCCGGCGATAATCGCAAATTGACCCGGAACATGATTCCGATTCTCGTCAACAGCCTGGGACAGACCGTGCGCCAGAAGTCGTTCCCGCTGCAATAATTGCCAGCGGCGATGGCGGTTTTCGCCCTCGTCCGCCGCCAAGTGTTCGCCTGGTACGTGGCGCTTTCCCTGACCGGATCGCTGGCCACCGTTTTTTTTGTATCAACTGGCCATTTCCGGCTGAAGCGCCCCTCAGTCCGGGCGGGTTCGGGTGGGCCTAGCGCCGGGCGTGGTGTTATGCTAGGTTGCGCAATCGGGGCCGTGGTGGCCGACCCACCACGGCCCCGTAATGCGTTAGTTAAGAATTTGGCTCTCATCCAGACCGCATCCGACGATGAAAGATTTTTTTGACAAGGCCTTATTGCCGGCCGGATTTTCCGATGTTCTGGCCCCCGACGCCGATTTCGAGGCGACGGTTCTGAACCGGTTGTTGAGGTATTTTTCCGGGCACGGCTATGGCCGGATCGAACCGCCCTTGATCGAATTCGAAGACGGGCTTTTGACCGGCATCGGCGCCGGCCTGGCCGAACAAACCTTCCGGCTCATGGACCCCGAATCACAACGGATGATGGCCGTGCGCGCCGATATTACCCCCCAGGTCGCCCGCATCGCCCAGGCCCGACTAGCCAAGGCGCCGCGTCCGCTCAGACTCAGCTATGCCGGACAAGTGCTCAGGGTCCGGGGTTCTCAGCTGCGGCCCGAACGCCAGTTCACGCAAGTCGGTGCCGAGCTAATCGGGGCCGCTGGACCCGCCGCCGACGGCGAAGTCATTGCCATGGCCGCCGGCGCGTTGATCGAACTTGGCGTCGCCGAGCTGTCCTGTGACCTCGGCTTGCCGGCGCTGGTGCCGGCCGTCAGCGGCGACGCCGACCCAAGCCTTCAGGCCAAACTGCGCCAAGCCCTGGACCGCAAGGACGCCGCCGCCGTCGCCGGCCTCGCTGGTGAATTGGGCGAAGCCCTCACCCAAACCCTTGCCGCCATGCTGTCGGCTGCCGGCCCCGCCGCCGAGACTCTGGACGCCCTGGGCGGCCTGGGTCTGGAAGGCGATGCCGAAGACGGCCGGAAGCTCCTGGCTGACGTGGTGGATCGTGTCCGGGCCGCCCGTCCGGAACTGAAATTGACCATCGACCCGGTCGAAAACCGGGGTTTCGAATACCATACCGGCGTCACCTTCACGTTTTTCGCCAAGAGGGTTCGTGGCGAACTCGGCAGCGGCGGGCGCTACGCCGCCAATGGCGACGACGCCAACGGCGGGGAACCGGCAACCGGATTTACCTTGTTCATGGATACCGTGCTTCGCGCCCTGCCGGCGCCGGTCACGGCGTCCCGGGTGTTCCTGCCGGCCGGCACACCGGTGGAGGAAGCGGCGAAGCTCAGGGCCGAAGGCTGGATCGCCGTCGCCGGCCTTGATCAAGGCGCCGACGCCGAAACCGAAGCCAAACGGCTAGCATGCAGCCACCTGCTGGACGACGGCAAGATTAAGGAAATCGGCAAAAAGAAAAAGGGTTAGACCGTTATGGCCAACGTAGTCGTCATCGGGTCGCAATGGGGCGACGAAGGAAAGGGCAAGATCGTCGATTGGCTGTCCGAACGGGCCGATGTGGTGGTTCGCTTCCAGGGCGGCCACAACGCCGGGCACACCCTGGTCATCGACGGCACCACGTACAAGCTGAACTTGCTGCCGTCCGGCGTCGTCAGGCCGAAGAAGCTCTCAATTATCGGCAATGGCGTCGTTATCGATCCGTGGGCGCTGCTCGACGAAATGGAAACCGTCCGCGGCCAGGGAGTCCAGGTGACGCCCGAAAATGTCCGCATCGCCGAAAACGCGGTCCTGATCCTGCCCCTACACGTTGAACTGGACCAGGCCCGGGAAAAAGCCCTGGGCAAAGGCAAAATCGGCACCACTGGGCGCGGCATCGGCCCCACCTATGAGGACAAGGTGGCCCGGCGCGCAATCCGCGTCGGCGACCTGGCCGAGCCGGAAATGCTGAGCGAGCGGATTGAGGGGTTGCTGCTGCACCATAACGCGCTCCGGTGCGGTCTCGGCGAACCCGAGATCAACGCCGCCGACCTGAAGGCGAAGCTTGAGGACGTGGCGCCGAAAATCTTGCCCTTTGTCGGCGTCGTCTGGCGGGAGCTGGACACCGCCCGGCGCAACGGCAAACGCATCCTGTTCGAAGGCGCCCAGGGCACGATGTTGGACGTCGACCACGGCACCTATCCTTTCGTCACTTCGTCGAACACGGTGGCCGCCCAGGCTGCCGTCGGTTCGGGACAGGGCCCCGGCGTGGTCGACTATGTGCTCGGTATTTCCAAAGCCTATACCACCCGCGTCGGCGGCGGGCCGTTCCCGACCGAGTTGGAGGATGACATCGGCCGCCTACTCGGCGAACGCGGCAAAGAATTCGGCACCGTCACCGGGCGGCCGCGCCGGTGCGGCTGGTTCGACGGTGTGCTGGTGCGCCAGGCGGTGAAGATCAACGGCATCAACGGCATCGCCTTGACCAAGCTGGACGTGCTCGACGGCATGGAAGAGCTCAAGGTCTGCACCGGCTACAGGATCGAAGGCGAGCCGCTTGACCATTTGCCGGCTTCGATGGTTCGCCAGATGAAGGTTGAGCCCGTTTTCGAGGTCATGGAAGGGTGGTCCGAAAGCACCCGGGGGGCCCGAACCTGGGCCGATCTGCCGGCGACGGCGGTCAAGTACATCCGCCGCATCGAAGAGATTATCGATTCTCCCATCGCGCTTTTATCGACAAGCCCGGAGCGCGAGGACGTAATCCTGGTGATGGATCCGTTTTCCGATTAAGGCATTGATTTAAGAGTCTTTTTTTGCCCCTGCCGGGACTCCTATACGGCCCCGGAACCTATTTCCCAACCATGGGCTGAAAAACTTTTATTGTTTTTCAAAGCGTTGGCGTCTAATATCGCCCGGCATCACCGGTAAGGGGCGGTAATTAAATTATTGTCCCTAAATCGGACGGGAATCGACATCATGGCAGAATCGCCAAATGAAGCCGAAGTCGGGGAGGAATTGTTTCTTCCCGACGCGGCACTGGCTCCAGAAGCGGAAGCACCCCCCGAAGCAGAGTCACCCCCCCCACCGACGGCCGTGGGGGCAGTGTTGTTGCGCGACCGCTATCTGATCGACTTCAACATGCCGTTGACCGACATGGACACCCCGTCGGCCAAGGCTTACACGGTCGAAGACCGCCGGGATCTGGGACGGAAGCTGTTCGGGCTCGTCTGCACGCCCGGCCTGCCGACCCGCACCGACGCCATGGGCGCGCTCAAGGACAAAGCGCTCGATGGGCTTATGCCTCTGGTCGAATGGGACGCCATTGACTGCCCGCTTTTGGGGCAACGTTCGATGATCGTCATTTACCAACGGCCGTTGGGGGGCCGTGTTATGGACCCCATCAAGGCCGGCACCTTCAAGTTCACAGAGTACGATTTTCCCCGCAGTATCATGGCCCCCCTGATCGACGGCCTGAAGAACATCCATACCTTCAATATCCCGCACCGGGAGATCCGACCTGATAACGTTTTCTTCATGGACAAAGCCCAACAGGTGGTGGGGTTGGGCGATTGCGCGACGGTTCCGCCCGGCTTCGACCAGCCACCAATGTTTGAGCCCATCGACCGCTCCATGGCCCAGCCGGGCGGGCGCGGCCTGGGCGGCTTGCCCGACGACGTCTATGCCCTGGGCGTGACCTTTGTGGTGTTGATGCTGGGTTACAACCCGGTAGCCAACATCAGCGAAGAAAACTTGATCCGGATGAAAATGGAGCAAGGTAGTTATGTAGCCATTTGCGGCAATGCGCATTTTCCCGTTCCGTTGCTAGAACCGTTTCGCGGCATGCTCAACGACGCCAAAGAGGAACGGTGGGGCCTAGAGGAGTTGACGAGCTGGCTAACGGGCCAGAAACAGGCATCCATCAAGCATGTCCTCTCCAAATCGGATTTTCTTTATTCCTTTGAAGGCCATGACCATATCACGCCCCGCACTCTGGCCCATTACCTGTCACGCCACCGGGAAACGGCGATGGAAGCGATCAAGGATGAGGCCCTCATCGGCTGGCTTAGAAAGGGAACCCAGGATGCCAACCTCGCCGACGGTATCAAGGCGACGGTTGAAACCGCTGCCCTGCACAAGGACGAACCGCAAGGCACCGATGATTTCGTCATTGCCAAGGCATGCATGGTCTTGGACCCGCATGCGCCGATTCGATACAAGGGGTTTACGTTCATGCCGGACGGCTTCGGTCCGGCGATGGCGGTCGAGATCCTTCGCCGCGGCGACGCTAAGCTGCCGATGGAGGTTCTGGCCTATGACCTGCCAATCCTCTGGTACACGTTCCGTGAGGCCGTTTTCAGTGGCACTTCGGTCCAGCAGACTGAATATATCCGGCTAAAGAGTTTTCTGAACATCCGCGATTTGGGCTATGGGCACGAACGCTGTCTCTACGAAACCAATCCTTCCATGCCCTGCCAAAGCCCGCTTTTGCTGAAGGATTACGTCGTCAATATCGAAGACCTGCTGCCGGCCCTCGATGCCGCGGCAAACCGGGTCGACACCAAAAACAAACCCATGGACCGCCATATCGCCGCCTTCATTGCGGCGCGTTTCAAAGAAGACATCCATCCCCACCTGAAGGCGGTGTCGGCACCCAACGAGGAAACGGCCACCATCGGCATGTTGAGCCTGTTGGCGTTTTTGCAATGGAAACTTCGGATCAATACATTGTTCGGCCTTTCCAGTTGGGTCGGAGGGCTTCTCGGCCCGGCCATCAACGCCTACCACAGCCGCATCACCCGGCGGGAAATTGAAAAGGAAATTCCACGTCTAGTGCGAAAAGGCAACCTACCGGAACTTTTCGATCTGATCGACAACCTCGAAAACCGGAAAACCGACTCCCAAGGCTACATCGTGAACTGCGCCGAATATGCGGCCGTCGAAAGGGAAGTTCGTGATCTCGAAGGATCCGGCACCGAACTCCAGACGAAGGCGGAACGAACGGGCAAGCAGGCCTCCGCCGTGATTTCCATCCTCATGGCCATGAGCGTGATGTCGATCCTGCTGATCGCCGAAATGTTTTAAAACCAGAGATACCCACCTCCGCTAAAAACCAGGTAGAAAAAAAACGATGGCTACACCGCCGACACAAAATCCAAGCGCCAGCGCCGTACCCGCACCGGCGGCGAGCGGAAAAAGCCTCCGCCGGGGGATCTGGTTTGTCATTGGGTTGATGACCCTGGCCTACATCTCGTTGCCGACGGTGGTGTTGATATTTTTCGGGCTGATGCCGTCGATCGTCGCCCTGGTGATCGACCGCACCGAGGGGCGGTACGCAACTTTCTGCGTTCTTGGCATGAATTTTTCCGGCTTGTTCCCCTTTTTGACAGACGTTTGGTTCCAGGTTCACACCACCGACATGGCGATTCGGATCATGACGAACGTCTTCAACCTATTGATTATTTACGGTTCCGCCGGCTTCGGATGGGTGCTTTACATGGCGTTACCGCCGGTGATCACGACTTTCCTTTCCGCGATGTCACAACGCCGTGTTGCCGAGCTGCGTGAAAAACAGGCCCAAATCATTGAGGAATGGGGTGAAAGCGTCACCACGATCTTGGATTCCGAAGAGGGCGAGGACCCGTCCGTTCCCGAAGCCGCCGCCATGCCTGAACTTCCTGATGCCCCGGCCGCCCCCCCGCCGCCGCAACCGGCGCCGCCGACGATGCCCGAACCCGGCCCCAGCGAATAGTCTTTCCCAGAACCACCCCAGGAACCATCGACTTGCAGGCATATCCAAAAAAAAGCCGGGTTGCAAAGGAACCCGGCTGAAAATTCTCCCTCACATAATACCAAGGATAAATTGCCGGACTGGGAGAATTGCTGACGGCGCCAACGCCGTTCAAGCGTTGATATGCTGCTCAATCACAGCGTTCTTCACCGATTTCTGTACCTTTTCGAAGGCCCGGACCTCAATCTGGCGAACCCGTTCGCGGGAAATCCCGAAGCGAAGGCTCAAGTCCTGGAGCGTCGCCGGAGCCTCGTTGAGGCGCCGTTCGGACAGGATTTTCCGTTCCCGATCGCTCAGGCCCATCATCGCCGTGGCCAAAAGCTTGCGGCGGTTGCCCAATTCCTGTCTCTCGGCGAGGACTATTTCCTGGCCATCTTTTTCCTCGACCAGCCAATCCAGCCATTCCCCCTCGCTGTCATCGCGGGGTGGCGCGTTCAGGGACTGGTCGGGGCCGATCAGGCGCCGATTCATGTTGATGACTTCGGCCTCCGGTACTTTCAGCCAGCCGGCGATTACAGAGACGTTTTCCGAATACAGGTCCCCGTCCTCCAACGCCTGAATCCTGGCTTTGAGTTTACGGAGGTTGAAGAAAAGCTTCTTTTGCGCCGCCGTGGTACCCATTTTAACCAACGACCAGGAATGTAGGATGTATTCCTGGATGGCGGCGCGGATCCACCACATGGCGTAAGTCGAGAGCCTAAACCCCCGTTCCGGATCGAACCGTTTGATCGCCTGCATCATGCCGACGTTGCCTTCGCTAATCAGTTCGCCCAGGGGCAAGCCGTATCCCCGGAAGCCCATGGCGATCTTGGCGACCAGCCGAAGGTGGCTGGTCACCATACGCTCAGCCGCTTTCGGATCTTCATGGTCGCGCCAGCGTTGGGCCAGTTGGCGTTCCTCCTCGAACTCCAACATCGGATAAGTGCGGATGCGCTGCAGGTAGCGGGACAGGTTCTGATCAGGAGAGAGATCGATATTGTAGTTCGCTGATCCCATGGTCTTATGTTTTCCCAATCCCTGTTTCATCGTTTTCCGAGCCCCAGTATATCCGGTGAAGTCAACCGGGCGGGCCACCTTCACAGAGGGAAATCCTACAATACCTAACTTTAAAACTCAAATATTAGGAAAAAATTATAATTTCTCTAAATTATATATTAATTCATTAAAATCATTAGGTAGTTCAGACTTAAATCGTATAAAAACCCCACTGGATGGGTGGGTAAAACCGATCAAAAATGCGTGTAAAGCTTGGTGATCAAAAGCGGATAACATTAGCCTTACGGTTTCCGGTGCATCTTTCACCCGCCGCCTCGCCCCGCCGCCGTAAAGGGGATCGCCGACAATCGGATGGCCCAGGGAAGCTATATGGACGCGAATCTGATGGGTCCGCCCGGTCGCCAGTCGGCATTCCACCAGGCTGGCGGCGGTACCTACGCTTGCCAATACCCGGTACCGGGTCAAGGCCGGTTTGCCGCCCTTCTTGACCACCGCCATTTTCTTGCGGTTGGCGGGGCTGCGCCCGATCGGGCCCTCGACCTTTCCTTGGCCGGGCCGGAGCCGTCCCCACACCAGTGCCTTGTAGCGGCGCTCAAGTTTCCGTTCCTCCAACTGGGCCGCCAAATGGCGGTGTGCGATATCGTTCTTGGCAGCCACCATCAGGCCGCTGGTGCCCTTGTCAAGGCGGTGCACGATGCCGGGGCGGGTGACCCCACCGATGCCCGACAGGCTGCTCCCGCAATGGGCCAAAAGCGCGTTGACAAGGGTGCCGTCCGGGTGCCCGGTGGCGGGATGCACAACCATCCCCGGTGATTTGTCGATGATGATCAGGTCGTCGTCTTCATAGACCACGTTCAGCGGAATCGCCTGCGATCGGGGCACCGCCTGCACCGCCGCCGGGACGAAGACGCCATAGACCTCGCCGACCTTGACCTTGGCCGCCGCTTCGGTGACGGCGGCCCCGTCCCGCGTCACCTGGCCTGATTCGATCAAGCCCTTGAGGCGGCTTCGCGACAGCGGCGGCACGGCACCGGCGAGAAACCGGTCGAGACGGTCCCGGGCCTTGTCTTGCATCACGGTGACGGTATATGTGGTGTTCTTGCTCAAGCGTTCGGTCCTGGTTTTGGCCCCATAGCCGCCGGTCCCCGCCAGCCCGGGAGGATAACATGCAAATGCTGAAGGGCCTTGTCATCAGTTTGGGGGTGCTGATTTTGCTCGGCATGACGCTGCTGGTGTACGGCTTCTACCAAAAAGCCAACAATCCCGGCTGGCGGATGTTTTCCTCGCCAAGCGCCCCCGGGGCGGCGGAGCCCTTCGGCGAGCTCGACTTGAAACTTCCCGAAGGGTGCGTGATCGGGCGCCTCACGCCTGACGGCGTTCGCGCCTATATCAAGGTCCGTCCCGACGGCGCCAGAAGGGGCACGTCCCAAGCCGGGCCGTGCAACCGCATCGTCGTCATCGACGTGGTCCGGGGCCAAGTCCTCGGCACCATCAAGCCCAGCCCGTGAACCGCCCGTGATCCGCCTACCCGATCCGCTTTTAAAGACCATCACCGATGAGGCCGAGGACGCCTATCCGATGGAATGCTGCGGGCTGTTCGCCGGCAGGCGCGAAGACGCCGGGGACGATATCCTGATCACCCACGTCCAGCCCAGCCCCAACGTCGCCGACGGCGACCGCCGCAAAAGCTTCCTGGTCGACGCCAAAGTACAGTTCGACATGATGCGTGAACTCGGCGACGGGCCGGAACGGATCGTCGGCCACTACCATTCCCATCCGGACCACGCGGCCCGGCCGTCGGACCGCGACAAGCAATCAGTTTACTACCCGGACCACGTTTGGGTGATCATCGGCGTCGAAGATGGCCACACCAAGGAAGTAGCGGCTTATTTGTTCGACCAGACCGCCGAGCGGTTCCGCCAGATCGAGATCATTACCGACACCCCCGGAAATTAATTAGATAGGAGACCCCCTTTGAACTTCGCTTCCGACAATATCACCGGCGCGGCGCCGGAAATCCTCGACGCCATCCAGGCCGGTAACGACGGCGTGTTGCTGCCCTACGGCAACGACGACGTCACCCGCGCCGCCGAGGCCAAGGTGGCGCAAGTTTTCGAGACCGCGGCGGAGGTGTTTTTCGTCTCCACCGGGACGGCGGCTAATGCGCTGGCGATTTCGGCAACGACGCCGCCCTGGGGGGTGATTTTTTGCCACGCGGGTGCCCATATCAACGACACCGAGGCGGCGGCGCCGGAGTTCTTTTCCGGCGGCGCCAAGCTGATCGCCATCGACGGCGACGACGGCAAAATCACCGCCGCCGCCCTCGAGGCGGCGATCACCGGCGCGCAGGTCGGCAACGTCCATCACCCGCAGCCGGCGGCCGTTTCGATCACCCAGGCGACCGAGGCCGGTACCCTTTACGGCCTCGACGAGGTCGCCGCCATTTCTGCCGTCTGCCGGGAACATGATCTTAAACTGCACATGGACGGGGCGCGGTTCGCCAACGCCGTCGCTGGGCTCGGCTGTTCGGCGGCCGAAGCGAGCTGGAAGGCGGGCGTCGACGTGCTTTGCTTCGGCGCCACCAAGAACGGCGCGCTGACGGCTGAGGCCGTGGTGCTGTTCGACAAGGACCTGGCCCGGGACTTCGACTACCGGCGCAAGCGCGGCGGGCATTTGTTTTCGAAGATGTGGTTTTTGGCGGTGCAGTGGGACGCCTATGTCACCGGAGACTTGTGGCTCAGGAACGCCGCCCACGCCAACGCCATGGCAACCCGCATGGCCGACGGTCTGGCGGCCATCGACGGCGTAGAATTGACCCGCCCGGTGGAGGCCAACATCATATTCCCGCGCCTGACGGCGGCGATCATCGAGGGGCTTGAGGCCGACGGCTTTCAGTTCTACGAACGCGGCGGCGAAAACGTCGTCCGCCTGGTCTGCGCCTTCGTCACCGCCGCCGCAGAGGTCGACCGGTTCATCGACACCGCCCGTGGCCACGCCGCCGGTTGAGGGACTTGCCGCCGGCCAGCACTTGGGTAACACTGGGCGTTCAAGCCCCGGACGTCCCCTTCGTCTAGCGGCCTAGGACATCGGCCTCTCACGCCGAAAACACGGGTTCGAGTCCCGTAGGGGACACCATTATTTCAATAACTTATCCTGACATCTATCAAATTTAGGGAATAGTTAGGTAATATACGCCCCTGTGGCGGCTCTTTGATGAGAAACGCGTAGCTCGCGAAAAGAAACGGAAAAAAGCCGCCAAAAAATGAATTGCAACTGCTCAGTTGGCTAGTTGGGCTTAAACACGTTCCTCACCACCTCCGGAACAATGCTGGTTGCCGTCCAGGAGTTCAATGGAGGTGAGCACTTTCAGCGTCGCCGGACCAATCATGTCTCGGCGCCGCCATTAACTTGCAGCAACTGACCATTAACAAAGGCGCCGGATTCAGACGCTAGCAGAGCGACTATTGCCGCCACTTCCTCTGCCTCGCCTAAGCGACCGACTGGAACGCGCGATTTCATACCCTCAATATGGGCCGCCATCAGTGGGTCTCTTACGTGCTCGCTACGGATAGGCCCCGGCGAAACGATGTTGGAGGTAACACCTTGTGGTCCGAACTCCTTGGCCAGCGACTTGGTCAGGCCCCAGGCGCCGTGCTTGGCAACCGAAACGTGGGCTCGACCCGAATAACCATGAATGGCGTTCATGCCTGCAAAGTTTATAATGCGGCCCCAGCCTTTCTTGAGCATTCCCGGTAGGCAGGCCCGGCCGAGCCAAAACACGGCCTGGAGATCGACGGCGAGAACGCGTTGCCACTCGTCCTCTTCCATATCCAGGAAGCCGCTCGATGGGCGGATGGCGGCATTGTTGACAAGCACGTCGACAGCGCCGAAGCGACTGATAGCCGCCTCTGCAATCCCTTTCGCGGCGTTGGCGATACCAACGTCGCCCATGGCCACCAAGGATTCGACACCGAATTTTCTGACCTCGGTAGCGACCGCCTCGCAGGCCGCCCGGTTGTTCGAACCGTTGACGGCAACATTATAGCCGTCCGCTGCCAGCGCCAGCGCTACAGCGCGGCCGATGTTGCGCCCCGATCCGGTGACCAGCGCTGTGCGTCGTTGTTCAGGCAAGTTTTGCTTCCTCTTCCGTGGTTGGCCTGAAGATTATGCAATCAGTCGTATAGGGGCAAGGCTGTGGGCGCTTGGCACAGTATTTCCTGGATATCGGCTCTGCCCTCGCCGCCAAACGCCTCATCATCCCCGCCGGACGCGCCTGACCACTTCCAAAAACTCGGTCCACTGCTCCATCGTTCCATCGCTCTTAGCCAAATTACAACCGAGATGTGTTAGGTGTAGGTTGCTGGCCTCATAGCTCTTGTTGTCGCTATCAATTCGGTCCCGTGACATTTGAAGCAAGCGATTGTTTGTTTCTAGTGGTATTGCACCCTCACAAAGCGCACATCGTCCGTCCTGCTGATTCCATTTTTCCAAAATGGATGCGTAGACATCTGAGATATTTGGAGCCGACCGATGGGGAGCCGTCCCATTTTGTTCCATTCCCGCACGGCTTACGTCTTGTTGAATTAATTGTGCAAGTCTTGATGCCTCCCGCTTCAAAGCATCATCTTCCGTATTCAGCCTCAAGACCGCTTTAGCCCTAGCCGTAAGTTCTATCGTAGTTTCGATTAGCTCTAGCTCTATTAATGCAGGAAGTTCTTATGGCTGAACTTCGACGCATCGGCCAAGTGACCTAAGTGTGCCAAGTGACCTATAAGTTTCAGGGGCTAATTCAGAGGCTAATGGAAAGCCATCGATTGAAAAGACCCGTACCATCGGCAATGACCATTCCCAACGGACACCCCATTTGGCTACTGCATTTTCCCATGAGAGTGGAGGAACAATATCGCTTGTTGAGATGGGCGTGCGAGGTTCCACCGAACAAACTGAGAGAAATCTCCGTCTATGAGCGGGGTCTTCGGTTTTTTGTTTATCACCTGTCCCAACATATATGACCCAGTCTCGATTAGGACGATAGGCGTTTGAAAAATCGGTAGCTATTTTTCTGCTCGAAAATGAAAGTGCAGGCCATTGCGACCCAGCAGGCCCAAACTCTGATTTTACGAAAACCTGATTATCAGGTCGCATGAGTTCACTTAACTTCATTTAATATCCAATGTTCTCACAGCCGGAGGCCACCCCCATATAGGGAACCGAACCCGTTATTTTGCATTGTGGGCCGTTTTTTGGCCCGCTGACACGCATTTAGGGGCGCAATTGGCTTGGTTGCCTATTCCAATAGAAGCCTCGGTATCAATACCCTCAAGTCCGGTAGAGGCCCTATTCGACAGGTTTCTATGGTTGTGCGATCATTTGGTTAATCGCCAGTAGGCTGGAACAGCACTGGGGCGGATGATCAATGAAAAACTGCTCAGCTATTAGTGAGGTGGTGAGCTAAGCCCCCCAACCCCCGCAAGCTCCCGAAATCTGCTACACTAATGCCGCTATGGGTAGTCTGCTGACCATCTGCTTCGCCGCTGCTGTCCTTCTGTTGGGTTCAACGGAAGGATACGCCTTCGACGCCGAGAATTTGGAAACGCTCGAATCGACAGGCACATGCCCAAACTGTGACCTTCAGGGAGCCAACCTTCAGAATGCCAACCTTCCGTATGCCAACCTTCCGTATGCCAACCTTTTGGGGGCCAACCTTGAGGGAACCGACCTTCGGTCTGCCAACCTTCGGGGAGCCAACCTTATTAGAGCCAACCTTTATGGAGCCAACCTTTATGGAGCCAACCTTCGAGGGGCAAAACTCGATAGCGACGATCTCGCAATGGCTAAAGGCCAAGGTGCAGTTGGCCTTGATCCGTCTGGGTCAGACGTTGCTAAAGCTGTTCCTGAGAAACCCAAGCAGTTAGGAACCTCAGGTGAAACGAAGGAAATCGAGCGCCTCAAGCGCGAGGCCGTTGAGGCCAAAAAAGAGATCGCCGCCGCCCGCGCCCGCACCGCCGAACTTGCCCGCCTAGAAGGCGAGGCCGAGCAGTCCCGCAAGGCCGCATTGGCCAGAGGAGACAAGGTCCGCGCCGCCGAGATCGCCCGTCTGAAGGAGGAGGCAGAAAAAAACCGAAAGACCCGCGCCACCGAAATGGCGCGGTTGGAAAAAGAGGTCGAACAGCGCCACTGGGATTCCGTCAAGGACAGCCCGGAACTGGCGGCGGTGCAGGATTACCTGAAACGCTACCCCAAAGGCCGCTACGTCGCCGAGGCCAAGGTCCGGGTCGCGGTGCTGCAGAGGCTGGCGAGCGCCAACAAGATCGATTTCGGCAACTACCACGCGCTGGTCATCGGCATCAACAACTACAAACACCTTCCGAAACTGCAGATGGCGGCCAAGGACGCCAAGGCGGTGGCTAAGGTCTTAAAAGAAGACTACGGCTTCAAGGTGACATTGCTGACCGATCCCGATCATGGCGAGATCATGGATGCGTTCGACGAGTTTCAGGAAACACTGACCGACAAGGACAACCTGTTGATCTATTACGCCGGCCACGGCTGGCTTAACGAGGATGTGGACCGGGGTTACTGGCTGCCGGCCAACGCTAAGCCGAAACGCCGCAGGCACTGGATATCCAATGCCACCATTACTGATACCTTGAAGGGCCTCAGCGCCAAGCACGTCATGGTGGTCGCCGATAGCTGTTATTCGGGGACGCTGATCCGCGCCTCCGATGTCGGCAGCCGAAAAAAGGGTGGCGATTACTGGAAGGAAATGGCCGCCAAATGGGCCCGGGTGGCGATCACGTCCGGAGGCTTGGAGCCGGTGGCAGACAAGGGGGGCGGCGAGAACTCGCCGTTCGCCAAGGCGTTTATCGACACGCTGAAAGACAACCGCTCGGTGATGGACGGCACGACGCTGTTCGGCAAAATGCGCCGCCCGGTTATGGTCGCCGCGGAGCAGACGCCGCAGTATTCAGACGTCCGCGGCGCCGGCCACGATGGCGGCGATTTCCTGTTCGTGCGCAAGAAATAGGGCCCTCAAGCATTCAGGTGATGGCCGTGTTATGGTCGAATGTGCAAAGGCCGAGGATGGGGAAGAACATTGAATAGCAGAAATCACAAAAGCGATCCCAGCAAGCAGGGTCCTATTCTCGTCGCGGTGGATTTTTCCGACTACTCACGGGCCGCCCTTACGTGGGCTTGCGAGGTTGCGACCGCTTTTAGCGCGCCGATCGTGCTCTTTCACGTGGTTCATGAACCCGCCGAGGCGCCCGGTTATTACCGGAATGACATGAAGGACGCGATGCGTCCAATGGAAGACGTGGCCGAGAAAATGATGCGTAATTTCTTGAAGGAGTTGAGACACGCCAACCCCCGAAATAAGTCCTTGAAAAACTTGAAGACGCAGCTGGTGACGGGTTTGCCGGTAACGCGGATCCTTAAGGCGGCCGACAAGATGAATGCCCGCATGATCGTCATGGGCAGCCAGGGGCTCACTGGATTGGCCCATCTGCTCATTGGATCCAAGGCCGAGCAGGTGGTACGGATGGCCAAAATTCCGGTAACCATCGTCAAGGCGCCGGGGCTAAAATGATCGGGTTGAGCCATGCTGTCCTTGAGCTGGGATCGCAATGCGGGTTCGCCCGGCATCATATCCACGAGAGATATTCTTCGACGCCGGGATGGCAGCTGTATTCGGCCAGGGCCGAACAGGCTGACGCGGGCCACTAGTTTATGGTCTTTAAGGCGAGAAAAAGGGACCCTTGGTCCAATCCCCTTGATCGTCATTCAAACGGGGGAAGGAAGCTGAAACAACCGGAAATGGCATCCCCATGAGCATCAAACTTAGCAATTTAGGCAAGAATACCCGGATTCCATTATGCCTAGCCACGGGGGCCATTTTGTGTCTGGCCGCGACGCCTGTCCTTGCCGCCCTGGCCTTCGTTGGAAAGGAGATACCATGGGGGATCATGGGCATGAAGGTGTTCGGCGGATTGGCCATTTTTCTTTTTGGCATGGACCAGATGTCCGAGGCTTTGAAGATGGTGGCGGGAAACCGCATGAAGGATATCCTTGGCAATCTCACCAATAACCGGATTACTGGGCTCATCACCGGGGCCAGCGTCACCGCGGTTATCCAGTCCTCGTCGGTGACAACGGTGATGCTGGTGGGATTCGTCACCGCAGGCATGATGTCCCTGTCCCAGGCCATTGGGGTCATCTTGGGGGCCGACATCGGCACCACCATCACCGCCCAGATCGTCGCCTTTCCGGTGAAGAAATACGCCCTTTTGCTGGTCATCGTCGGCTTCGTCATGCTGTTTGTCGGCCGCAAGGAGAAGATCAAGTATTACGGCACCTTGATCATGGGCCTGGGCATGATTTTCTTCGGCTTGGCCATCATGAGCGACGCCATGAAGCCACTGCGGTCTTACCAGCCGTTCCTTCAGTTGATGCAGGACGTTGCCAATCCTCTGGTCGGTATTTTGATCGCCACCCTTTTCACGGCACTGATTCAGTCGTCCTCGGCCACCATGGGCGTTGTCATCGTACTGGCCCAACAGGGCCTGATCACCCTGGAGGGCGGCATCGCGCTGGCGCTTGGC
>Ga0315338_1001879_pt1 | contig 23447 bp, 32 predicted proteins | sample ASW8metaG_FD_204518 | JGI IMG/M metagenome (GOLD analysis project Ga0315338, IMG submission 204518) | Ammonia-oxidizing marine archaeal communities from Monterey Bay, California, United States - ASW #8 | ecosystem: Environmental > Aquatic > Marine > Coastal | place: USA: California | collected... | reverse complement strand
ACGACATCCATCTTTGGACATTGTTGAGAGTTATGGTACAGAACTCACTGGAAAAAAGATAGTTCTTTGTATTGCAGGCTCTGTTGCAGCCTACAAATCAATCGAGCTTGCAAGATTGCTGATGCGATATGGTGCAAACGTAAAATGTGTAATGTCTAATGCTAGTACAAAACTGATCAAACCTGATTATATGAAATGGGCTACCGGAAATAATGTAATTACAAAACTAACTGGAAATATGGAGCACATTGATCTTGCTGACTACAAGCGATCTGATTTACTGATTGTTTATCCATCAACTGCAAACACTTTGGGAAAGCTCGCAACTGGAATTGATGACACACCGATATCCACAGTCCTTACTGTGGCATTTGGCTCCAAGATTCCAATAGTTATGGGTCTAGCAATGCACCGATCCATGTATGAGAATGTAGCAGTTCGCAAAAACATTGCGTTTTTAGAAAAGAAAATTGATTTTGTTTCACCAAATGTGATCGAAGGAAAAGCAAAGGCTCCAGAACCTGAAGATGTTCTACACTTTATTCTTAGAAAGTTTGGTCAATCTAAAATTTTGAAAGGAAAGAAAGTTTTGATGACAGCTGGTCCAACAATTGAGAAGATTGATCCTATTAGGGTAATAACTAACCATAGTACAGGAAAAACTGGAGTGCTTTTAGCATCAGAATTAGTTTCTGCTGGCGCAAAAGTCACATTAGTATATGGTCCAGGAATTGCTGAACCACCAAAAGGTGCAAAAATAATTCATGTCGAAACTGTTACAGAAATGTTTAGAGAGGTAAAAAAACAGATGAAGAAAAAATTTGATATTGTCATATTAGCTGCTGCTGCATCAGACTATATTCCAAAAAACCAAAATTCAAAGAAAATTAAAAGCACAAAGAATTCATTGACTATTGAACTCAAAAAGGCGCCAAAAATTATTGATCATATCAAAAAATTACAAAAAGATGTGTTTTTAATAGGTTTTAAGGCTGAGACTGATATTTCGAAAAAAGAATTAGTGATACGAGCCAAACAAAAGCTAAGAGATTCCAAGGCTGATATGATTATTGCAAATGATATTGGGAAAAAATACTTCAAAGACACAACATATAATGAATTAGTAATTGTTGACTCAAAAACAGTTGTGACAATTGGTAGAAATAAAAAAGAACGAATTAGTAGAATAATTTGTAAGAACATTGAAAAAAGAATCTAAAGATATCAAATACAAACAACGAACCATTATGGTTTGGAATGAAGTTGCTCCATACTATCATAAACGTTGGGCAAAAAATGAAATTGGACCATTTAATGTAACTAATGAACTGATTAAAAGTGCCAAGATAAAATCAGGACAAAAAATTTTAGATCTTGCATGTGGCACTGGACTTGTAACAAAAAAAATTCTAAATAAGGTTGGAAAAAATGGTGAAGTCTATGGCATTGATAGTTCTAATGCTGCATTAAAGATTGCAAAAAAATGGGTTGGTGGTAAAAAAAACATTCATTTTGTGAGGGGAGATGCAGAAACAATCGAGTTTAATACAAAATTTGATGCCATAACATGTCAATTTGCATTATTTTTCTTTCCTAATGAGCAAATAGTTCTAAAAAACATGAAAAAATTTCTTAAGAAAAATGGTATTATTGCATTAAGTATTCATGGAAAATATAATGTGCCATATTTTGATAGTATACTAGATCCAATAAAGAAACTCATTCCTGATTATTTACCACAATATCCAGAGATGGATAGATTTGGAACCAAAGAAATTTTCAAACAAACATTGTCTAAAGCTGGTTTTCAAAAAATTGTTGTTAGAAAAATGACCTTTCAATATAGTCCAGGAGAATTTGAAGATTATTGGGGCAACTATAAGAAATATCTTTCAAAACCACTGAAAGAGAAGTTTAATTCACTTAGTAATTTTCAAAAGAAAAATCTTAGAGAGATGGTTCTAGATAATACAAAACAGTACACAGGGAAAAATGGAAAAATTCTCTTTCCTTGGGAAGTTTTGGTTCTAACTGCTCGAAATTCATAGCCACTATGCATAAATTCACTGCTGAGTTTTCAATAAAATATTGAAATCAAGAAGAAATAGACTTTTGCAGAACTATAAGAAAACTACTGGTTGTGATACTATAGTAACATTTGAACCTGAAAATCTGTTTTATTTAACGGGGTTTTGGGGTGAAGCAATTGGAATACTAGATAAAAATGCAAATGCTACAATCATTGCGCCAGAATTAGAAGTTGGTAGAGCAAAGGCTGAATCCACAAACTGTGATGTAATACAATCAGATAGAGGAATGAGCTCTCTTTCTACACTAAAAAAATTTCTTAAAGGAAAAATTTGTACAGACTGTCAGAATTATTCTGTGATGCAATCATTGAAAAAATCTTTTCCTAAGATCAAAAGTTCCATTGAGCCATTTCAAAAAACACGTGAAATTAAAGATGAAAAAGAAATAATACTTCTAAAGAAAGCTTCCAAAATAATTGATAACATGTTTAATCTATGTGCAAAAAAGATTAAGCCTGGGCAAAAAGAATCAGAACTTCAGTCGATTTTAATGTCATACGCAATTGAAAATGAAATGTTTGATACTGGATATCGTTCTACGTTAAATCCACTGATTATTGCAGGTGGACCAAATGGTGCTCTGCCACATGCACAAGTAACTAATAGAAAATTCAAAAAAGGTGAGCTAATAGTTGTAGATTTAACATTAAGGTATAAGGGATATGTATCTGATGCAACAAGAACATTTGCATTAGGAAAAATTTCAAATCATGAAAAACAGGTGTACAATATAGTAAAGGACTCACAAGAATTAGGTTTGCGTGCAGTAAAACCAAGAACAAATTGTAAATCTGTTGATGATGTCTGTAGAAAATTTATTGTTGATTCTGATTATGGTAAATATTTCATTCACTCAACCGGTCATGGAATTGGTTTGGATGTACATGAATTTCCAACAATTGGACCAAAGAGTACAACAAAATTACAAAACAACATGGCAATAACAGTAGAACCTGGAATTTACATTCCAAAAAAATTTGGAGTAAGAATTGAAGATTCCTTAATTGTAAAAGACAAAAAACCATTATTGCTACATAGGTTTACAAAAGAACTTCTAACACTTTAGATACTATGATTTAGGGTAATTACGCACAAAAAAATCTTGTAAACTTTTTTTAGATCAAAAGACTTTATGAGGAGTTTGATCGCGTACAACCGTGCAAAAACAAGAAAATTCAACGTATTTGAAGGCAATCACGATTCGTGACCCAAGTGATTTGCATTCTATAAAGGAAGATGTCAAAAAAGGAATGATCCTCATTTTGAGAGTTACACCACTGGCACAAAAAGATGTTGAAAAACTGCGAAAGGTTATCGAGGAGCTTTATGTCATTGCACGAAATGCTGGTGCCGATATTGCACGTCTTGGGGAAGAAAGAATAATTGTAACGCCCACTAATGTAAAAATCTGGAAACCAGACTACGATCTAAAATAATTTAATTGCTTCTTGAACTTGTGGATAATGTGTAGTAACACGATACATTCTTCTAATAGACATTGAGAGATTTTCTGATTTTCGTCTCTCCCCATGATTTACTAAAACTCTTCTAAGTTTTGGTCTTAGTCTATGAACATAAGACATCAGTTGATTATAATCGCTATGACCGCTAAATCCTTCAAGTTTTTCAGTTGCACAGTTAATACTCACAACTTCAATTTTTCCTTCTTTACCCAAGATTGACACTTGTCTTGCACCATCCATTACTCTTCTTCCAAGTGTACCATTTACTTGATATGATACAAAAAGTATCTTGTTTCTTTTATCAGGAGCAAAGTTTCTGAAATATTCCAACACTGGTCCACCTTCAAGCATACCAGACGTTGCAATAATTATACATGGAGAGTCCTCTCGTAATGGTTCGTCCCTACCATCTGCATGTTCAATATTTGTAAAATATTCAGAATCGAATGGATTATCGTCGGTTTCAAGAATCTTTTGTCGTAGTGTACGCTCCAAATATTCAGGATGTGCTTCATGAATTGCAGTTGCTTCTTGAATCATTCCTTCCATAAAAACAGAAGATTCAGTAAGTTGGCCTGATTTCATATATTTGTCAATTACCATCATTAATTCTTGAGCACGACCAACAGCAGGGATAGGGATTAGGACTTTGCCGCCTTCGGAAAGTGTCTTATTTACAGATTTGATAAATGCGTCTTCTACTTCTTCCCTAGTTGGTTGTATGTCCTCTTTTGCACCATATGTACTCTCTATCAATAATGTTTCAACTCTAGGAAAGTTTGTCCTTGCACTTTCAAGTAACATGCTTTTTCCATATTTTATATCTCCAGAATATACAAAGTTATGATCACCGTTTCCAATATGAAAATGACATGATGCTGAACCTAGAATATGACCTGCGTTTGCCAAAACTAATTTTATATCTGGTGAGATATCAGTAACTGTACCATAATGTAGAGGAATTGTTTGTCTCATAATCTGATGAACGTCTCTTTCAGAATACATTGGTGTTCTTCCTTGTGCTCCTGCAACTTTGATAGCATCAAGTTGAATCAGATTCATCATTGGCAATGTTGGTTCTGTGCAGTAGATTGGTCCTTTGTATCCATATTTTGTCAGTACCGGTAGAAAACCAGTATGATCCAAGTGTGCGTGTCCTATCACCACTGCATCAAGTTCATCAAGTGTTATGTTTGCCCAATCTAACCTAGGATATGCTTCTGATGGATTTCGTGCCCCGGGATTAATACCACAATCAATCAAAACCTTGCTATCTGGTGTGGTTAAAAGCATACACGAACGTCCTACCTGACCAAAACCTCCCAATGTGAGAAGTGAAACTTCGGATTTCTGTATCAGACGTGGTCGAAAGATATCATCGCCTATTGATTTTAGTTGTTTTGCTCTATCTGATGATGAAACTTTAAGTTGATAATTTATGGCTTTTATTGTATTTGATGGCTTTGTTGTTGCTTTTTTTATTCTAAGTTTCCACCCTGTATTCTCAGTAACTTCAGCATGATTAAATTCTGCAGCGTCCCTTTGGCATAACCATGGTCTTTTTACTTCAATTGAAACTTCACCTATTGCTGTATCAAAGAATGTAGCCTCCAGTCCAGCATCTTTTGGTACTAGATTATCTAAGATTTTTCTTGCTTCCTCCTCTGATTTCCTAATTTTCTCATCTGTTCTTACTACAATTCTTTTTTTGATAACATTAACAAGATTCGAAATAATTTCATTATTTTCCATTAGGAAACGAGGTTTGTTAGTATAAAGTGCTATTCGAGGACCCTCATATGCAATTTTTGTGATGTTTGCATCTTTGGGTATACTTTTCAGTATGATTGCCATCATGCCTTGGCTAGATTGAATTTCTTGCTGTTGTTTATTTTGCAATTATCTAAAGTTTGATTACAGCTTTCTTTTGCTCATCTGTTAAAAGACGGAACCCATTTTTGTCAATCAATGCTATGTTTATTCCGTCACCGGTTCCAATATTTCTGGTTATTGCTGCTTTTACTGCACGTAAGGCAACAACTTTTGCTTCTTCGAGTGAAAGATCTTCACGATATTCATCTTCTAAAAGTCCATACGCAACTGGAGAACCACTTCCGGTTGTAACATAGTCTTTCTTTTCAACTGAACCAAACATATCTATGTTAAATAATGCTGGACCAGTTTCATCATACCCACCAACCAAAATATCTGCAATGAAAGGATATCCTCTATTTTGGTGGAACATTAAAGATGTTAATCTTGCAAGTGAACTAACTGGTATTGGTTCATTTTTTTGAATCCTATGAAGGTTTGAATGATATCGTAAAACGTCAACAATATTCTGTGCATCTGCAACACCGCCAGCAAGTGTTAAACCAACATGCCGTTCAATTTTTTGGATTTTCATTGTATTATTATTTGCAATAAAATAGCCTGCGCTCGCTCTCATATCAGCACAGAGAACAACACCATCCTTTACTTTAATTGCCACAGTAGTTGTGCCATGTAATATTTTTTCTTCGACGTTAGTTGACATAAAATACCTCTTTTGAGATAGTATTAATAGTATAGCACCCTTTTAAATAACTTTGTGATTCTGGTCAAATAATGAGCGTAATGAAAAAAAATCTACCAACATCTCACACAATGGAACTTCCACGTCAGATTGTTGTGGGTGAAAATAACATTGATCGCATTGGTGAATTTTTGAAATCTCTCAGTAAACCAAAAAAAGTTTCGATAATTTCGGGGAGAAATGTTAGAAAAATTATTGGGAAAAAAATTGATGATTCGCTAAAAAAATCAAAGATAACAGATGTGTGGCATTTGGCAGTATCTAATCATGTTAAAGCACTAAATGGTATAGAAAAGAAAGTTAGAAAAGATAAAAGTGATTTGATTATTGGTTTAGGTGGTGGACGATCTGTTGATGTTGCAAAACTTTGTTCATTTAATCTTAAAATTCCATTTGTAAGTATTCCAACATCTGCATCGCATGATGGAATAGCTAGTCCATTTGTATCAGTTAGAGGTGAAAAACCACATTCATTAGTAGCTACTGCACCTTTGGGTGTTTTTGTTGATGTAGATATCATAAAACACGCTCCAAAGAAACTGATAGCCAGTGGTTGTGGAGACCTAATGGCAAAAATAACCGCAGTAAAAGATTGGGAGTTAGGGAGAGATAAAACTGGTGAGTATTATGGTAGGTATTCAGCGGACTTGGCACTAATGAGTGCTAAAATTCTAAGTGAAAGTGCATTATCTTTTTCCAAAAAAGGTTTGGATGTAAGAGTAATTGTAGAAGCACTGATTAGTGCGGGTGTTGCATCATGTATTGCAGGTAGTAGTAGACCATGTTCTGGTGCAGAACATCTTTTTTCACATGCAGTTGATCATTTAGAATCTGGAATTGGATTGCATGGAGAAAAATGTGGGATTGGTTCTATAATGATTGCCAAATTACAAGGACAGGACTGGAAAAAGATTGTAAAAACTTTGAAAAATGTTGGCGCACCAACATCTGCAAAAGAAATTGGTCTTAAACCTAAAGTTCTTACTAAAGCACTTACAATAGCACAATCATTAAGACCAGAGAGATATACAATTCTCAAGGAAATTAATATGACAGAAAGTAAAGCCTTAAAGCTCGCAAAAAGTACTAAAGTTTTATAATTATTTGGCTTTTGGTTTTTCTTCAGACTTTGGTTTTGGTGCCTGTTTATTTTCGTATGATTCAACAAAATTTACTTTTGTCAAAGATGTAACAAATTTGAAGAGATCTGTTTGTGTAAAATGTTTAATTATTGCAAGACCATCTGCCCGAAAAATTTCTTCTGGTATAGTAACATCAACGGTGGTTCCAGTTTTTTTATAGATGATCTTTTCATTTTCAATTGGAAGACGAGATTTTAGAACTTCAGAAATTTTATCGTCGTCCGAATCAAGTGATTTCTTGATATTAATATCATAAAGGATTGTTTTTCCTGCATATCTATGATTATAATCTACTTGAACTCTACCTGAACCAATATAACGAATTATTCCTTTTTTGTTATCAATTTCTACTGTGTCACCAACTGAAACCTTCTCTGCATCTTCTCCGAGCTTTCTTAGAGGAATCATTCTTACTTTGCCCTTGTCTCTTGCACCAAATCCTTTGTCAGGTAAAACCTCAATTGTTTTTTTATCGCCAACAGATGTTTCAGGTAAAGCCTCTTCTAATCCTTTAAGAACCCAACCTGGTTCACCAACTGATACTAGTTTTGGCATGTATTTGATATTAGACTCGTGTAGAGAGTGTTTTTTTGCTTCGTCTTCTATAGTGGTTTCAAAAACCTCACCACTGTCTTTTATCTTTGCAGTGTAATCAAGTAGAATTAATTGCCCTTTTTTGAATGTCAACGTTGTCGATTTTGAATTTCCTTATATTAAGTTAGAGCGAATCTAGTGGCTTTAGTTTTTCTTCCGCAACTTTTAGACCTGCTTGAGCATCTGTATCATATCCCATCATTGCTAATGTTGATGCAATTCCAGATATACACCTCATAACGTGATAGCGGTGTACTTCACCCATACAGCCAACTCTGAAAACTTTGCCTTTTAGATTTCCAAATCCGCCTGCAACTAAAATTCTAAACTTCTTTGCAAGTGTGTCTCTGAAAATCTTATCTTCTAATCCATCGAGATAATTCAGTGCAATTACAACAGTTGATCTAGAGTTTTCATCTGCAAATGGTGTTAATCCAATTGCAGACAAGCCTGAGTATAGTGCATCAGAGCATATCCTATGACGCTGGATTCTGTTTTCCATACCTTCTTCAAGAATTATTCTCATTGCCTCTCTGTATGCATAAAGTACAGGTAATGCAGGAGTAAATGGAGTATGTTTTGCCTCATCATAATATTTGAAATATCGTGGTAAATTGAAATACATTGTATTTGGTGGATTGTCTTCCATGTACTTTCTAGTTCTATGATTAATACAAATTGGTGAAATTCCAGGTGGACATGCAAATGCTTTCTGACCACCGGTCATTGCAATATCAATTCCCCATTTATCCATGTGAAGTTCTTCTCCTCCAACAATTGATACACCGTCTAATACATAGTAAGAATCATTTCTAGATGTTAGATCCTTAATTCTATCAAGATAATTAATCATAGTACCAGTTGAAGTTTCATTCCAAACACAATAGAATGCTTTTACATCTTTGTTGTTATCAAATGCTTCTTTGACTTGATCAAATGTTGCATTTACACCTGGTTCAGTTTCAATTCTAATTGTTTGACCGCCTGCCCATTCAATTTGTTGGGCTAAACGAGAACTAAATTCACCGTTAACTGGAATTATTACTTTATCATCTTTTTTAATTAAATTAACAACAGAACACTCTGTAGCGCCGGTACCAGAAGCTGAAAGACAAACTGCATCTCCTTCTGTTTCAAAAATTTTTTTTGTATTGTCTACACATTCCTCATAAAGTTCTACAAAATCATCACTTCTATGATTAATTGATGGTGTAACCATTGCTCTAGTCACTCGCTCTGGAACGTTTGTTGGTCCAGGTAACATAACTAAATATTCCAAATTTTTATTCTCCTATTGCAGAAATATTTGAAGGTTATTTATAATTAAAGATCTTCAAGTCTATTTTTTGCATTTATCTTTAGCAAAACGGTTTTTGTTCCATCTGGCACTAAATTATACCAATTTTCATCGTTTTCTATTAATTTTCGTATGTTTGTTCCTGAAAGATCTTCACGTGATTTTAAAACAACAGGAATGATTTTTTTATTTTTCATTTCATAAAGACTATGAGTAAAATCATCATTTGAAAAAACAATATCGTAATTTGGAATTATCTCGTCAATTGAATTTACCCATTTTGAATGATCATTCAAATCTGGTATATCAAAAATGCTAATTTTTTTGAGAGTTTCGTGGTCAAGTGATGATGTTATCATTAGTTTTCTTTCTTGAGCAGTAAATGGATTTCTCAATTGATGACTCTTATTTGAACTTCCAATACCGATGTAAAGTTGTTCAACTTTTGATAAAGCAAAATTAACTGCCTCTACATGACCAAGATGAAATGGTTGAAACCTTCCAATTAGAAATCCATTCATAATAATTTGTAATATACATTCTTTAAAAAATTATTAAATTTCTCCACCTGAATTCAATAATGCTGCCAGGAATAGTATAATAACAGAAAGTACTACGGTTATTTCTCCTAATATGATAATTTTTTTTCTTAACTTTTGTAATTGGTGTTCAGAAATCTGATTAGTAATTATCTGATCTTCAACATCTTTTCTAATTATTCTTACATGAACTGCATAGGTTACAATAAGTGCAACTACTAAAATTATCTTGATTATCAAAATGTTTCCATAACTAGTATCATACAAGATATCGGATTTTTGTAAGACTAGATGTGCCTGATACATTCCTGTAACTATTAGAATTATCAATGCAGGGACTGCAATTTTGTTAAATCGTCTACCAACTTTGATCATTAATTGTAGTCTTTCTTCAGCTGACATTGACATTTTTTTTAAGATTGGAGCAAAAACTGCACCGATAAATAATGAACCGCCTACCCATATTGCAGCACTAGTAATATGAATCCAAGAAAGTAATGCCTGTTCTAATGCCATTGAGATTAGAATAAATTATTCTATATTTGACTCTTGACAAGGTTTTTTAGTGCTACACTTAAAAAAAAATAATTGAAGCCACCTGGTAGAATTATCTTAGTCGTAGCAATTTTAGCATTACTTGGTATGATGGCTGGTGGTGTCTATTATGCAAGTCTAGATAATCCACAATTAGAACAAGCAGTTGTAGAATTAGCTGGTGTTGAATTAAGAGATGTAAATACCATAGAAAATCGAGCGACAATGACAGTGATATTTTTAGTTACAAATCCAAGTGATCTTACGTTTACAATTCCTTTAATTGCATACGAATTGTATGGTGATGGTGTATCACTAGGTTCTTCTAGTTATTCAACTCAAGATGTTGCAATGCCAGGTAGGGCTGCATTTTATCCTGATACTGAAATTCCTCTGAAGAACAAATTTTCTTTTGTGCTAACTGATGTTAATGAAACAGTATATGAGAAAATTGTTACTGGGCAGTCGGTACAGTATAGTGCAAAAGGAATGGTCACTGTTGAATCTGCATGGAGTATAGTTGAAATGAATTTTGATACAAGTTCCTAAAATTCTAAAAATAAGAGTGGGCCGGGCGAGATTCGAACTCGCGATCACCGCCGTGTCGAGGCGGTATCATAACCAAACTAGACCACCAGCCCGTGAACTACAAAATTCTGAATGTCATTATTAACGTTTAACAGTGAACAGATGTATAGTTGGTAAATTGGAAAATAATATGAATGATAATTTTACTGATGCAGAAAAACAAGGATTCTACAAAGCAGTCTATTCAAGACGTGACGTAAGAACGCATTTTACCTCAGAGCCTATTAGTGATAATATACTAACAAAAATTCTTCATGCGGCACACCATGCTCCGTCAGTTGGCTTCTCTCAACCATGGAACTTTGTCTTAATCAAAGATAATAATACAAAAAAAATCATCAAAGAATCTTTCCAAATTGAGCACAAACATGCATCAGAATTAATTGAAGATCCAAAAAGATCTGAATATCTCTCTTTCAAATTAGAAGGAATTATGGAATCTCCTGTTAATATTTGCGTAACGTATGACCCTACAAAATTTGGTCCTTTTGTAATTGGAAGGACAAGTATTCCTGAGGCAGGAATTTACAGCGTGTGTTGTGCAATCCAGAATTTATGGTTAGCAGCACGAACAGAGGGAATAGGATTAGGTTGGGTTAGTATTCTTTCAAATGATATTCTAAAAGAGCAATTAAGATTACCAGAACATGTTGTTCCTGTAGCATATCTTTGTCTTGGTCACGTAAGTAATTTTGAGACAAAACCTGATCTTGAGAGAGCTGGATGGTTGCCAAGACTAGATCTAAAAGATGTTGTTTATTACGAAAAATGGGAACAAAAAGAAGACTCTAGTTGGAAAAAGATAGAAGAACTGATCAAAACTAATCTTGATACGCTTAAATAATTACGAACATGTTTTCTGCTGGGCTTGTGGCGCAGAGTCATTATCGACGCGCAACATGGATAGCGCAGTAGCCTCCTAAGTTACAGGTCGAGGGATCGAAGCCCTCCAAGCCCGCATCTATTTTTATTCTAGTTTAAATTATCTCAAAAAATTATAATAGTAATGAAAGTTGTTGTAATTTCTGGCAGTCCACGAAAAAATGCAAATACTCAGGTAATGATGAAACATATCTTTGAGTATGCCAAACAAAAAAATACAGAGACAAAATTCATCAATCTTTCAGAAGATGGATTTGAGTATTATCGTGGATTTTTGAATGAGGTGGATTATAATGAGAAGACATTACAAGCCGCAAGAGATATCACAAATGCAGATGTCTGGTTGATAGGAACTCCTATCTATAATTCCATGTATAGTGCCGCCCTGAAGAACTTGTTTGAATTTGTAAACTATAAAGAAACTGAAGGTAAGATTGCTGGTTTGGCAGTTTTAGCCTCAGGTATGATTGGTTTTACTGATGTCCAAACCTTGTTAACACAACTTATGTCATATTTCAGAGTAATTACAAATCCTACTCCAGTATTTGTGACTGCAGATAAAATTGATGATGGTCATATTCCTTCTGATGAAGTTAAGACTAGACTAAATCAATTGGTTGACAAAACACTGAGTATGGCAAAAAGAAATTAAAAGTCTAAATTGAATAATCAAAAGTCTTGTTAATGGTTTTAAAAATTCTAACTTCATAGTTCCCTTCAAATATATTAATTATTTTATCATCATTAACAGTTTTAACTCTAAATTTGTATTCATATGAGCCATCATCATTTACATTGGTTTGGGCAAAGTGTACAGGCTCATCATTTTGATAAATTTGAATAATAACCGGATGGTTATCTGCATAATTTTCAACGATTCCAGAAACTGATGCCCAAGGTAATATATTTTCAGGTGATATATACATTGGAATAGTTGTCTCTACTACTTCAAAATTATCTTTAGTTACAACAATTTCAGATGTTTGATCTGCAAATGTTGGTGATATCATAATTGTTGACATTAATACAAGCAGACCGGAAATTATAACAAATCGTAATTTCATACAAAAAATATCTATAATATACATATTAAGTTCGCTAATAATTTCTATCTAGTTAAAAAGAAAATGAAACAGCAGTTAAAATGTAATTGTAAATGTCATTTTGGTGGTGCGGTTAGTTGCCCTGGCTGTAAGGATAAGCATCAAATTAAACATAAATGCAATTGCTGTGAGTAGTTACTTTCCTTTAGCAGTAAGCATTTTGAGATTATAAATCTCAGCTCGTATAGATTCAATTTCAACTCTAGTTTTGAGATTCTCAATTTCTTTTTTGAGTCTTGTAATTTCATCTTCGCCGTTAACGTCTTTTAGATTTTCTTCAAGGTTAATTTTGTATGTATTAAGTTCCTCGGTACTTAATTCATTGTGGTTTTTTTTTCATCGTGATTATGTACATGATTGTAATCTGCTGCTTTTTGTGCAATCCATGTGATAAAAACCAAAAACCACATTATTGGCACTGCCATCAGAAATATTATGTTAAGAATTGGAGCAAAATCAGTCATTATTGGCCATAAACCTGTCAAAACAACAGCAAAAACTCCACAAACTAATGTAGCTAAATGATTTTTTACATGACCCATAGATATTTTGGCTAAATTTGATGAATATAATGTTAATGTTAATTTTTACATTAAGTAAATAGAAAAAGAGGTTTATTCTTCTGTCTTTGTGTCAACAGAAGATACAGTCAAGCGTGTTTCAGATTGTAATATTGAGATTTTTTCTAAAAGCTCGTTTCGTAAATCACGTGCAACTCTTCTAACTGTTGGTCTTGGTACACCTAATTCAGATACAACCTTGGTATAGATATCTTGTTTATCTGTTATACCATTATCAAGAAGAGTGTTGATTGCTGCTTTGATAACTGTGCTTTGATTAGTACGATTCACAGAAATTGTTTTAACTTGATCTATATAAGACTATCAAAGATTTAAAATAGAAAATATTAGTTCCCTGTTACATAACAACAAAAAATTTTATTAAGAAATATTTTATACAGAAAACTTCTTATAGAAATTTTCATTAAACAAAAGACTCTTATGATAATCAAAAGTTTTTGCATTATTGACCAGCGCTAAAATAGAAACTAATTTAGGAAATATAGAATTTAAATTACTTCCAGAATTAGCTCCAGAGCATGTAAGGAATTTTGTTAAATTAGCAGAGTCTGGGTTTTATGATGGAACTCTCTTTCATAGGATAATTCCTGGTTTTATGATTCAAGGTGGTGATCCAAACACTAAAGATACTAGTTTAAAAAATCAGTGGGGAATGGGAGGTCCTGGTTACAATATTAAAGCAGAATTTAATTCCAGATCACATCTAAGAGGCATTATTTCTATGGCAAGATCACAAGATCCTGATAGTGCTGGCTCACAATTTTTTATTGTCACTTCAGATAGTACTTTTCTAGATAGAGAGTACACTGTTTTTGGAGAAGTCACAGATGGTATGGATGTTGCAGATAAGATAGTTAATCTGCCACGTGATGGTAATGATTGTCCACAACAAGAGGCTAAAATGATCAAAGTGGGAATTTCTGACTAATAAAATTCAGAATATTAGTCTCCGTTAGAACCACAAGAACAAAAACCATATTCGTCAATACGAACATTACATACAGAACATTTTTCACCATATTCCACTTCCCATGCTTCTTTTCCAAACAATCTGAAATGATCATCTATTTCTTTAGGTATTTCTTGCTTCTTTTCCAATAACACTACTATTCTCCTAAACTATGTATACGTTATTCTAAAATTCAATGTATGCAAATAGATTATGATTATCCTGATCGTTTAGAAGGAATGATTTTTTTGAGAATTTGATTTTACTAATTAGTTAATAGTGCTTCTTTTGAGAAATAATAATTTCTTTCATCATTTGTGTTTTTCAGAAATTCTTTGTTGAAAGCCATTTTTGTTAATGCTACAGAAACATCAAAAGGACTGGCATTCCATCCATATTCTGTTAATTGGGATACTGTTTCGCTTACTGTACGTGGTTGATCAAAGAAGGAATTTTTTGCTAAAATTCGTAGTTTGTATCTAATATCATCCACTGCAATATTTACTGATGAAGAAAATTCTGGTTCATGAAATTCAGCATTATCTAAAGAATTCATTACGTCATTTTTGGGAGTTTTTTGTAATTGTTGTTTCAAGGCGTCAATAATTTCCGCTGCAGAATCATTATCAACATAAAAGTCTCTAGAATCAATCTCAATCTCATTATCACCCTGTTTTACTCTAATCTTTGCCATGGAAAATATCTTGAATAACTTGATTTATTTTATTAGCTCTAAGTAGCTTTAAAAATTCATCAAAACTTTTACACAAATTTAAGAACGGATTTATACGTAAATTCCATCAAAATGTTATGCTTACAGTCTTTGGCTCCACTGCACTAGATACAATTCGTACACCAAAAAAAACCTTGAAAAATGCTTTGGGCGGTGCTGCTACATATGCTGCAATATCTGCTAGTTTTTTTACAAAGCCCGGTTTGATTGCGGTAGTTGGTGATGATTTTCCGAAAAAATATTCAAATATATTAAAAAAATATCTTGATGTTCAAGGACTTTCAGTATTAAAAGGTAAAACTTTCAGATATGATGGTAAATATGATAAAAATCTGAGTGTGCGAAAAACACTAAAAACTGAATTAAACGTACTAGGTGATTTCAAACCTAGTGTTCCTGAAGAATATAAAAAATCTGATTTTGTCTATTTGGCAAATAATGATCCAGTACAAAATACAAGAATTATCAAACAATTTGATAATGTAAAATTTTCAATGTGTGATACAATAGAATTTTGGATTAACACAAAAAGAAACGATGTCATTAAAATGATAAAATCTGTTGATGCAGTTGTCATAAATGATGAAGAAGCAAAACTTCTAACAAAGGAAAATAATTTAATTAAATGTGCAAAAAAAATTATGAATTGGGAAACTAGCTATGTAATAATCAAAAAAGGTGAACATGGTTCATTACTTTTCTATGAAGATATGATTTTTCCATCAGTTGGATTTTCTCTAGCCTCAGTTTTGGATCCAACAGGTGCTGGTGATTCATTTGCAGGTGCGATGATTGGTTATCTAGCATCAAAAAAGAAAACAAGTATTTCAGAAATAAAGAAATCAGTAGTGTATGGAAATGTTATGGGTTCATTTGCAGTAGAAAGATATGGATTAGATGGTCTTCTTCGACTAAAAAAATCTAATATTACTAAACGAGTAAAACAATATGAAAAAATGTTATCTTTTTGAAGAGTTATAGATGTCAATAGTGGTGTAAACATATGGAAGATAAGCTGGATTCAATTTTTTCTCTGCAAAAAGGTCTTGCTGATATGATGAATCTTGATAGATATCCAAAACATACTGAAGAAAAAGTTACGGCACTGTGCACTGCAATATTACATGAAGCAGTAGAGCTACAAAGAACTACAAATTGGAAATGGTGGAAAACACCAACTAAATTTAATGAAATAGAAGCGAAAGAAGAGCTTATTGATATATGGCATTTTGTAGTTCAAGCATCAATAGAACTAAACCTGACACCAGATGAGATTTTAGAAGAATATAAAAGGAAAAATGAAATTAACCGACAACGACAGAAAGATGGTTACTAATTACATCAAAGAAAAAATCTGAAATCATTTTATATAACATAATTAGAAAATCTTTGAAATGAAGATTAGGCACCTACATGAGCATGATAGACAATATCGAGTTTTTCTGTTTGTATTCTATGCGTGTGCAATAATGATGACTTCAATTATGATTTACGGGACAGTTATGATGATACAGGAATGGCAAGAAAACGGTACATATGTGATGGGTGAAATATTAGTTAACACACATGTCCCATTTGAAAATTTTGCAAATCTTACTACATGGTTATCATTTTCATGTATAATTGCATGGTATTGTGTTTCTAGAATTGGATGGAAAAGAACTGTAAGATTAGAATCATACAGAATGGCATTATTACAATTAATGCTGTTAGGCTTTGCAGTTATCTGTCTTTATGAAGTTCTGTGGAGTTTTACCGTGTTGAATGCAGAAATAACTTCACAAATGGTTTTAGATGGAACGACACCAGATATTGACAAACTTGCAGTCCATTACCCAGATCCTGATAGGCCTTGGAATTTGATCTTTGCAACCAAAATTTGGCTTGTAGGTTTCATAATCAGTGCACATGCATTTTATCTTAGTAAAAAACCAAGAAAATCAATAGATGAGTTGGATCCTAACTAATCATTTATCTTTAAATTTTCTTACAACAAGAAATGCAGTAACTCCAGCCACAATTACAGCCATAATGTAAAGGTCATAAGTCATACAATTGTTTATTCTGAAACTTTATAGGTTTACAGAGTAAAATTATAACAAATTGGATGTAACTGAAAAAGTTGAATTAATCAAAAGATCGCCTACAAAAGAGATTGTAAAAGACGAAGCTGAATTAATTGAGTTACTCAATACAAATTCAAAGCCAAAACACTATATCGGATTAGAAATTTCAGGGTTTTTACATCTTGGCAGTTTAATCAGTACAGGATTTAAAATTAATGATTTTATCAAAGCTGGAATAGATTGTACTGTGTTTTTAGCAGATTGGCATACTCTGATTAACGACAAGTTGGATGGTAATTTAGAAACAATTTCCAAAGTTTCAAAATATTATGCAGATGCATTTCGATTGGTTTGTCCTGGTGTTAATATTGTAATGGGTACTGAATTGTATAATTCAAAGAAAGAATATTGGTCGGAGTTAGTTGGCATTACTAAACATATGACACTAAAGAGGACTATGAGAACTTTGGATATTATGGGAAGAAGAGAAGAGGATGAAAAAATTGATCTTGCAAAATTGTTATATCCACCCATGCAGGCATCTGATATTCATTCTCTTGATTTAGATATTGTACATGCAGGCATGGATCAACGAAAAATTCACATGCTAGTTAGAGAAATCTTTCCAAAAATGAAGTGGAAAGTTCCAGTTGCAATTCATCATTCATTATTACCTGGATTAACACAACCAAATCAAGATGTAGTAGAACATGGTGGTGATGCGACAAAAATGAGTAAGTCAAATCCTGATTCAGGAATATTCATTCATAATTCCGACGATGAAATTAGAAGGAAGATTCGAAAGGGTTGGTGTGAAGAGGGTCTGGTAGAAAATAATCCAATACTAGGACTCGCAAGACAAATAGTTTTTCATGAATATGATTCAATATCTGTTGAGAGACCTGAAAAATTTGGAGGTAATGTAACATACAATTCCTATGAACAATTAGAAACTGACTTTGGTGAAAAAAATCTTCATCCTGGTGATCTGAAAAATACTATTGGAGAGTATATGGTAAAAATCATAAGTCCAATTAGAAACAAAATTACACTAAGTAATGAGTTGTATGAGTTAATTAAAAACAGTCACTAATTTTTAATTTCTGATTCTTCAAGATTATATTTTGACTTATAACCACGTGGATTAATCATTAAATCCTTAAAATTGTATGTAGAAGAGTTTCCAATTATAACAGTACTAATCATTCCAAGTTTGTCTGCATAATTTTCCATGTGTTCTAGATCGGTCATAACTACAGTTTCAGATTCTCGAAATGCTCCTTTTATGATTGCAACTGGTGTTGATGGTTTTCTATATTTTAGTAAAATTTCTCTAGCATCCTGTAATTGATGAATTCGTTTTTTACTTGCTGGGTTGTAAATGACTAAAACAAAATCACCTTGTGCAGCAGCCTCTACTCTTTTTGTAATTATCTCCCATGGAACTAACAAGTCACTCATACTACAAACTGCAAAATCAGTCATTAATGGTGAGCCAATTATACTTGCGCATGAATTTAATGCAGAAACTCCAGGAATTAATTCTACTTGTAAATCATTTTTTGGATCCCAACCAGATTCTGCTAATATTTCAAAAATTAAACCTGCCATACCATAAATTCCAGGATCACCACTTGAAACCAATGAGACAGTTTTCCCTTGTTTAGCTAAATCTATACATTGATGCGCTCTTTCGACTTCCTGAGTCATTGCATAACTGTGTATTTCTTTTCCTTGAATCAGATCATCTACTAAATTAACATAAGTTGCATACCCAACAATTGTATCACTCTCTTCGATGACTTGTTTTGCTCTAAATGTCATATGATCGTGATGACCAGGACCAACTCCAACAATGTACAATTTTCCATCCATTGTATTTTAGTAGTTTTTTAATAATTTATCCCTTATCATAACTAATTGATTGTTGCTAAGTTGAATTCTTCATGGAGTGATTGCATTACAGATTTACAGTCGTTATCCTTTACAACAAATGCAAGATTTAGTTCAGAAGAACCTTGAGCAATCATCATTACGTTAACGTTTCTTTTTTGAGCAGCAGTGAATACTTTTGATGCTATTCCTACGGTGCCTTTCATACCAGAACCAATTACTGCAATAATTGAAACATTTGGTGTTGTATCAATTTTTTTGACAGTTTTTCCCAGTAAATTCATTTCTAACGCATTAACAGCAATATCTAACTCTGATTTTTTGACGATAATTGATATGCTAGATTCTGATGGGTTAGATGATACCATCATGACATTGATGTTTTTTTCTGCTAAAACTGTGAAAATTTTTGCTGCAGTACCAGGAGTGGCAAATGTTATACCACCAGTAAGATCAATCAAGCCAACATTTCGTATTGCAGAAACACATTTGACAGTTTTTTTAGTTGATGCTGAAGGTGATGCTGTTACAAAAGTTCCATCATTATTCAAATCAAAAGTACTTCGTATTCGCATAGGTATTTTTTTTGAAAGTAAAGGTTCAAAAGTTCTAGGATGTATCTGTTTTGCTCCAAACAGTGCCATTTCAATTGCTTCAGCATAGGATACCTCTTTGAGTAATTTAGTATCATTGACAAGTTTTGGATCTGCAGTCATCATTCCATCAACATCACTCATCAACCAAATCTCATCTGCGTTTATACATGAAGCAATAATTGTTGCAGAATAATCTGAGCCACCACGTCCAAATGTTGTAATATTTCCATGCTGATCCGCTCCTGCAAATCCACCTATAACAGGAATCACATTATTTGAGATATAACTTTGAATTATTTTCGATAAACGAATTCTTGTTGTATCCATTAGTGGTCTTGCTTCACCAAAATTTGAATCAGTGATAATTCCCGCTTCTTTACCAGTAAGAGGTATTGATTTATTTTTCATTTCTTGTAATGCAAATGAAATTAGATTGATAGATAATCTTTCACCAAATGAAATTAAATAATCATATGAACGTGGAGTTATCTCGCCTAACAGAATAAGACCGTGTACTAACTCTTCGAGTTCCTTCAAATCAGATTCTGTCTTAACTAACAATGATTTTTGAATTTTCGAGTCATTAATTAGGTGAGTAGCATATTGCTTGTGCTTCTGAGAAATGCTTCCAAGTATTCTATTTGCTTCTTTTTTGTTCTCCTTTCGTATTTGGTTGGAAATTTTTATTAATTCATCTGTAATTCCGTCAACTGCAGAACAAACAACAACTAATTTATTTTTGTTCGATAATGCACTTACTATTTTTACTACATTTTTGATATCTTTAACTGTAGCAATTGATGTTCCACCAAATTTTATTACAACTTTCAAGTCAGTATCACCTCTATTTTTGTTCTTAAAATTCTTTAACTTTCAACTCTTGGAGCCAAGTAAAAATGAATTCTTCCTAGATTGGCTACTTTGAATTCTATTCGTAATGGTTTAGCTGATGAAAATTCACATGTGACGGTCTCTACTGTAGTACCCACAGCCTTTATGATTGAATTAAGGTATTCTAAACTGTATGTACCAGAACTGTCTGTTTTAGAATATATCTCAGTTAATTCTTCCTTATTTTCTTCCAAAATAATGTTAACTTCGCCAGAGTCACCCTTACCAGAAAATTCAGCCTGTGAGTCTGTTGCCTTTACTTCAAGGTAATCAGATACAACTTGTACATCACCTAGAATCTTATCAAATTTTGAAGATGTTACTGATATTTTTGAATCATATGGTATCTTTGGTAGAGGTGTATCAGATGCAGAACTTTCAATTAATCTCATTTTGTATTTTTTATTTTTACCTATAGTAACTAGCAACATATTGTCATCTGAAATATTTATCTCAATTGCATTACTTTTATCTGCACGTTTGATCAGTTTTGAAAATTCATCAATTCTAACTCCAAATTTTATATCCCCATCGCACTCGTATTTTTCAAATGCTGTATTTGGCCAATTAATATCAATCAAAGCAACGTGTGATGGATCCATTCCACGAAAAGAAATTCCCTCTACTGTAGCTTCAAAAGTAGCTTCTTCAACTAATGTAGATACTGCAGAAATTACAGCTTTCCATTCTTCTGAACCAGATGTTTTTGCAGAGAAAACCAAATCAATCACTTGCCATTAATGCAAAATTTAACTTTATGCGTAATTTCTCCAAGTATGTTCACATTTTGTACAACGGTAAAATTGAGTAGTTGGCTCATCAGCACTTCTGGTTTGCAACATCCACCAAACTGCTTCATTATTACCACATTTTTCACATTCAATTTCTATTGTAGGCATAGTATCTTTACCTTCATTTTCGTCTAATACTAGAAAATCTGATTTAGCCTCTTCCTCAGAAATTTGATTTTGACCACCATCTTTTTGTCCTTCAGTATAATCACATTTTGGGCAAGAAAGAATAGAGCTGCTTGAATCTTTTTTTAATCTTATATCACATTTAGGGCAAAATTTCATTTAGTTTTTTCACTTGGAATTATTAACCAATTTTTTGAGATCATTAACTACAGCAATTGCTGAATCAGTAGAGGTGGAAATCTGTGAAATTGGATTCTTTTTTGTATTAACTCGCATCCAAATTTCGTTGGTTGATGGATGCTTCATTATCACGCCAGCAAAATCAATTTCTTTATTTTTGAGTAATTCATGCTGTATGAGATATAATATTCCAATATCCCCATCTTTGATTGAAACGTTCGCTTCGTTTGAATTAGAATTGATAAGTTCAACATCCATTTAATCAAAAAAGAACTTATTGTGGATATAAATCAATGTCATTAATGTCAGAAACTTCGATATCAGACATCAGATTAGAAAAATCAAATGATGAATTTTCCCTAGATGATAATATTACAATAAATGTAAGATTTTCAATAACTGGTGATCTGAGAGACTCATTTACTGAGAAAAACTGGACAGATGCATATGACCAAAATGATAACACTATCAAGCTCAAATATGGGATTAAATTGTACAAGGGAGGATTACGAAAACATGATCTGGGTAAACCTATTGATACATACAGAAAAGCTTCGATTTTCTGGACCAGAAATCCAAAGCTTGTCAATCCAATGAAAGAAAGAAGAATATGGGTTCAAGTCGCAAAGAATTTTGAACCATTTATTAGATTAACAGAAGAGGAAGTTAGACAGGAATTTTTTGATTTTGATGAATCATACACTTTCAAGGCTTCAGAACTTGGAACTGGTAATCACAAGATTAGTGCTGAAACGTTCGCCTCATGGCAAACACATTCCTATATACAAAAAGGTGACACAAAAAACCAATCAAACGAGATTGAAATAATTATTAATTAGTTATTTAGGAGAAATACATTATGGCAAAATATGATGGACTGTTAGGACAGCCAGTTTTAGAAGTTGAAGAACCAGATAAGGAAGGCGGTATTACAATAATTTTCAAAGATAATAGATTCATGTTTATTAAAGCTGTAGACGGAAAAATAGAAACCGTCTCTATTCCGGAGTGATTTTAATTGGTAAAGTTTGATGCTATTAGAATGCAAGATTTAGTTGGAGTAAAAGACCCTGATGAAGATGGAGGACTAACATTGGAATTCAAAGATAACAAACTGCTGAAAATCAAAGTGGTAGATGGAAAGTTGGTATCTGAGTCTATTCCGGAATAGTTATTCTCTTACAAATTTTTCAAATCTAAAAATCATCTCTTCCTGTGAAAATGATTGAATTGAACCATGTCTCTCTTTACGTATTTTTTGTATAGCATCATCTGCTGATGTGTTCTGATATTTAATTAAGTAACATGCGAGGATTGTTCCAGTACGACCTAATCCAGCAAGGCAATGAACCATAACAGGCTCATTGGCCATAATTCTACTATGAATAAAATCAACCGAATTAACTAGATCATCAAACTCTGGTACTCCCATATCGTTTGAATGAACATGAAGATATTTTATGCCGTCAACCCAGTTTTCATCTAATGGTTGTTCTCTAATTGTTACAATTGATTTTACTCCTTCCTGTTTAATCCAATCAATCTCCTCCTTTGAAGTTGGAATTGCACTTCCTGCAAGTTTTTCTTCAATAATCCATGAGAAATTATCAGGTTTTCCAGTAATCATTCCATGAAGTTTTCTTTTAGCATCTCCAATTTTTGTCATTGTTAGTCAAAATGAATTTTGTAATATAACATATAACTAATCAAAAATATAATAAAAAGAAGTTTTTGGATGAACTTAATCGATTAGTTCAGTCCAACCTTTGACGAAGACAGAGTTCTTGTATAGTGGGACTGGTTGTCCTACTGTAAAGTCCATTGGTCTCATCCA